>Ga0222652_1000737_pt1 | contig 11874 bp, 7 predicted proteins | sample AntAcemetagen371_FD_179803 | JGI IMG/M metagenome (GOLD analysis project Ga0222652, IMG submission 179803) | Saline water microbial communities from Ace Lake, Antarctica - #371 | ecosystem: Environmental > Aquatic > Non-marine Saline and Alkaline > Saline | place: Antarctica: Ace Lake | collected... | reverse complement strand
CAGCTGGTTTACAACGAAATTCACGTAAAACTTTATTAGAAAGCTTTCAAAAGTTATTTGAAGAAAAACAGGTTTCATTTAAGAAAAGCTCATCTTTTTCAACACCAAATCGTCTTGTAATTTTATTTGAGGGTTTATCTAAAGAAATAATACAAAAAGCTGAAGAAATAAAAGGGCCAAATATTAACGCTCCAGAAAAAGCAGTAGAGGGTTTTTTAAGATCAAATCAAATAAATAAAAAAGACTTAATTAAAAAAAAGATAGAAAAAGGAGAGTTTTATTTTTTTAAAAAACCTTCAAATAAAATTAATACAATTAATTTGCTTGAAGAGAATACGCCTTTAATCCTTGATAAATTACAATGGAAAAAATCAATGAGATGGGGAAACTATAGTCTTAACTGGGCGAGACCATTAAAATCTATTCTAGCTGTTTTTGATGATAAAAGTTTAGGTTTTAAATTTCATCATTTAATATGCTCCAACAAGACATTTACAGATAAAGAATTTGAAGATAAAAAAAAAATATTTAAAACTTTTAAAAGTTATAAAGCTTTTTTTAATCAATCAGGCATAATTATAGACCATGTGCCAAGAAAAGAATTTATTGTTAAAGAAATTGAAAAAATATCTAAAAAAAACAGTTTTATTATTGAACCTAACAACAAGCTTTTAGATGAAGTTACAGATATAGTGGAACAGCCAAATGTTATAGTGTGTAAATTTGATCAAAAATTTTTGAATATTCCAAAAGAAATTTTAATAATTACAATGCAACATCATCAAAAATATTTTCCAACTTTTGATAAAAAAGATAAAATCACCAATGAATTTTTAGTAGTGGCAAATAATAAAGATACAAAAGGGTATATAAAATTAGGTAATGAAAGAGTTGTGGAAGCAAGATTAAGTGATGCACAATTCTTTTGGGAAAAAAATAAATCTCAAAATTTAGTTAAACAAGTGTCAAAACTAAAAACTATAAACTACTTTAAAGGTCTTGGATCTTATTTTGATAAGATTCAAAGAATGAGAAAGCTTGGAGGAATGATTTCTGATGAGTTATTAATCAGTAAAGATCAAGTCGAACTATCAGCATCAATTTGTAAAGTAGATTTAATTTCCAATATCGTTGGAGAATTTCCAGAGCTTCAAGGAATCATGGGTGGATATTTTGCAGTGGAGCAAGGTTTTGATAAAGAAATAGCACTAGCAGTAAGCGAACATTATCTGCCAACAGGTCTTGATAGCAAAACTCCAAAAAAACCATTTAGTATTGCCTTAGCTTTAACTGACAAGATTGATACTTTAGTAGGGTTTTTTGGAATTGATCAAAAACCAACAAGCTCAAAAGATCCTTATGCACTAAGAAGATCGGCATTAGGAGTTATAAAATTATTAATTGATAATAATAAAGAATTTAAAATTAAAGATCTTATTAGCTACTCAACCTCCCTACACAGAGACCAAGGCTTTGAACTATCAAATGATTTATCTCAAAAAGAATTAGCAGAGTTTTTAATGGATAGATTAAAATATTATATGAAAGAAAAGAAAATTAGACCAGACATTACTGAAGCTAGCATAAACTCGTATGGAATAAACAACATGAATAAAATATATAAAAAAGCTTTAACTTTAAATAACTTAATAAATAATGAAATTGGTGAAGATATAATGGCAAGCTATAAAAGAGCATCAAGTATACTGGAAAGTGAATTAAAAAATAACGATCTTAAATTATCAAATACAACTGATCCTGGTATTTTTAAAAATGATTATGAGAAAAATTTACTAAAAAAGATTAACGAATTAAGGAGATATTTTACAAATATAAATAAAGATGAAAATTACACGGAATCGCTAACGAATTTAGCAGGGGCCAAAAAAGTGATTTTTGATTTTTTTGACAATGTAAAAGTTAATGATGAAGACAAAAATATCAAAAAAAACAGATTGGAACTTTTGCAAATGTTATGTAGAACCTTTGATAATTACATAAACTTTTCAAATATTGAGACCAAATAGTGAATAAATTAATTTTAAATTTTAAATCTAAAGACTCAAAAAAAATTAAAAACCCTAAAATTTTTTTGGGTGGAAAAGGTGCCAACCTTTCTGAGATGGGAAGAATCGGTTTACCTGTTCCCCCAGGATTTACTATCTCAACTAAAGTATGTGAATTATTTTATAAAGATAAGAAAAAATTAAATTCACAAATAATAAGTGCTATAAAAAAAGAATTAAAAACTATTGAAAAAGAAGTTGGAAAAAAATTTGGTGATTTAAAAAACCCATTGTTATTATCTGTTAGATCTGGTGCTAGAGTTTCTATGCCTGGCATGATGGATACAATTTTAAACTTGGGTCTGAATGATAAAACTGTAATCGCACTATCGAATAAAACTTCTAATATGAGATTTGCGAAAGATAGTTATAGACGATTTATCCAAATGTATGGAAATGTTGTAATGGGAGTTGAGGGCTATCATTTTGAAGAGCTAATAGAAAATTACAAATTAACCAAAGGTGTTCTTTTAGATACAGATTTAGATGCAGATGATTGGGAAGGTCTAATAAATGACTTTAAAAAAGTTGTTAAAGATCAAACGAAAAAAGAATTTCCACAAAATGTAAATGATCAATTACTCGGTGCAATTAGTGCGGTATTTTTATCTTGGGAGAGCAATAGAGCAAAAGTTTATAGAAAATTAAATCAGATTCCTGCTGAATGGGGAACTGCAGTTAATGTTCAGTCTATGGTATTTGGTAATATGGGGGATGATTGCGCAACTGGAGTTGTCTTTACAAGAAATCCATCTGATGGGGTTAATGAAGTTTATGGAGAATACTTAATTAATGCACAAGGAGAAGACGTTGTGGCTGGAACAAGAACTCCTCAATATATAACAAAAAAAGCAAGAAAAGATGCAAATGCAAAAGGTTCTTCTATGGAAGAATCTATGCCAAAAGTATTTAAACAATTAGACAAAATCTTAAAAATTTTAGAAAAACACTACAAGGATATGCAGGATGTAGAGTTCACTGTTGAGAATAATAAATTATGGATGTTACAAACAAGATCTGGCAAAAGAACCTCAAAATCTGCAGTTAGAATTGCTGTGGACATGGTTAAAGAAAAATTAATTTCAAAAAAAGAAGCGGTAATGAGAATAGATCCAGCCTCTTTAGATACTTTATTACACCCAACATTAGATGAAAAAACCCTGGTAAATGTTATAGCGAATGGACTACCAGCTTCACCTGGGGCCGCAAGTGGTAAGGTTGTTTTTTCATCAGAAGAAGCGGAGAGATTGAATGGTGTCATGCAAGATACTATTTTGGTTAGAATTGAGACATCTCCAGAAGACATTCATGGAATGCATGCAGCTAAAGGAATTTTAACTGCAAGGGGTGGAATGACTAGTCATGCGGCAGTGGTTGCAAGAGGAATGGGAAGACCATGTGTATCTGGCTCTAGTGAAATTGATATTAACTATGAAGCTAAAACTTTTAAAACATCATCTATTGAAATTAAAGAAGGTGATATCATTACAATTGATGGCTCAACGGGAAGAATTATTTTAGGAGAAGTGAAAACAGTTAAACCTGAGATATCCGTAGATTTTTCAAAACTAATGAGTTGGGCTGATGGATTTAGAAAATTAAAAGTTAGAACTAATTCTGAAACACCGCTGGACACAAAAACAGCAAGAGACTTTGGAGCAGAAGGTATTGGTCTTTGTAGAACAGAGCATATGTTTTTTGATGAAGAAAGAATTTTATCAGTTAGAGAAATGATTTTATCAAAAACAAAAGAAGATAGAAATAAGGCCTTAGAAAAGCTTTTACCACATCAAAGAAAAGATTTTATTGAAATATTTAAGATTATGAATGGCTTACCTGTTACGGTTAGATTGTTGGATCCGCCATTACATGAATTTCTTCCTAAAACAGAAAAAGAAATTAATGATGTTGCAAAAGTTGTGGGTCTACCATTAAAAGAAATCGAATCTAGAATTAATGAATTACATGAACAAAACCCAATGCTAGGTCATAGAGGTTGTAGACTGGGAATTTCATTTCCAGAAATTTATGAAATGCAGTGTAGGGCAATCTTTGAAGCTTTATCTGAACTTAAGATAAAAAAAATTAAATCAGCATTCCCTGAAATAATGATTCCATTAGTATCAACAGAGGCTGAAATGAGAATAATGAAGGATTTAGTAGTTAGGGTTGCAAAAGAAATTCAAAAAGAAAAAAAAGTTAAAGTTGACTATTTAGTTGGAACCATGATTGAGTTACCAAGAGCTGCTATTAAAGCTGATGATATAGCAAAACATGCAGAGTTTTTTAGTTTTGGTACTAATGATTTAACCCAAACAACATTTGGGTTAAGTAGAGATGATAGCGGTAAATTTTTAAATGACTATCTTGAGAATAAAATTTTTTCTATAGATCCATTCATTTCAATTGATGATGGAGTAGGTGATTTAATAGAAATTGCAGTTGAAAAAGGGAGAAGACAAAATAAAAAAATTAAACTTGGAATTTGTGGGGAGCATGGTGGTGATCCTAAAAGTATTCACTTTTGTGCAAATGCAGGTTTAGATTATGTTTCATGTTCACCCTATAGAGTTCCGATTGCAAGATTAGCTGCAGCTCAAGCTGAACTCTCTAAGAAAAACTAAATTTCCAACTTAAAATCAACAGCTGGCACGCTATGGGTTATGCTGCCAATTGAAATTCTATCAACACCTGTCGCTGCAATCTTTTTTACTGACTTCAAGTTAACGTTGCCTGAAGCCTCTGTTTCATAATATTTTTTAGCCATTTTAACACCTGCTTTTAGTGTTTTGTTATTCATATTATCAAACAAGACTGTATTAAATTTTAAACCCATTATTTGCTTAAGCTGATTTAAATTATCAACCTCTACTGTAATTTTTCTTCCTTTTTTATTTTTAATAGCAAGACAGACTAAAGTTTTGATATCAGAATTTGCTATATGATTATCTTTGATTAGGAACTCATCACTTAGGTTAAACCTATGGTTAGTGCCCCCACCTAGCTTGACAGCATATTTTTGTATTACTCTTAAGGTTGGAATTGTTTTTCTAGTACAGCAAATTTTACACTTTTTATTAACCAGATTAACAAATTGATTGGTTTTAGTAGTAATCCCAGAGATATGGCTCATAAAATTTAAAGCAACTCTTTCACCAATTAGAATATTTTCAGCCTTACCCTCAATTACAGCTATTACATCATTCTTATTAACTAAGGATCCTTCTTTTTTCTTAATAATAAATTTAATCTTACTATCTATTAATTTAAATGTTTGTTTTGCAAATTCTAATCCAGCTATTACAGCCCGTTGGTTAGAAATTAATTTAACTTTTATTATCTTATTATTTTTAACTAAGTTTGAGGTAATATCACCAGAAGGGTATAGATCTTCATTTAAAGCAAGCTTTACAGTATTTTTGATATAATAATTGTTTAATTTAATTTGAAACACTTTTATTATCTGCCTATCGCAACCATTCTTTCGACAGGAATTCTTGCTTTTTCTATTGTCTCTCTATCCATTATGATTTCACCAGTTTCATTTTCTAGACAAGCTAAAATTTTTGGTAATGTAATTTTTTTCATATGAGGACAAAGGTTACACGGTCTAATAAACTCTACATTTGGGTTTTCTACCTGAATATTATCACTCATTGAACACTCAGTAACCATCATAACTTTTTTAGGTTGGTTCTCCTCAACATACTTAATCATTCCACCAGTTGACCCAGCAAAATCACTTGCTTTAATCACATCAGGTGGGCATTCTGGATGAGCTATTATTTTAATACCAGGATTTTTTGCTCTGATATCATGTATTTCTTTTTCAGTGAACTGGTCATGAACCATACAAATACCTTTCCAAGCAATAATTTCAACTTCAGTTTGTGAAGCTACATATTTTGCTAAGTATTCATCGGGTAAAAAAATAACCTTTTTAACACCAAGAGATTCTACAATTTTGACTGCATTTGCAGATGTGCAACAAATATCTGTTTCAGCTTTCACATCTGCCGAAGTATTTACATAAGATACAACGGGTACACCTGGATATTTTTCTTTTAATAATCTTACATCTTTACCTGTGATTGATGATGATAAAGAACAACCAGCAGTCATGTCAGGAAGTAAAACTTTTTTTCCAGGGCTCATCAACTTAGATGTTTCGGCCATGAAGTGAACCCCTGCCATCACAATAATATCAGCCTCAGTTTTTGAAGCCTCAATTGCAAGAGCTAAGGAGTCAGCAGCGACATCTGCAATACCATGATAAATTTCTGGAGTTTGATAATTGTGAGCAAGTATAATTGCATTTTTTTCTTTTTTTAATTGATTAATTCTGTGAATATAAGGAGCATGAATTGACCACTCAATCTCAGGCATAACCTTTGAGATTTTTTGATAAATAGGATCAGTTGCTATTCTTACTTCTGGTGTAAATTCCATGTCAAAACTTATCAATTAGGTTAATACTTGTCATTCCTTATTATGCCACACTACTATATCCAACTAGGCAATTTTATTCTTAAAACTGCATTTTCACTTTTTAATTCACTACCTTCCTTGAAGTTTTCATCTAGATATTTGACCAATGCAAAGGGATATTTGTCATCGATCAATACTTTGCCTATTTCAATATCATTAGCATAAATTGAAGCACCCTCAGTTAATTTTCCACTGATTAATTGTATCGGTAATAATCTTTTAGAAAGCTTATTCTTTAATTTTATTCTAGCTGTATTTTCTTGACCAACATAACAACCTTTTTTAAAATCTATTCCATTTAACTCTTCAAAATTACATTCAATACCAAATAATTTATTTTGTAATTTGTTCATATCTTTTTGAGCAATTCCTAACTGATGACTTAACTGATAATATTCATCTATTGGTGAGTCTTTTAATTCTAGCTTCTTTAAAGATAGGTAAAGTTTTTCTAAATTAATGATAAGTCTTGCACCTAGATCTTTATTTCTTGGGTCTAGTAAAATAGGGTCTTCTCTATATTTGATTGTATACCCAGGTGCATCTTTGGCACCTTCAAATTTTAAAAATTTTTCTCTATTAAATGCTGCTACAACAAATTCGTTACTTAAATTCATGATTTCAACTTTAGATCTAAGTTTATATATGCTTAGTTGTTTAAAAAGTGCTTCTGTTTGAGATTTTTCACAATCTATGAAGTAGCCAGACTTATGTTTTACAATAATAAATGCAAATAGAAACTTTCCTTGAGGACTTAACAGTGATGCAAAACAACTATTATCTTCATTAACCCTATTAATGTCATTACTAATCATATTCTGTAGAAATTCTTCAGCAGCTGCTCCGTTTATGTAGAGAATACCTCTGTCTTCTAAAATATATACATTTTGAATATTCATAATTGATTGATGTCTGAATATAATATAATTACTTTTTTCATAAATGTTAGATCTAATAATTAAAAATGGTTCATGCTACATAGATAAAGATCTTAAAGATCAAAATATTGCAATTAAAGATGGTAAAATTATAGAAATTGGTAAAATTGACAGTGAGGCCAAAGAAGTTTTTGACGCTAAAGGACTAACAGTTTTACCTGGGTGCATTGATACTCAAACTCATTTTAGAGAACCTGGATCAACAGATACAGAAGACCTTCATACAGGAAGTAGAGCAGCAATTGCTGGTGGAATAACCAGTGTCTTTGAGATGCCAAATACTAACCCTCCAACTTCCAATAAAATAGAATTTCAAAAGAAATTAGATCTCGCAAAAAATAGAATGTATTGCAACTATGCTTTTTATTTTGGGGCCACACCAGATAATGCTACTGAATTGGCAGAGCTAAAAGATTTAGAAGGATGTTGTGGAATTAAACTCTTTGCAGGCTCCTCAACTGGAAATTTATTAGTCCAATTTGAAGAAGATATTGAAAAAGTATTCAAAAGTGCCTCAAAAGTTGTTTCAGTTCATTCTGAAGATGAAGAAATTTTAAATATGAACAAAAAATTGATCAAAGAAGGGGACGTTCATTCACATCCAATTTGGAGAAGTGAAGAATGTGCAATTTCATCAACTAGAAGAATTGTAAGAATAGCCGAAAGATATAAAAAAAAAGCACACATTCTTCATGTAACAACAAAACAAGAGATTGATTTTTTATCACAACATAAAGGAAATATTACATTTGAGATCACACCTCAGCACCTAACAATATATGCGCCAAATTGTTATGATAAACTTGGAACTTATGCTCAAATGAATCCTCCTTTAAGAGATAAGTCTCATTATGATAGATTATGGTATGGGGTAAAAAATAACCTTAACGATACAATTGGGTCTGATCACGCACCTCACTTAAAACAAAACAAAGAAAAAACATATCCAAATTCACCATCTGGAATGCCTGGTGTTCAAACACTACTCCCAGTTATGTTAAATCATGTTAACGATGGAAAATTAAACTTAGAGCAATTAATGAATTCTATATGTGAAAATCCGGTAAAAATTTTTGGAATCAAAAATAAAGGTTTTATTAAAGAGGGTTTCGATGCTGATTTTACAATTGTAGATATGAATAAAAAAATATTAATTAAAAATGAAAATATTGAAAGCAAATGTGGTTGGTCACCTTTTGATGGGTATGAATTTACGGGAACACCGGTATCAACAATTATTGGTGGTCAAATTAAAATGAGAGATGGTAAAATTTTAGGTGAACCTGAGGGTAAGCCTTTAAAATTTTAAATAGTTTTTACTGTAAAGCTATTTACAAGCACGACACCCATAACAATTAAGAATAATCCTAACACAGCTTGCCAAGATAATGATTGTTTAAAGAAAACATACCCTAATATTGCAACTGTAAATACTCCAAGACCACTCCATGTTGCATAAACAATTGCGATTGGAATTTTATCAACTACAAAAGTTATAAGATAAAAAGATAATAAATATAAAACTGCAAGAGTAGCGGTTGGAACAATCTTTGTGAAATTTTGTGAAACGGGCAGCAACATTGTTCCACCTACTTCACAAAAAATTGCAATTGTTAAAATTAGATATGTTTTAATCACTACTTAAGAATATTATTTTTAATTAAATCTTCTTTTATTTCAGTTAAAATTGCAGGATCATCAATTGTTGCTGGTATTTTATACTCTTCTTTGTCAGCAATTTTTCTAATAGTTCCTCTTAATATCTTACCAGATCTAGTTTTTGGAAGTCTCTTAATAACAATTACAATTTTAAATGCAGCAACAGGCCCAATGGTATCTCTAACCATTTTTATACATTCTTTTGAAATAGTTTCGTTATCTTTTTTAACACCTGTCTTTAGAACAACCAGCCCAATTGGTAACTGTCCTTTTAATTTATCGGCAATTCCTAGTACTGCACACTCGGCAACCGATTGATGTTCTGACAAAACTTCTTCAATTGCACCAGTTGATAACCTGTGACCTGCAACATTTATAATATCATCAGTTCTAGACATTATCCAAATGTAGCCATCTTCATCTATATGACCCGCATCATAAGTTTCATAGTACCCCTCATAATTAGTCATGTAGTTATCTTTGTATCTTTTATCTGCATTCCATAAGGTTGGAAAAGTTCCTGGAGGTAAGGGAAGCTTAACAACAATATCTCCCATTTCATTAGGTTTTGCTAAAGTTTGATCAGGTTTCATGATTTTGACATCATATCCAGGTACAGCTTTACAGGCTGAACCATATTTTGTTTTCATCATTTCTATTCCAGTACAATTTGAACTAATTGCCCAACTTGTTTCAGTTTGCCACCAATGATCAATTACAGGAACTTTCAATAAATTTTCTGCCCACTTGATGGTATCGGGATCTGCTCTTTCACCAGCTAAAAACAATGACTCAAATTTACTTAAATCATATTTTGAAAAAAACTTACCTTCAGGGTCTTCTTTTTTAATAGCTCTAAAAGCAGTTGGTGCAGTAAAAAGTGATTTTACTTTATAGTCTGAAATTATTTTCCAAAAAGCACCAGCATCAGGAGTGCCAACAGGCTTTCCTTCAAATAATACTGTAGTGCAACCTTTAAATAAAGGGGCATAAACAATATATGAATGTCCAACAATCCATCCAATATCACTTGCTGACCACCAGACATCATTAACATCAATATTGTAGATATTTTTCATAGTCCATTTTAGAGCAACTATATGACCACCAATATCTCTAACTATTCCTTTAGGAACACCTGTAGTTCCTGAGGTATATAAAATATAAGCTAAATCATTTGAATTCATTTCTACACAATCTACTTCTTTCGCATTTGAAAGTGCTTCACCCCAACTGATTTCTTTTGGAGCATTAAGTTCGACCGTATGATCTATTCTTTGAAATAAGATCATCTTATCTATTTTATGAGAAGCCATTTTAATTGCTGCATCAACCAACGGTTTATACTCAACAGTTTTTCCAGGTTCAAAGCCACATGAGGCTGTAACTATTATTTTTGCTTTACTGTCATCAATTCTGCTAGCAAGTTCATTTGATGCAAAGCCACCAAATACAACAGAGTGAATGGCTCCAATTCTACCACATGCCAACATTGCTATAACTGCCTCAGGGATCATGGGCATGTAGATTATAACCCTATCACCCTTGTCGACTCCTTGATTTTTTAGTGCTCCTGCAAATTTTGAAACTTTTTCTCTTAATTCTTTATAAGTAAACTGCTTTTTGTTCCCAGTTATTGGGCTATCATAGATTAAAGCTAGCTTGTCACCTCTACCTTGATCGATATGAATGTCTAAAGCATTATAACAAGTGTTGGTAATACCATCTTCAAACCACTTATAAAAAGGTGGATTAGATTTATTTAAAATCTTAGTAGGTTTTTTAAACCAAAATATATCATTAGACACTTCTTGCCAAAAATTTTCAGGATTTTTTAAAGAATTTTGGTAAATATCATTAAATTTTTTTGACATACGATTTGATTCTATTTTGTTAGTTTTTTAAGCTTATTAAATTTAAAATTGTATTAAAATTTAAAAAGTAAGTAAAATCAATACAAATTAGATGTAATTAAACCTTCTAAAAACTAGATAACTTTGATACTTAACCCTTCAACATGACTTAAGCATTTGTTTAAGTCTAGTTTATATAAACTAAAGTTAAAAACTAACAAAAGAGGGAGTTTTTTTATGAAAAAACTAAAATTGTTTGCTCTTACAACTGTAGCCCTATTGGGTGCTTCAGGTGTAGCAAACGCAGAGACTGCGATGTTAGCTTCTGATGACTTTGTTGGAATCTCTTTTTGGGTGATTTCAATGGCATTATTAGCGTCAACTGCTTTCTTTTTCTTAGAAGCAGGAAGTGTTGCTTCAGGTTGGAGAACGTCAATAATTGTTGCTGGTCTAGTAACTGGTATCGCTTTTATACATTACATGTATATGAGAGATGTATGGGTTATGACTGGTGAGTCACCAACTGTTTACAGATATATTGATTGGTTAATCACTGTACCTTTACAGATGATAGAATTTTACTTAATTCTAGCAGCTGTAGGTAAAGCAAATTCTGGAATATTCTGGAGATTATTAATTGGTACTGTTGTAATGCTAGTTGGTGGATACTTAGGAGAAGCAGGATACATTAATGCTACACTTGGTTTTGTAATCGGTATGGCTGGATGGTTCTACATTCTTTATGAAGTATTTTCAGGTGAAGCAGGTAAAGCTGCAGCAAAAAGTGGTAACAAAGCTCTTGTTACTGCATTTGGTGCAATGAGAATGATTATTACAGTAGGTTGGGCAATCTACCCATTAGGTTACGTA
>Ga0222652_1000732_pt1 | contig 11967 bp, 27 predicted proteins | sample AntAcemetagen371_FD_179803 | JGI IMG/M metagenome (GOLD analysis project Ga0222652, IMG submission 179803) | Saline water microbial communities from Ace Lake, Antarctica - #371 | ecosystem: Environmental > Aquatic > Non-marine Saline and Alkaline > Saline | place: Antarctica: Ace Lake... | reverse complement strand
TGTCGACGCCTCCGAGCGCCAATGAGATCGACGCCCGACTGCGACGGATGTGTTCGAGTCTCCCTGATGTTGCAATGTCTCCTGTGGCATCCTTGTGGCCTGTGGGCGGCTCAGGATCGTCTGAGGGCATCGTTGGTCCCCTCGATGGGTCACGGGGCACTGAGACGCCTTCGAGCGCTTCGGTTTCTTCGGCGTTGAGGTGGCGTTCGATCGACTGCAAGGCTGAGACGGCTTTGACGGCTCGGCGGAACATGTGCTCGGTGTCGGTGTGGATGCTCATGCTGCTGGCTCCTGGTGGTTGTGGGCGTCGATGAATTGGTCGCGGATGCGTTCGAGGGCTTCGTGTTCGTCGTGGTGGCGGTTGTGGCGGTGGTGTGCTGGCATCTCGAGCGTCAGGCTTAGGAGTTGGCCCCCGCACATGCCGCACGCGACGGTGCCGAGCGGTGTCGGTTTCCCGTCCCTGCCTGAGCCTTCGCAGGGGATTAAGTGCTCGGTCATGCTGCGTTCTCCTTCTGGTCGGTTTCGGTGGTCGGGGTGAACGGTTTTAGGAGTTGGCGTTCTTTCCAGATGGCGGAATGTTCGGCTTTTCGGCCGTGTTTGCAATGCCCGCACGGTTTGACGGCGGTGTATTCGGTGCCGCTCCGCAGATAGCTCGGGGCGAAGTGCCAGCCGTCGTTGAGGCAGTCGGTGCAGACGGTCGGTTCACCAACGTCGAAGCTTGACGGTGACAGCAGGTACTGTTCGTGGAAGTGCGAGATGGATGGCGCGTAGTGGATGATCCGTTTCATTTTTTGGACGGCGATGCGTGCGCGTTCTGCGTCGGAGTAGTCGTCTTGTAGTACTTCCTCCCAGACGCTCGCATTAAGGCCCTTCGGCCACAACTGACAAACCTCGGTGGCGATCTCGGTCGCGTCTTGCCGTTTCATGATGCGGCCTCGTCAATCGTGCGGAATGCGCCGGCGATGTCGATGATCTTCGGTTTTGAAAGGGTTTTTGATTTCCCCTCCCCTTCCTCCGACTTATCCACAGGCCTCTTGTAAGTATCTACGCGGCCTGAGGGGGATGTTTGCGAAGAAGAAGTGCAAGTAGTAATAGATCCCTTCCATTCCCTTCCCTTCCCTTCCGTGTGTGAGTCCTCAGTGAGTCCTCCGTGAGTGGTCACTGATTTCACCCACATTTCGGGGTCTCCCCACCGTCCATCCGTCTTGCGATTGATCCGCTGATGATCCTTGAAAGTGCGTATGACCAGGACTTTTGAGCCGTCCGGTGCAACCTCACGGAGTAGGAAGTGAGCACTCACACACTCCTCAATGAGTGCTTCGGCGTTTACGTCGTCCGCTGGGAGACATTGCATTTTGAGCGTTTTCGGTTTATCGGGCAAAACACCGTGGTCTGTGGCAAAATTTAGGAGCGCGATCAGCATCAATCTGGCGTGCGGTGAAAGCTCGATAAAGTTCTCGTCAGTCCAAATTTCAGGCTTGACGGTTCTGATGCGGGCCATCTACGCGGCCTCCTTTGTTGCTTTACGGTGGGCGACGTAGGCCGCTTTGGCTTGCTGGCAGCCGTCGCACATGGGCACGTCGTGACGTTTGTGGGCCGCATATCCGCTGTAGGTGCCGTGGAGGATCGGCTTTCGTTGGCTCGGCTTCATGTCACGCCGTTGCCGTTCCCGTTGCCGTTCCCGGTACGTCATGCCGCCCCAGATGCCGAGTAGGCCAGGGTCCGCCAGCGCGTATTCGAGGCACTCGGAGCGGACCGGACATTCGACACAGACAGCTTGTGCCTGATGGCTTTGTGACTGCGTGTCTGGCACCATGATGTCGAGGCCGACACATTCGGCTTGTTCCATCCATGCGACGGGCTGCCACGGGTGCGACTGATACCATTCGGCGTCGTTCATGCTGCGATACCTGTGATGTCGGCAATGGAGACGATGAGGTGGCGTTGTTGGCGTGGTTGGAGCGCCCATTCGGTAGCGCGGAACTCGGTTTCGATCCGGTCGGCTAGTGCGAACCGTTGCGAGTGCGTCATGTCTGCCGGGTCGCTCATACTGCGTCCGCTTCGTCACTCATGCGGCGCCAATTTCATCAAGTAGGGTCGGCATCTGCGCCTCGTACTCAGCCCTCGTCAGGTTCTTGACGCCAGAAGCCCAGTACGAGGGCTTGAGTTCGCAGCCGATGAACCTACGGCCACGCTTGACCGACATGACACCCTCAGAGCCGATGCCAGCGAACGGGGAGAGCACCGTTTCGCCAGGGTTTGACCAGAGCCGAACGCAACGATCAATGAACGGCAACTGCAACGGGCATATATGTCGTTCGTCGGCGTCTTCTTTGGCGGTCTGATAGTTGAGGGTGTCGGACTCTCGGATGTTCCACCAGATCGGCTGCGCCCAATCGATCCATTCGTCCCGAGTGACATCTGGCTTGACGGGTACCTCGTTCTGTCCCGGCTTCTTGAAGATCAGCAGATAGTCGGCAAGCGCCGGCCGGTTTGCTGCCGAGTCTCGATCGAGGGTGGCGAACATCAGGCAGTGTGCCTTAGTGCGGATCGCCTGCGCCTGCGGGTCTTTGTTCACGGTCACCTCGCCGTAGAACGTCCAGCCGGCGGCAATATGGGCGGCGATAACGTCGCCTCGGAAGTCGGTCAGGCCGATCTCACCGTGCGCCGCTTTCGACGTCGTGATCTGCTGGACGTGAACGCAGCTATTGCGGCCCGGTTTCGTCACTCGGAGCATCTCGGACAGGATGAATGAGAAATGCTCAATGAACGCTGAGCGGTCGGATGAGTTGCCGAGATCCCGGTCTGATGGCGAGTATGTGAACAGTGAAGCGAACGGCGGCGAGTAGACAGATAGATCAATAGAATTGTCCGGGATGTCGGCCAGACGTTCGCATGAATCTCCGAGCATTAGGTTCCACATGTCGCCGGATGCGTCGTCAACGATATACGGCTGGGGTTCCACGACTGGCATAGCTTCGTTGATTGCTCTCTTAGTCATTTCGATGTCTGCTTTCTGATTGGTGAGTGACGGGCGAGACGGTTCGCTGTTGCGAGTGCGTCGCCTTCCTTGCGGGAGATGTTGTGAGCGATCTGCTGCTCGAGCTCGGAAACGATGATGTGAGCGTCGACTGGTTTTGATTGGCCGAACCGCCAGCAACGTCGGATGCACTGGTAATACGATTCCCATGAGTCGGAGAGCCCGACGAATGCCATGCGATGGCAGTTCTGGAAGTTCATGCCGAAACCAGCGATGCTCGGCTTAGTGACCAGCACCCGTATCGATCCTTCCTGGAAACGTTCGAGAGCGTCGGCTTTCTTGTCGGCGGACCATGCGCCTTCCACGTTGACTGCTCCGTCGATTGATTGAGCCACGCCTGCCGCTTCGTCGTTGAGGCCGCACCATACGATCCACTGGTCATCGGTTGAGCCGACGAGATCGACGGCACGCTCCACTCGGGCTTCCAGCGTTTCCCGCCGAACCTTTGAGCGGCCACCGATGCCGCCAAGCTCAGTCGGGAATAACTGCCCGTCCGCTTCGAGTTCTACTTCCACAACCTCAGGGATGACGTTCAGCGGGGGTAGGTCGTAGCCGTCGTCGGAGTATCCGAGGTCTGACGGTCGACGTAGCGCTACTGCCCATGTAGCCATCCATTCAGCCATCGGTTCGGCGGCGTGGCCTTTCATACGCCAGCCGACATCGTCATGCACGAAGTAGGCGGCGAGCATCTCGTTACGAGGCAACATCCCGAGGAACTCGGAATGGTTACAAAGCTCAGATACGTCATTCGGCGCCGGCGTGGCCGTGCACGCAAGCCGATACTTAACGTCGGCCATTTGACTGGTCAGGCGTTGGCGGGTCTTGCCGTCGACGTTTTTAAGGATTGACGACTCATCCAGCACGACGGCGTCGAAGTGCTCCATGTTGAAATGCTCAAGCATCTCGTAGTTCGTGATCGTGATGCCATCAGTAGGCGATTCGGCTTCGTCTCGGGCGTATGTGACGTCAATGCCGAGCTTTAATCCTTCCCCGACTGTTTGGCGGGCGACGGATAGCGGGGCGACGATCAGGCATCGGTCAGCGACCAGCCTGGCCCATTCGAGTTGCATAAATGTCTTACCGAGGCCGCAGTCTGCAAAGATTGCTGACCGGCCGTTACGTAGCGCCCATTGGGTTATGTCGGCTTGCCATTCGTGGAGTATCGGGTTGATGTCGGCTAGGTCTACGATCACGCCAGCCGGTTGCTGTCGTCGCTGTTTGGTATGTAGGAATGTCTGGTATGGCGTCATGCTGCCTTCGTTTCGTTGTTGCTGCGGGCGTGGTATTCGGCTATGAGTGCGGCTTCGGCACGGCCGTCTTTGCCGCCACCGCGAGGGCCGTAGAACGACTCCGCTGCGTCGGGCCAGAGTTCGGCGGCGAGTGCAACCGATTCGGCTTTAACGTCAGTGAGGCCGAACGGCTTCTTCCACTGCTTCGGTGTCACGATCCGGTAGGGGTGGCCGAGGCCGACAACGACGCCGATAATGAGGCCGTAACCGATACCGGTTTTAAGGCCTGACTGTGCGGACTGGCCGGGGCGTGTCGACTGCTGCTCGATGACGACAATGTCGCCGGCGTCTGTGCCGTAGGGGACGTTTTGAATGACCAATCGGAGACGCTCAACGTCGATGACGCGCCGCATCTTGCCCGCAACCTTGATCGTGAATGTCGGCATGTCCACAACGTTGACGAGCTGGCCGTATTGCATGTAGGCGATAGCACCGTCTAAGCCAGGGTCGATGCCGATAGTTACGGCGCCGCTCATAACCAGCGCCCCTCGTTGAGTCGCCGGAGTAGTTCGCCGGCAAGCCGTCCGAGTGCTTCGATCGCGGCGGCTTTAGTCGGGTAGCCCTGCCGTGTGAGCCGGTGGATTGATCCGTGGATCTCGATGTCGTCGCTCTCGAAGGCGACGGTTGTGCCGTTGCCGTCGGTGATACGCCAGGGATTGCGGGAATGGCTGGTCTTCGTGATGGTGAACGGGCCAGGGTTCTCAGCGCCGCTCATGCGTGCCGCCTGTCGACGTAGCCGCGGATTTGCTCCCACACGTCGGGCTCATGGAGTTTGACCCATTCGACCGTCATCTTCTGGCGTAGGTGGTATCGCTTCGAGTTGCGTTTACTGCGTGCCGATTCTTGAGCGGCGGATGTGGTGGGACGCATCATGCTGCGCCGCTGGTGATGGCGTCAGGTGTGAGCACTTCATGGCGAATGTCGCCGGCGCTCTCAACGTGGTTAGGTTCGATCGGTTCAAGCTGCTCGATCTTGATAGCCGTGTCATCAGCGGCGATAGCGGCGGCGAGTTGCGGCGATGCTGGCAACCAACGTTTCAAATCGATCACACAAGACTTGAGGGCTGCAGCGTCGAAACTCGATTTCCACATGCCGGCGTTCCCCATCTTCGAGAAGCCCTTGTGATACTCAACGCCAGCCCGGTCAAGCACCTGGATTTGTACGGTGCCATCAGGGAACGTTGCCCGCACATACCATGCGTACGCTTCGCCGCCCCGGTCATGCAGGTTCGGCTTGTGCGTCAGTTCGTTGGTGCCGTAGTCAAGATTGAACTCGTCGTTCGGGTAGACGGTGTGACCGTCAAACTTGAGGCCAGGAACGGCACGGCGTGCCAGCTCCATGATGCCGCCGTAGCCGAGCTGGAAGGTGGCTTCGTGGCCGCGGGGGATGATCCATGCAAGGTTGCGAGGGTCGTTCGGTGTGAGCCCTAATTGGGCGCATCGGAGGCCAGCACCGAGCACGCTCGATATGTCGCACTGATCGAGCTTCGGTGTACTGCGATACGCCTGGGCGATCGTCGCCATAAACGACTCTTCGCTGATACCTGTGTCTGCGAGCAGTTTGGAGAAGACAGGCCGAAACTTGGTTAGCTCGGTGCCGATCGTTCGTTTCGTTGCGGTGTTGTCATTCGGAAGGTCAAGAGCGTTGCTCATGTCATGGCTTCTTTCTGCGGTAGGAATGTGCGATGTTGTCTTGGGCGGCAATCGTGACGTAGCGGACTTCGACCGGGTCGAGCAGTTCTTGCACGGCTGCGGGTACGTGGTCGCGTTCAATGTCGGCCCACGGTGAGTAGACGGTGACACCTCGACCGGGCGTGATGGCCTGCGCTTCGTAACGGGTACTCACGAGAGCTTTTCCGCACTATCACCGACGTGGACTGATACGGCGCTCCAGTCGTCACCTGACCTGATATCGGCGTCGGCTTCCGCTAGTAGTAGCTCGATGCGTGCCACCAGGATTCGTAGCGTCCGGCGCTCTGCGTCTTGTACCTCGTGGACAATACTCACGAGGCCATCCCCCACTTCTGACGGTTGTCTTCGTGCTGCTGGGTCGCCCAATGCGAAGCGACTGCGATCTTCGTCTCGGGCGGATAGCCAGGCCAGACACCCGTTGCCCGACACTCGCGCCACACTGTGATCGCCTGGTCCATGCGCTCTGAGCCCATCGCAAGCAGCGAGTTACTCAGGATGAAGGTGTTAACCAAGTAAGGCGCCGTCTTCTCTTGCGCAATGAACACAAACTTGACTGGCAGACCAGTGACCGCTTCAACACCAGCGCTGTAATGCGCTGCCTGCATGTGGTAGTCGTAGTTGATGATCGTCTTCTCGAACGCTGAGTCCGATGCGTCTAGTGTCGTCTTGTAGTCAACGCAGATCAGGTAGTCTTCGCCGTCACGCGGCTCGTTGTAAAGGAAGTCAGGTCGGGCGCGGAACCAGGCGCCGCAGTCCTCCCAGAACACCGACTGTTCAGCCCTACCCTTCCGGCCGTCGAGCAGCCCGACAGCCTGAGCGCAGCCTTTAAGCGCTTCAGCCATCGCATCGACAATGACCTTGTCTTTCGTCAAGATCGGCGTGAGTCCAGCCTGCCGGGCTTCCTTCTTCGCTGCTACTGCTCCGCTTGCCCGCCAGTCCTTGAAGTCGAGTACGGCGAGCGGTGAGCCGGTGCCAAGAACGACGCTGTGCGCTGCGGTCCCGAAGTCGAACACGTCCTTGTATTCTTGGCCGGCGTGCTGCTGGTGGTTGAACAGTGCCGGCGCTTTCAGGATGGTCTTCGCACCCGACGATGACAGTGAGCCGCCTTCGATCGGGTCTGCGTGATACACCTCGTCACTGATGTCGTAGATGCCTGGTGCGGTGATTGCGGTCGTGTCGGTCATGCTGCTGCCTGTTCTTGCGTGATTCGGTTGGTCATGGAGATGAGGGCGGCGGCGATGGCGCACGTCTCGGCTCGAACGAGCGACGGGTCAGCGATGTCGTACCAGTCGAGGATGGCGATCGCTTCGTCCCAGTCCAGGTCACGTTCACCAGCGACGGAAAGCCCGACCTGGTCGAGTTGGCCGACATGTGTTTCGAGGTAAAGGCCTTGATGGTTGCCGGCTTCCCGTTCGTCGCCTGGTGTTACGAACCACCAGATGGTTGGGCGGCCTGGCTGCTCGTCGACGATGACGGTCATGCGGCGTCGTCTGTCGTTGGTCGTGGCCGTAGTGCGATGACTTCGGCCAACATGGTCGGATAGGTTTTCCGCCAGGGCCGGGCCAGCAGGAACGGTTGGTGTTCGGCGTCGGCCAGGGTTTCGGGCCCGTAGGCGTCGATGACGGCTTTGCTTGCGGCTTCTGGCGGGGTGTGGTCTGCGGACATGTTGGATGCACAGTCGCGGGCGAACAGGTCAGACTTCTCGTATTCTTCGAGGCGTTCTTGCCATTCGCGTGGGCTCAGATTGTCGGTGTTCATGCGAGCATCGATTCGAGTGCTTTGAGCGTGACGGTTTCGTCTGCTGCTGGGGCGACATGGCTGGTGAGTTGCTCAAACATGTTGATGGCCCGGTGTGCCAGGTTGAGTCGTTGGTCTGGGGCGGCTTTGGCGGCGTAGCTGGTGGCGTAGGCGGCGGCGTAGGCGGCGGTGGCGTTGCTGGCGGCGGCGGCGTAGCTGGCGGCGTTGGCGGCGTAGGCGGCGGCGGAGACGGCGGCGGCGACGTAGCTGGTGGCGTAGGCGGCGGCGTAGGAGCAGGCGGTGTAGTTGGCGGCGACGTTGGCGTTGGCGGCGACGTTGGCGTTGGCGGCGGCGTTGGCGTTCTCTTCGGTTGGATTATCAGCCCATGCCTCAGCAGCCAAGATCGCCGCATCAACCCTCAGGTCAGCGTTTAAATGCTGCACCTGTCGCGCCTGGTCGGTAGCGATCCTCACCCAAATCATGCGACGTTCAAGATCGGTCAGATCGACCGTCCCGGTACCGACAGTCCGATGCCCTAAAGCCAAGACAATCAGCGAGCACGGAGCACACACAAGATCTTCGTCACGATGGTTGCAAATTGTGTCGTTGACACGTTGCACAATGCGGGTCAACAGCGGATCAGAGCAGTCAGGGAAGTCGGTGATCTTCGTGTCCCCGTTCTCCCAGCTGATTACGTTCATCGCGCAGCCTTTGCCGCTACCGGCTTCGTGAGATCCGACAGCGAGGCGGAGAGGGTTGGTGATTGTCATGGTGTTGGCCTTTCGGTTGCGGGTTGTGGTGTGCGGGTGTTGCAGGCGGTACAAAGCCCCTTGTAGGGGTAGGCGGTCGGCTCCCAGCAGGAGACGCAGCGGGGGCCGGTGTATTCGTCGGGGTCGGCAAACATGGTTCGTCGGCATGCGGCGTCACCGTGGGAGGTGTGATGCCAGACGGTCGAGGTCCATGCCGGGAGATAAATCAGTTCGCGACAGTTGCGGCACACGGAGCAGTTCATTCGCTGCCGTCTCCGACGTAAACGAGCCCGTACACGGCGGAAGCAACAAGGAAGCCGATGCCGAGCAGTGAGCCCCAGCCACCTGTTGACGTAACGATCCACGCTGCACCTGTTGCACCTAGTGCAAGAACTGCAACAATGTCGGCTCGACGGGGGGTTGTTGTCTGGCAGCGACCACAGGGGCATTGGCGGCGTGCGTCGGTGCCGCTCATCACATGCCCCGCAATGCTGCGATGACCGGGCCGAACGTGTCGCTCCTGTCGTTGGTCTTGGCGAGTAGGTCGTGCTCTGAGATTGACATTCCTAGCGTCCGCATTTGCTTCGGGTTGAGGCCTTCGGGCTGGTCGTAGCCGTCCTTCTCCCAAAGTCCGAAGATGTCGCAGGCAACACCGAGACAACAGAAACGGTCAGGTTTACCGTGGAGCCCTTCCTCAACAAGCGTGTACTTGCCTTTCTTGTAGCCGCCCTCATTCGGCGGCACTTGGAGTGCGGCGATCAGTGCGTCACGCTGATGCTTGTTCATGCTGCTGCCTCACGATCGGCTAGGCGTTGCTCTGCTCGCCACTGGGCCATGTAGGCGTTCTTTGGGCCCCGGCAGTCGTCGCAGCTGCAACGGTGCTTGTTGTAGGTTGCGAGTCCGTGCACGAGGTCTTCACCGTTCGGGCCGGTCTTCGGTGTCCGGTCGCGTCCGGTCAGGCCGGCACGATCGGCACGCCGTAACGCTTGGACGGCGAGACGGTTGGCGAGCCACAGCTCCCAGGCGGCATCAGTGCGGGCGCTCACGATGCGCGCCGTTCTGCGTCGGCTTCGGCTGCGAGTTCGCCACGGCGACGGTTGAACGCTTCGATGGCGGTGCGGGAAAACTGGACTTTGTCGTTTTCGGTCCGGTGTTGAAGGGTCGGAATGTCGCCGTCTGCAACCATCCGGTAGACAGTTTTGGGATCTCGGCGCAGCAGTCTCGATGCCGCCTTGATGCCCATGATGTCGGAGTCGTTCATGCCGTCACCTCGGCTGGTGTGGCCCTACGGGATACGCAAACGATCATGCCGCTGGCCTCATGCAGCCACCCAGCATCTGACTCAACGATCGCCAGGCCGCACTCACACAACGTGGCGGGCTTCGTGAGACGCCGCCAGTTGCCATTGTCGTAGCGGATGGCAGGATTACCGTTGCGTAGGAGTGTGACGAAGCTACGGTCAGCCGGGATGCGCCCGATGAACGTCACGGCCATATCGTCGGCCCAGTCACTATGTGCGATCAGGTCGCCGTTGACCATCTCATCGACGGTGACGGGTGTGCGTGTCATGGCGCTCATCGGGTGAACGCCTTGAGACGAAGGCGGAGAAGAATGACGATCACGCCGCCACCTCGACGGTGGTAGCGACCGCTGCGAGCGGAACGACGAGCGCCCCCGCTATGGCAATGATTTGGGAGTCGGTCGCTTGGCGGCGTCCGGCTTCGATGTGGGCGTATGTCGGGCGGTCAATCCCAGCGGTTGCGGCGAACGCCGTTTGGCTGATGTTTGACCGTTTCCGAATCGCCTTGAGCGCTTCACGGTTCAACTGCATGTCACGTAACGTAATCTTTTGTTACGGGCAGCGCAAGAGGTAATTTCAGATTTGTTTTCGCTGGCGACGATAAATGTGCTTGACACTGTGACGGTATGTGTTTACAGTTACCTACATGGAAGCAACCCCGCTCCCCGCTACCGGCCAAACGGCCAAGGAGGCCATCATGGCCCACACCCTCGCAACCAAGACCACGGTCGCGGCCTCGCCAGCCACGGAAGATGGAGCGCTCGACGGCTTCAAGGCCACGTGCCACGGATGCGGACACTCCGCAGCCTTCTCGATCCGGTCGATGACCGAGACCTGGGCAGCCGATCACGTGCGCCTGATGACCGGGTGGGGTAAGTGAGCGTCAAGTCAAACTATCAGCTCCTCATTGATGGGGAGCTGATAGTTGATTTTGATTGCGTTCCGAGCAAGCGCCAGCCGCTGCCGGACGCTTTCAACAAGCGAGTCGCCGCAGCCATCGCCTCAGCGCTTGAGATGGCGGAGCCGAGCGGTGGGGATGATTCGCACGTTTACGTCCGATACTCAGTGAGGTCCAACTCCTTCCCGGTGATGTCGTCATTTGCTCGGCGCCCGGCATGACCGAGGTTGAGGGGATGGAGTATTGCGTCACTCATGGCGGCGTGTTGGTCGAGGGTGACGACGACTGTGCCTACGGGTTCATTGAGTCAGACAGCGATTGCGACGGCGCTCCGATGTTCTATGAGGCAGCGTGACGGAGGCCGAGGCCAAGCGGGCCCGCGAGTACCGGGCCCGCCTCCGTGGTGGTCTGCCTCGAGTGTTGCAGCCGTGCGGAACGCGTTCGGCAGCGGTTCGGCATCGACGCAACGGTGAGCCGGTCTGTGCCGCTTGCCTGGTGGCTGAGCGCAACTATCAGCGGGACGTCAAAACCCGAAGCCGAAACAGTACCAAAAAGGGTACGAAAATGACAGAGAAGGGGACGACATGACCGCCATGACACGTACACCCGTCACCGTCGATGAGATGGTGAACGGCGACCTGATCGCCGTTGCTGAATGGCCCGATCCTGACGCCGAATATTTTGTTGGTGTCAGCCCGGTCAATCCCGACCGTTTCGCGATGGTCAACGAGTACGGGTCACTGAGCTACGGCACAGCAAGTGCCAAATGGCAGCGCCTCACGAAGCCCGCCACGTTGTGCAAGCACTGCGGCGAAGGGATCTACCTGCCGAGATGGACGATCGTATGGCACCACGTATCAAAGACGCCCGGCCAGTCCGGCTTCACCTCTTGCGCCACGTACGCCACACCAGCCGAGGTGACGGCATGAGCGACCAGCAACCGACAAGTAGATGGGGTGTGGGCGTGGCCAGCATCGAGTGGGATTGGGTTGAGGGTGGCCCGTGGAATCACAGGACGAAACGCACGGACCCTGACGGCACAGTCACGACGACCACGGAGATCGATGGCGTGGTTACTACCGTCGTCACCGAGTCACCGGGCGGCATAATGCCACGCAAGTACCGGAAGAGGGAACCATGAGCGACCAGCAACCGACAAGCAGAAGATCGGTAACGATTGCCGGCCTGACAGGGACGGACGAGAACGCCAAGCGTCTACCGTTTCGGCTGGCGGCGCTCAACCTGAGCGCGGCGTGGCCGGTG
>Ga0222652_1000715_pt1 | contig 12298 bp, 11 predicted proteins | sample AntAcemetagen371_FD_179803 | JGI IMG/M metagenome (GOLD analysis project Ga0222652, IMG submission 179803) | Saline water microbial communities from Ace Lake, Antarctica - #371 | ecosystem: Environmental > Aquatic > Non-marine Saline and Alkaline > Saline | place: Antarctica: Ace Lake... | reverse complement strand
CCCAAAAAGACTTATCTGTGCCATTGGATGCAGCTCTTGTCGCAGACGACGACTTTGCCGGTCCGGAAGGTTTGGTAGCACCTGTATTGACAGGTTTTTTGGTGTTTGTCTGGCTCCGTGGGCGAATTTCATCGCGTTCCGGAATTATGCGCATGTCATCTGACATTTGAATCCTCATGCAGCCTGGTTTAGGGTGAACATTCTATATGAGAGCCGCGATTGCTAACAGTCGGCAATTTGTATGGCTATAGAGAAAATTTCAGCGGATTTCTTCGGTTATCGGCAATATCACGTACAATTAAGGCTTTCCCTCAGATCGGAGGGAAACTTCAATAAATTCACTTACCCCCCCCATCAGGAGTATGGAACACTATGGCTATCACACTTCCGGAATTGCCTTACGCAATTGATGCTCTGGAACCCCAGATTTCCAAAGAAACTCTCGAATATCATTACGGCAAACATCACGCGACTTATGTAGCCAAGCTTAACCCGCTCATTGAAGGCACCGATCTGGCTGATGCCGACCTGGAAACCATTATTAAAAATTCTGAAGGTGGTGTTTTTAACAATGCGGCCCAAGTCTGGAATCATACATTTTACTGGAACTGCCTCAACCCGAATGGCGGAAGCGAAGCCTCTGGGCCTGTTGCAGAAGCAATCAACAGCGTCTTTGGTTCGTTTGATGCGTTTAAAGAGCAGTTTACCAACAGCGCCGTAAATAATTTCGGCTCCGGCTGGACCTGGCTGGTTAAAAACACCGATGGTAGCGTGGCAATCGTAAATACCAGCAATGCGGGCACACCGCTAACTACCGATGCCAAACCATTGCTTACTGTTGATGTATGGGAACATGCCTACTACATTGATTACCGCAATGCTCGCCCAGCCTATATGGAGGCTTTCTGGAGCTTGGTTAACTGGGATTTTGTTAACGAAAACTTCGCATAAAACTGACGCCAACCAAAAAAAGCTCCTTCGGGAGCTTTTTTTACATGTAATCCAGTCAAGGTAAACCTCAGGACTGGACGTATTTCATGCGGACATTACCAACTTCAAGAAGGTCGCCATCTTTTAGCATCACGGCCTTTGCACCCAGGTCTTTTCCGTTAAGTGAAGGCGCCTTGCCAGATCCGGGAATATTAAATACATAACAACCTTTCGGTCGCATTTGTATGGCAACCACCTGGGCTCCGGGTTTACCCAGACGGGTCAAGGGTTTGCTCAATGTCAGACGCTTGCCGACATTGGCTCCAGAGAGTAGTTGCAAGGCAGCATTGACGCCGGCCGGCTTATCTTCAGATTCAGAAATTTCCGGTTCCGTGGGCATTTCAGACTTTTCGGGCTGGGGCGTCATAGACTCGCCCCCCATGCCTGCTGCATAGGGCTTGAGGATCATGGTTTTTTCAAAATCTTCCTCGTCCTGATCTTCGGCAGCTGCTGCTTCATTCTGATAAAGAAATTCGTGCTTGCCTATGGCAATTTTATCGCAGTGTTTGAGGACGTGTTTGGTAATCCGGTCGCCGTTTACATAGGTGCCATTTGTGCTTTCCAGATCTTCAAGAAAACAATCGCCACCCAGCAATAATATTTTGGCATGTGCACCACTAACTGCCAGGCTATCCAGATGGATATCGTTGACTGCCTTGCGGCCAATAGAGGTTACTTCCTGATCGAGGTCAATTTCCCTGAGAACTTCACCCGAAAGCGAAAGGATTAGTTTTGGATGCATCTTTTGAGTCCCTACTTTGCCCAGATTAACTTCGGAACCAGCCAAGCATTCTATCGGCAAATGATTCCTCTAGCGGGAACGGGTTAACAACCTTTGCAAGTATAACGGATATATTATCCTTGCCACCATGTTCATTTGCCGCCATGACAAGCTCGTCCGCAGCGGTTTCTATGTCTTCTTCATTTTCCTGAAGAATACGGTGAATTTCATCATCACTGACCATGTCAGTCAGACCATCTGAGCAGGCAAGGTATATATCACCGACATCAGTAATCTCTTCAGCGATATCGACCATCACTCTGGAGTCTATACCCAAGGCACGCGTGATGACATTTTTTTGATCTGAATGGCGCGCTTCTTCAAGAGTATAAAATCCCTTGCGAACCAGTTCCTGTAATAATGAGTGATCCTCGGTAAGCAATTCAAAGCTACCATCCCTCAAGCGATAAGCCCTGGAATCCCCAACATGGGCAATAGAAACCTTGTTATTCAAAAAAAGCATACCTACAGCTGTCGTACCCATACCTCGATTGGCCAAACTCGACTGGGCGGCGCTATAAATCTCCTGGTTGGCTTCCATAAGAGCGTCTTGCAATAAAATTGTTTCCTGGGTCAGGCCCGACTCCCAATCCAGCCCGCCGTGATCCAGAGTTTTGAAAGACTTTTTAAATCGCTCCAGCACATGGGCAACTGTCATGGCGCTGGCAATCTCGCCAGAGTTATGACCTCCCATACCGTCAGCGAGTATTGCAAGACCTATAGATTTTTCACTGCCTACTGAATCTTCATTGTGATCACGTCTCAGACCTGTATCAGTTTTGTGTACGATCTCTACTTTAGATGCCAGACTCATATAAATTAGCTACCTGATTGGCGAGCCTTGATTTTAGCAACACATTCCTTGAGCGCCTTGGCCATTTCACCACCTGACTGAAATCGCACGTCGGCGTCCTTGGCCAATGCTTTTGCGATTATTTCGTCTATTTCCGGTGGAAGTTTGGGATTTGCCTCTGAGGCCCTCGAAGGATTTTCATTGGCAATTTTATACATCAGGGTGGCCATGGAATCACCACTAAATGGCAGGCTGCCTGTCAGCATTTGATAAAACATAACACCCAGAGAGAAAAGATCTGATCGACCATCAATTTTCTTGCCCGAGAGTTGTTCCGGCGACATATAGGAAGGCGTCCCAAGAACCACGCCAGTTTTGGTCTTGCTGGAATCGGTAATACGCGCAATACCAAAATCAGTAATTTTTAGCTCATTGGATTCAGGATCCCACATGATATTTGCCGGCTTGATATCCCGATGCACCACATTTTGCTTATGCGCATAGTCCAGTGCAGTTGCCGATTTGGCAATCAACTCAAACACCTTGGGCAAGGGAAGCAAATTATCTTTTTTGGTGTGAGCTACTAAATCCTTGCCCTTGATAAACTCCATGGCGATATAGGCAAGATCGTGTTCATCTCCGGCATCGTAAATGGTCACAATGTTAGGGTGGTTCAAGCGCCCTGCCGTTTCTGCTTCACGGAAGAAGCGCTCCTTGACATCATCCAGCTCGTCTTCTTCAAACTCCTGAGACAGTGCCATGGTTTTAATCGCCACTGTACGGCTGATTTTAGGATCTTGACCAAGGTAGACGATACCCATAGCGCCCTTGCCAAGTTCTTTTTGCACCTGATAGCGGCCGAGCATTGGTTTTTCACCTACATCCAACGACATCGAGCCACCGGCGTGACCACCACTTCCTCCAAGCACAACGGTATCTTCCATTTTCTTGCTACGATCAATGCGTTCGGCAACATCCTTAAATTTAGGCGCAAAATCATAAATATATTGATAGACACTGGAAGCCTTGCCGAACTGGCGTTTGCGTTCATAATCCAGCGCCAAATTGAACATGGATTCCGCAAGCGCTTCATCTTTGGGACATTTTCGGAATTTTTCAAAGGCCATATCCAGCTGCCCCTGCCCCTGGAAGGCCAGCCCAAGCATTCGGTTACTCTCGCCGGATTCAAAATCTGCCCGTTCTTTGCCGCGTTCGGTAACCAGGAAACGCTTGGTCGTAATCAGTACATAGCCGATAACCAATAAAGTGGACGGCAACATCAATTGCAACCACATGGATTTCTGGGTCATAAAGACATAATGCGTGATGACAAATATCACCAAAATTCCCATCGATACAAATGCGCCAGATGTGGCATTCAGCCGAGGTAGCATCATCATTAGGAACAAGGCCACCAGAAGATAAGCGCCCAGTTCGGCTATGGGGGCCCAGCCTGGTGCAATAAAGAAATCTTCGTTGAGAATACTGGAAACCGAATGTGCCAGCGTGACAACAGGGGCCATGGCCGGATTAATTGGAGTAACCTGATTCGAGCCAAGACCGGCGGCTGTGGCGCCAATCAAAACAATTTTATCCCGGTATTTACTGGCAGGAATGTTACCGACATAAACATCGTAGAAAGAATCTACCTGAAACGCCGGGCGCCCATCTACATCGTCATAGAAAAACGTATTCATTTGCAGCATTTCATTGGTCGCGATGTTCAATCGGCCAACCTGTACTCCTTCACCCAGCAGCACACGAATATCGGAATCATCCAGATTGAGGCTTTGTGCAGCAATTTTCAGCGACAGGGATGGATAAAAATCACCGTAATACTCCAGCACCAAAGGCTCGGAGCGAATACTGCCGTCCACATCAGGGTAGGCATTCAAATGACCAAGACCTGCCGCCCAGCCACCAATCTCGGCAATGGGGACATCCACGTCTATGGCGGGTAACGGGTAGAAGCCTGAACCAATGCGGTCATCGATGTTATCCAGGGCATATTGTGATGCGTACGGAGCAATCTCCGCGTCGGGATTGCCCAACGGATTGCCAAGTCGAAAGATTGCAGGGAGCAAGACATTGCCTGCTTCAGCAATAGAATTGGCCAAAACCTGATCGACATCCAAGGTTTCTATGGCCAAATTAAGCTCGTCATTAAGTGCAACCAGAGCTGTCTCAATGTCGGCAATACCTGTTTGCTGAATATCCAGGGAGTGACGAGCCCTTCCCCAAACCTGAGGATCAATATTATCTTCATTAAGGGTTTCGGGATCCACGCCGCCAAGTTGCGCGGCGGCCAAATACAACTCGGAAGTATTGGCGGCCAGCGTTTCAATAACCGGGCCCGGGACGGAAAACAAATTGCCTTGTTCGTCGGCACTGATGCCAACTAGACCAGCTTCCTCCAAGAAGATTGTGGTGTTGTATATCACATCGAGACCCGAATCTCGTTGCGGTTCAAAGAAAAATGCAGTGTAACCAATAACTTTGGCACCCGCATTCGAGAGAATATCAATCATTTCTGCGTGCAGATCGCGGGGCCAGGGCCATCGTCCCAGGTTTGCCAGGCTTTCATCGTCAATAGCGATTACTGCAATACGATCACTGGGTTCCCCAATAGTAGATTGCAAGCCCCAATCGTAGGCCGCCCTTTCGAGACTAACTATTGGAGCAGACCCGGAAATCGCTAAAAAAACCACTGATATCGCCAGGGCAATGAACCAGTCTTTCTTCCAAAAAGCGGTTTTATTCATAACGGGATGCTTGTTCCTTCTTATTTGCCCCTGAATCATACTTATTCTCTGGTACAGGACAACAGAATCGAGCTGTTTTTCTGGTCAAGTATCCTGAACGCATAAAAAAACCCGCCAAAAGGCGGGTTTTTTACAAAGACTGGTATGGCTGGGCTTACATCATGCCGCCCATTCCACCCATGTCTGGCATTGCTGGAGCTTCCTCTTTGGGGATTTCTGCGATCATACACTCGGTAGTAACCATCAGACCCGCAACAGAGCCAGCAGCCTGCAATGCAGTACGGGTTACTTTGGCAGGGTCGAGAATACCCATCTCGATCATATCACCGTATTCACCAGTAGCCGCGTTATAACCGTAGTTACCTTTGCCGCTTTTAACTTTTTCGAGAACCACTGAGTCTTCCTCACCGGCATTTCTTACGATTTGGCGCAAAGGCGCTTCCATTGCACGCTGGGCAATGGCGATACCGACATTCTGGTCTTCGTTATCACCTTTAAGACCTTCAACTGCCTGAAGTGCACGAACCAGAGCAACCCCGCCACCGGCAACCACGCCTTCTTCAACAGCTGCGCGAGTTGCATGCAGAGAATCTTCAACACGGGCCTTTTTCTCTTTCATTTCAACTTCAGTAGCAGCCCCAACCTTGATCACGGCAACACCGCCGGCCAGTTTGGCAACACGCTCTTGCAGTTTTTCACGATCATAGTCAGAGGTAGACTCTTCCATTTGAACCCGAATGGCATTAACACGTGCTTCGATATCGGCAGCAGAGCCAGAGCCATCAATGATGGTGGTTTCATCCTTGGTCAAAATCACACGCTTGGCCTGACCAAGTTGCTCCAGAGTAGCACTTTCAAGATCCATGCCGACTTCTTCAGAAATTACCTGGCCACTGGTCAGAATCGCAATATCATGCATCATGGCTTTGCGTCGATCACCAAATCCGGGCGCCTTACAGGCAGCCACTTTAACAATTCCGCGCATATTGTTAACTACCAGCGTAGCCAGGGCTTCACCTTCGACATCTTCTGCTATGACAAGCAGTGGACGACTAGATTTGGCAACTTGCTCCAGCAAAGGCAATAGTTCACGAATGTTAGAGATTTTTTTGTCTACCAGAAGAATGAACGGATCTTCCAGTTCAACGGACATGTTGTCCTGATTGTTAATGAAGTAAGGCGACAGATAACCGCGGTCAAACTGCATCCCTTCAACCACGTCCAGTTCGTTTTCCAGGCTTGTCCCTTCTTCAACTGTGATAACACCTTCTTTGCCGACTTTGTTCATTGCTTCGGCAATAATGTCACCAACCTGCGTGTCACTATTTGCAGAAATAGTGCCGACCTGAGCGATTGCCTTGCTGTCTTCACAAGGAGTCGCTGCTGCTCTAATCGCTTCAACGGCAGTGGTTACCGCTTTATCAATACCGCGCTTCAGGTCCATGGGGTTCATGCCGGCAGCAACAGCTTTCAGGCCCTCAGTCACGATTGACTGAGCCAAAACAGTTGCAGTGGTAGTACCGTCACCTGCGTCATCAGAGGCTTTGGATGCTACGGTTTTCACCATTTGTGCACCCATGTTTTCAAATCTGTTTTCCAACTCGATTTCCTTGGCCACCGAAACACCATCTTTGGTTACGGTAGGTGCGCCAAAAGACTTCTCGAGAATGACGTTGCGGCCTTTAGGGCCCAGTGTCACCTTAACGGCATCGGACAGGACGTTGACACCTTTGAGCATACCGGCACGGGCGGCATCTCCAAATTTCACTTCTTTAGCTGCCATGATTTATCTTCCTCAGTAGTAGCTTTAAATTGGGTTTAAAAATAAGGATCGAGGGCCTTTTACTCGATAACACCGAAGATGTCGCTTTCACTCATAATAATGAGCTCTTCGCTACCATCTTTTATGGTATTACTGTCTGCGTAGCGACCAAAGACAACTTTGTCGCCAACCTTGACTGCTGGAGGCTGAACGTCGCCATTTTCCAGGGTTTTACCTGGACCAACAGCAACGACTTCACCCTGGCTGGGCTTTTCCTTCGCAGAACCGGTGAGGATGATTCCTCCAGATGTTTTTTCCTCTTCCTCGCTGCGGCGGACCACAACGCGATCATTAAGGGGACGAATCTTCATCGTTTTTTTTCTCCCAATGGATATAAAGGTGTTCTAGGTTTAGTTAATCAGCACAGCCTAGCTGGCAATGCCTTGAATTTGGAGACCGAACGTACTTTTTTCAAGTCTCTAGTTTTGTTTGTCGCTGTCATAAATGTGGCCGTACAAATGGAATTCAAGTGCGCTAGCGAAGTTTTTTGTCAGAATTTTCATTTTCGCGCCGATACTCACCCTCAATGATGACTTCATCCCCGGATGAATCAGTTTCGTATTGTCGATAACGGCCTCCGGATACGACAAAGACCATATTGGCCTTAAATCGACCAATGAGTAATGCGCGAATGGGGGGAAGCAACAAAAGAAAACCGATAGCGTCAGTAACAAATCCAGGTGTCAGCATCAACGCTCCGGCAAATGCCAGCATCAGTCCTTCCAGCATTTCATTGGCAGGCACCTGGCCTTCATCCATTTTTTTTCTGGCCCGGAATAACGTTGAAATCCCTTGCTGGCGCAGCAGAATGGCGCCAAAAAAAGCAGTAAGAAAAATCAACGCAATTGTCCAACCAGCACCAATGGAAAAACCCACTTTGATAATCAGCCAGATCTCGATTACTGGCATAAATAGAAACAGAAGAAAAAAGAAAGGCATAGGATCATTTTAGGTGCTTTGTCCCATACTTGGTGACAGAAGAGGTAAATTCAAGTTTTAACTGGCCTGGTTGTCCTCTGTTGTGTAACCTGAAACTACCCCTGTGGCTTTATAGAAAGAAATTAATTAATGCCTTTGCGTGCCATTTTTTATAGTCCAGTAACAGCTAAAGTTCTCTCTCTATTTTTCTTGGGTTTTGCTGCTGGCATTCCAATCTTGCTGATCTTCTCCACTCTCTCACTGTGGTTAAATGAGGCGGGAGTTTCCAAGTCTGAAGTCACTTATTTCAGTTGGGCCGCGCTGGGGTATTCATTTAAGTTCATATGGGCCCCAATAGTAGACAAGCTACCATTACCTATACTCACAAAAACCTTTGGGCGTCGTCGGGGCTGGCTGCTTCTATCGCAAACAGCTGTTGTTTCTTCAATTCTCCTAATGTCGAGCATTGACCCTGTTTCCGGCCTTTCAGCCATGGCATTTGCTGCCGTCTTGTTAGGATTTTCATCAGCCACACAGGACATTGTCGTTGATAGCTATCGTATCGAGTGTGCTACTGAAGAGGAACAAAGAATCATCGCATCCAGTTACATCAGCGGCTATAGAATAGGAATGCTGGTAGCTGGAGCTGGAGGTCTGTTTTTGGCTGAATATTTCGGCAGCACCAGCTCAGAGTACCTTTACCCCGCCTGGCAAAAAGCCTATTGGGCAATGGCAGTAATTATGCTAATTGGCATGATAACCACACTATGTGTTTCTGAACCGGATATCATCGAAGATGATAATGTTTATGCGTATAGCACCGCTGATTATGTTCGTTTTTTTCTTGTCTTTCTTTTGTCTATAGTTGTGCTGGTAGTCGTTTACAGAACCTTTCCTTTTGCCGGCAACTCTGGAAGCACGTTAATCAACTCTCTAATTGGATTTCTTAAGCTCTCGCTCTCAATTTCTGCAGGTGTTGCTACAAGCTTTATATGTTCAAATCTGGGAATTACGAACAAAAATATGGTCAAGGAAAGTTATCTTGACCCTATTGGGGATTTCTTTTTCAGGTACGGCAAGCTTGCCATATGGATTCTTATCTTAATCGGGTTTTACAGGGTATCCGATATTGTTATGGGCATTGTCGCAAATCTTTTTTATCAGGATATGGGTTACACCAAAACCGAGATTGCCAGCGTTACAAAAATTTTCGGGGTGTTAATGACCATTACAGGTACCTTTGCCGGAGGATTTATTGCCCTGAAAATAGGGACCATGCGCACCCTTTTGATTGGGGCTGTTTTAGCCTCATTATCAAATTTGGTTTTTAGCTGGCTATCACTATCGGGCAACAACACAATCGAAGCACTAACAATGGCCATAGCTATCGACAATCTAAGCGCTGGCCTGGCTGTATCCGCCTTTGTGGCCTGGCTTTCAAGCCTGACATCTATCTCTTTTACCGCAACTCAATATGCAATTTTCAGTTCGGTAATGACTCTTTTTCCAAAAATTTTTGGCGGGTATTCAGGTTCTATGGTCGAATTTGCAGGCTATTCCCAGTTCTTTATTTTTACTGCTTTACTGGGAATACCAATTATCATACTGATTCTCGCTCTATCAAGATGGCTTGAACCCGAACCCAGACATTAGGCATTCAGCTTATATTTCAGCCAAAAAGCGTTGCCAATCAAAGCATGGACCGGGGTCTGTTTTCCGGCCCGGGGCAATATCAGAGTGACCAACAATACGGTCTTTAGTGATTGCTGGATAAATAGACTGGATTTTTGTCGTCAATGCCAGCAATGCTTTGTACTGGGCATCAGTGAACTCCTGATCGTCACAGCCCTCCAGTTCAACACCAATTGAGAAATCATTGCAATTTTTGTTTCCCTGCCACTCAGATTCACCCGCGTGCCAGGCACGCTTTTCCAGGGGTACAAACTGAACAACCACACCATCGCGCTTGATATACAGGTGTGATGACACGCGCAAATCGGCAATCTCGGAAAAATAGGGATGCACACCTGGGTCGAGGCAGTTTTGAAACAGCTGCTCAACAAATTCGTCGCCATACTGCCCTGGTGGCAAAGAAATATTGTGAAGAACCAAAAGATTGATTTTCGCGTCGAGGGGACGATCCTCATAATTGGGTGACTCAACCACTCGAACGTCTTCAAGCCAATACATGGCAATTACTCCAAATCAGGAGCAATCAATATACAATGCCCGCCCCATAAATAAACACCTCAACCCATGTCCAATAGCAGTATTGATTATTTCGCCAATCTGGATGAAACCGTACGCACAGCAATCGCCGAAGATTTGGGATCAGGCGACATCACGGCGCAGCTAGTCCCGAAAAACCAACAGGCCAAAGCCCAGGTTATTACGCGCGAAGATGCGATTGTTTGCGGCCGCCCCTGGTTTGACGAGGTGTTTCGCCAGATAGATCCCACGGTTGAAGTAAGCTGGAAAAAAATTGAAGGGGAAACCGTAAAACCCGATGACGAGCTAGTGCATATCCAGGGCAATGCTCGCTCCATCCTGACAGCTGAACGCACCGCACTAAATTTTTTGCAAATGCTGATGGGTACTGCCACTACTGCCCATCATTACGTATCTATGCTGAAAGGCAGCCAAACCCGTGTCCTGGATACTCGTAAAACTATTCCCGGATTGCGGTTAGCTCAAAAATATGCAGTCAAGACCGGCGGTGCAGAAAATCACCGAACTGGCCTCTATGATGCTTTTTTAATCAAGGAAAATCACATTGCAGCCTGTGGCTCGATTAAAGCAGCAGTTGAAAGAGCGCGGAGGATTGCGCCTGATACATTTTTGGAGGTGGAAGTTGAAAATCTAGAAGAGCTTAAATCCGCGATCGAAGCAGGTGTTGACCGGGTGATGCTGGATAATTTTTCCGGGGACCAAATTGAAAAAGCCATTGTTTTAAAGTCGCGAGGACTAGAATACGAAATTTCGGGAAACATCACTGATGAAAAACTGAAGCAACTAGTTAATTATCCGGTGGACTTTATTTCCAGTGGAGCTTTGACAAAAAACATTTCTGCCGTCGATTTATCCATGCGAATAAGCCAGTCCCTAATCCCACCAACAACTCCAGCATCCAGTTGACCTGAAATAATTCAGACAAAAAAAAGCCGCGAATAAATCGCGGCTTTTTTTAGGGCCAAACAAATTACTAGCAAAGGTTGGCGCTGGTATTTGAACAAGTACCTGCTGCCCAGTTTATACGACCCCCAGCCTGAAGAGTACCTACCATAGTGTAGGTTTCAGCTGCATTAGGACTGTTGGTAGGAGCAGTTGCCACGATAGTTACGGTATCGCCTACAGCACCGGCACCAGCGGCAGCGCCGGTAGGAGTCAGAGCAATTCCAACAACATCATCAGCAGCAGCTACGTCAGCAGGAACACCGTTAACACCAACTGTGCAAAGTCCGCTATTGGCTATACCCTGTGTTTGCACACATACTTCTATGGCTGTTTTAAGAGCACCTGTAGCGATGGTGGTCTCAGTAAATTCTGCACGGCGCGTGTAATCCTGATAAGCAGGAAGAGCAACAGCGGCCAGAATGCCAATAATCGCGACAACGATCATCAGTTCGATCAGGGTAAAACCCTTTTGATTTTGTTTTTGCATGACTTAAATCCTCTATGTCTCTATTTTTGAAAATCTTTTGGCGTTAAAGCACCTAAAGTAAACGCAAGTTTCATGCCAATCTCTTTTGAACCATAAAATACAGTTTTGTGTGACCTGGCTCACTGATTTCGCATTATTTTCATAACATTCGGAAAGAACATGACAATTTTTGTCTCCGACTAACGACAAAAATTGTCATGTTCCCGAAAAACCACGCAAAGAAGCTTCTCTGATGCGTTTACCTGGTTCTGTTTTCAGGATAGATTACGCGCTGGGATTCTAATGAGGTCTTGATATGGCAAGTGCGAATACTGCAGTGAGCCTGGCAATACAGCGACGACTGGCTGACACAGGAGGCATGACGACTGACACCATAGAACTTGCTATTGAACAAAGTAAGGAAAACGGCAAACCTTTTTTTGAACACCTCGTCGAGGAAAACTTTATTTCCAGTGGCAAACTTGCTGAAATTTTCTCGCTGGAATATTCCATCCCGATCTACGACATAGAACAACACAATCTCGAGTTAAGCCCCCAAGAAGTTATTGACCCCAAGCTGATAAAAAAACAT
>Ga0222652_1000712_pt1 | contig 12331 bp, 17 predicted proteins | sample AntAcemetagen371_FD_179803 | JGI IMG/M metagenome (GOLD analysis project Ga0222652, IMG submission 179803) | Saline water microbial communities from Ace Lake, Antarctica - #371 | ecosystem: Environmental > Aquatic > Non-marine Saline and Alkaline > Saline | place: Antarctica: Ace Lake... | reverse complement strand
CTGTTAGGCGCATTGCAGCAGCAGTTAGCCCAAGCTGACGCGTCACCTATTGATATGAATGCGCTTTATGAGAGCGACCCAATTGAGTGGGTGAGGCAAAAGGAGCTAGGTCGCGAACGACAGGAGAAGCAATACGCCATCCAGTCGGAGCAACAAAGACTAGCCCAGACACAGCAGGCGGAGCAGCAGCAGCACATGCGCGGCTATCTGGAGAACCAGAAGACGGCCCTGATTGAAGCACTACCGGCATTGCGTGACCCAGAAATGGCGTCTCAGCAAAAAAAGAAGTGGGTTGATGCGGGTAAGTCAATTGGATTTTCAGATCAAGAGATGAACGGGATCACCGATCACCGCATGCTACTTGCACTTAACACCATCGCGGAATATCGCGGGATTGTTAGCAAGAGGCAGCAGATCAAACCAGTTCCAAGTGCAACCAAGTCAGTTAGACCTGGGACCACCGGCAACAGCCAAAAAAGCAGTGGGGTCAAGAAGTCGCAGCAGCGTCTCAGATCGACGGGAAGCATCAAAGATGCGGCCAGCCTGATCGAAAAATTCTTGTAACTTTTTAGGACATCATCATGACAATGGCTACCAATACATTCGCAACATATGCCGCAAAGGGCATTCGCGAAGACCTCTCTAATGTAATTTATTCAATCAGCCCAGAGGAAACGCCTTACGTTTCCAACATTGGCAAAGGCACAATCACCAACACCGCGTTTGACTACCAAACCGACTCGTTGGCAGCAGCTGGCGCTAACGTTCAGTTGGAGGGCGACGAGACCGCATACGACGCCGTTGTGGCAACCGTGCGCTTGCAGAACTACGCACAGATCAGCCGCAAGTCGGTCGTGATCTCTGGTACGCAAGACAAGGTGAATACTGCCGGCCGACGTCAGGAGTTGTCTTACCAAATCGCAAAACGTGGTTCTGAGCTGAAGCGCGATATAGAGTTCTCATGTCTGAACAACCAAGCCGCAGTGGCTGGCGACGCTACAACCGCACGTTCTACTGCGTCATTGCAAGCCTACTTGAAGACCAATAGCAACAAGGCTGGCGACGGTACAGACCCTGTTTACACCACGGTCCCAACAGACCCCCGCAATGACGGAACCCAGCGCGACTTTACTGAGGCGATTTTGAAGGACGTGATTCAGCAGGTTTGGACTGAAGGCGGCACGCCTAAGATTCTGATGGTTGGCAGCTTTAACAAGCAGGCCGCATCAGCCTTTACGGGTATCGCTGGCCAGCGTTTCAACACTACAGGCGCCAAGCCAAGCACTATCGTGGCCGCCGCCGACATCTACGTCAGCGACTTTGGGAACGTTTCAATTGTTCCTAATCGGTTCCAATCAGCACGCAGCGCCTTTGTGATCGATCCTGAGTACGCCTCAATCGACTTTTTGCGCCCAATGCAAACGATTGAGATGGCCAAGACCGGCGACGCTGACAAGCGCTTGATGTTGTGCGAGTGGGGTCACCGCGTTAAAACTGAAAAGGCTCACGGCATCGCCGCTGACTTGACTACTTCCTAAGAGACAAAGGGCTGGTCTAATAAACCAGCCCTTTTTACATATGACAGTAATCAATAAACGCCTGGTATCTGAAAACGCTGCCATTGGCCAGAAGCAGTACTGGCATGACCACGACGACGGCTCCGTGACAATCCAAACAGTGCAAGATGTCGAGGACGTTGCCGAGTCCAATAAGCAAAGTTTTAATCAAGTTGATGAGCGGGCCAACTGGCAGGGTGACATGCACAAAGTTGCATCTATACCGATGGCCATATTTTATGACTTGAAGCGCAAAGGCATCTTAGATGACCCTGCGGCAATGAAGAAGTGGCTCAACGATTCAGACAACCGCGTGTTCCGTACGCGTCCTGGGCAGGTATGATCTAGACCATGGCAATAAGCACCTACACCGAGCTGCAGTCAGCAATTGCTGATTGGTTAAACCGTGATGACTTGGCTGCGGTGATACCTACATTTATCTCTTTGGCAGAGGTCGGCATGGAGCGCGTGCTGCGCACCCGCAATATGCTGGTCCGAGCCAACGCGCCAATTGACACGCAGTACAGCGCGGTTCCGGCTAATTTTTTAGAGGTCCGGTCGATTAAGATTACCAGTGTCACGCCAATCCAGCCAATGGAGTTCCAGACCATGGACGCCATGGACGTGCTGGACTCCAAGGACCAAGCAGCCGGAAAGCCAAAATACTACACAATTGTAGGAACCCAGCTGCGGGTACACCCAATACCGTCGGGCGTCCACACAGCAGAGCTTGCGTACTACGCAAGGCTGGATAAGCTGTCGGACACGCTGACATCAAATTGGATTCTTACTAAGAGTCCTGACGCCTATTTGTACGGCGCGTTGCTACAAGCTGCGCCATACTTGAAGGACGACGAACGCACGGTAGTGTGGACGACGTTGTATGCTGCTGCCATCCAAGCGATGCAAACAGCAGACGAGCGCGCGTCCACTGCTGGTGGCGCATTGAAAACCAGAAGCCAAGCATTTGGAGTTAACTAATGTCAAGTTTTAGCGATTACACAGAAAATCTAGCCCTAACCTGGCTCTTTACCACCAGCAGCGCAACGCGCCCAACTGCCTGGCATGTTGCGTTATTTACCGCAGCGCCAAGCGACACGGGCGGCGGCACTGAGCTGTCTGGCAACAGCTACGCCCGCGTATCCACCACGTTTACGGTTTCCGGCACTAGCCCGACCACAGCCACAAACGCTGCGGCGGTTGAGTACGCAACGGCAACCGGTAGCAACTGGGGCACGATTACGCACCTCGCGTTGTTTGATGCCAGCACCAGCGGAAACATGTTGGCTTGGGCGCCACTAACTATTAGCAAGGTGATTGACGTTGGCGACGTGCTGCGCATACCAGCCGGCGACTTGGACATCACGCTGACTTAAGACAATGTCTTACCCATACGGTCTGGGCGACTACGGCGCTGGCGACTACAATGCTGGGGCGGAGAACGCTCAGGCAAGCATTGCCGCTGCGAGCTTGTTTGTTGTCGGGGCCGTTGGGTATGTCAAGGAGACGTCTGCCACAATATCGTCTACGTCAATCGGGCGGGCATACGGGTCCTACGCTTACGGCTCTGGCCAGTACGGCGCAAGCCAAATTAACTCGGTTCGTATACGCGAGACATCGGCCACAGTGGCCAGCGCGTCTGTGGCTGAGGCGGAGGCTTACGCAACCCGCAGTGTAGCGGCGATAATTAACTCAGTGACTGGCGCAACCGCCAGGGGCGTGTCATCAATCAGTGCAGCTGCTGAGGTGCAAGCTCAAAGCGCCTTTGTGGCCACGGTAAACAGGGTGCAACCAGGGGCGTCTGCAATGGCTGCTCAATCATCATTTATTGCCTCTGCCCGCGAGAAGTGGGAGAATGAGGCAGATACGCCAGAGACCTGGACCGTCTTGGCGGACGGGTCAAAGATACTTAGGCAACCTTAAAAGGATTTTAGAAAATGGCTGATACCACTACCACCAACTTAAGCCTGGTTAAACCCCAGATCGGTGCAAGCACCGACTCGTGGGGGACCAAAATTAACGGAGATTTAGACACCGTTGACGCGCTGTTTGACGCGGGTCCTGTGCTAAAGGTCACAAAGGGCGGCACAGGGGCGGCTAATGCGTCTGCGGCACGCACGGCGCTTGGTTTGCTAATCGGTACTGATGTACAAGCCTACGATGCTGACACTGCAAAACTAGATGTAGCGCAGACGTTCACTGCCGCACAAACAATGACTGCCTTGAAAGAAACCAAGGTGGCAATGGGTGCTCACAACATCGACCTGTCTGCTGGCAACTACTTTACATACACGCTATCTGGCGCACAAACATTAACAATTAGCAACGTGGCCTCTAGTGGCTCTGTAAGCGCCTTTGTGCTTGAAGTGACTAATGGTGGCTCTGCAGCTTTGACGTTCTTCTCAGGCGTGACATGGGCGGTGGCAACACCTCCCACTTTAACAGCCGCAGGCGTTGACACACTGGCATTCTTTACAACAGACGGCGGGACTACGTGGCGTGGTTTTGTCCTCGGATTGGGGATGGCGTAATGGCAGTAAGAGACGTAGTACAAGCCGCTGCTGGTAATGCTGGCGCTGACAGCTATTGGATTTCTTTGTTAGGCGGTAGCGGGGCTGATTTTGGCAACGCTGTAGCGATTGACTCATCAGACAACATCATTGTTTGTGGGTACACAGGTTCTGACGGTGCTGGTGTTAATGATGTTTTAATTGCAAAATACAATTCTTCTGGTGTATTTCAATGGGATAGAACATTAGGCGGTAGCGGGGATGACTATGGCAACGCAGTAGCGATTGACTCATCAGACAACATCATTGTTTGTGGGCGTACAGATTCTGACGGTGCTGGCGGCATTGATTTTTTAATTGCAAAATACAATTCTTCTGGTGTACTTCAATGGGATAGAACATTAGGCGGTAGCGGGGATGATAGAGGCAACGCAGTAGCGATTGACTCATCAGACAACATCATTGTTTGTGGGTACACAGGTTCTGACGGTGCTGGTCTTTCTGATTTTTTAATTGCAAAATACAATTCTTCTGGTGTACTTCAATGGGATAGAACATTAGGCGGTAGCGGGAGTGACTTGGGCAACGCAGTAGCAATTGACTCATCAGACAACATCATTGTTTGTGGGTTGACAGATTCTGACGGTGCTGGTCTTTCTGATTTTTTAATTGCAAAATACAATTCTTCTGGTGTACTTCAATGGGATAGAACATTAGGCGGTAGCGGGACTGATGTTGGCAGCGCTGTAGCGATTGACTCATCAGACAACATCATTGTTTGTGGGCGTACAAATTCTGACGGTGCTGGTGTTAATGATGTTTTAATTGCAAAATACAATTCTTCTGGTGTACTTCAATGGGATAGAACATTAGGCGGTAGCGGGACTGACTATGGCAACGCAGTAGCGATTGACTCATCAGACAACATCATTGTTTGTGGGCGTACAGATTCTGACGGTGCTGGCGGCATTGATTTTTTAATTGCAAAATACAATTCTTCTGGTGTACTTCAATGGGATAGAACATTAGGCGGTAGCGGGAGTGACTTGGGCAACGCAGTAGCAATTGACTCATCAGACAACATCATTGTTTGTGGGCGTACAAATTCTGACGGTGCTGGCGGCATTGATGTTTTAATTGCAAAATTACCACCAGACGGATCACTGACAGGAACCTACGGCAGCTTTGTCTACCAAGACGCGGTGCTAACAGATGAAGAAGCTGTCTTAACAGACGAAGCAGCCGTGTTAACAGATGCAGAAGCTGTCTTAACAGATGCAGAAGCTGTCTTAACAGATGCGGCAGCAGTGCTCACAGAAGAGCTAATACCAATAGAACCATAAGGAAAAAACATGGCATACGTCAAAACACAAGACGGACAAGTTACACAGTTCCCATACACAATGGGTCAATTCCGTAGCGACAATCCACGCACCAGCTTTCCACGCCAAATACCAACTGAGACGTTGGAAAACTACGGCGTGTTTGCTGTTGACATTCCCGCTGCACCGACAGTGGACGCTAAGACACAAAAATCAATAAGGGCAGAGATGCCAACATTGGTATCCGGCATATGGACGCTAACTTGGTCTATTGACACCAAGACGGCACAAGAGCAACAGGAATACACAGACGGTATTAGTGCTCGTGTACGCGCTCAACGCAACTCATTGCTATCTACCACTGACTGGACTGCCTGCTCAGATGTCACAATGTCTGAGGCAATGACAACCTACCGCCAAGCATTGCGTGATATAACTACACAAGACGGCTTCCCTTGGACTGTTGAGTGGCCTACACAGCCGGAGTAATAAATGGAGCGAACCACAGCCTCCGCACATTCGCGCATCGATGATTTAGAGAAAGAAATCATTGCTATCAAAACGGAGGTGCGCATTCAATTTAAAGACCTGTTCAGTCGCGTCAAGCGTCTAGAGACGATTTTAATAGCGGCTACCGGGACAATTATGATTTTGCTGCTGACAGTATTGTCTAAGATGGGTTAACGTGTTAGCAGAGCTGGCTATTGCCAACGCAGCGTTTGCAATTATTAAAGAAAGTGTGCAATCCGGCGGAGACATCCTCGCGGCCTATCAGCACCTGTACAGTTTTTTTGATAACAAAGCCGCAATAGCAAAGAAGGCCAGCCAATCAGGATCAGACTCAGAGGCATTTTTTGCACTTGAACAGATCAAGCAGCACGAGATACAGCTTAAAGAGTTGATGATATATCAAGGGCGTGCTGGCCTTTGGGATGAGTGGTTGGCATTTCAAGTTGAGGCTCGAAAAACTCGTGAAGTAGTGGCTCGTGCAATAGTACTTAAGAAGCGCAGGCGCATACAAGCGATTAAAGATGTGCTGACTGGTGTTGCAGTGTTTCTGCTGGGGGTAACCGGCATTGGGGTGGCGCTGCTCATAACGTGGTTTGTTGTAACAAAGGTGATGAAATGATCCCAATACTGACCTCACTAATCTCATTGGGCAGCACATGGATGGAGGGTAAGCAAAAGCAAGCCGAGGCCCAGTCTGCTGCGGCCATCGTTGGCATCCAAGCCCAGGCCGACATACAGAAGGCCAAGGCAATTTCAGCGACCCGCATGGCGGAGTCTGGCCAGTCGCAAGACTTTGACTTAGACAAGATTGCTATGGAGCAAATGGCTCAATCCTGGAAGGACGAATTCTTGTTGATTGTGTTCTTGACACCCATGATTATGGCGTTTATCCCGTCGCTGGCACCTTACTCCTTAAACGGCTTTGAGATTATTGACAAGATGCCAGAATGGTACAGGTACATCATTATTGGAATGGTTATCGTAATCTACGGCCTGCGTGGCATGGTTAAGCAGCTGGCGGCCAGTAAACTAAGTTCGCCAAAATAAAGGGAGTAAAAAATGGTCTGGTTGCCCGTTGCCTTTGTGTGCGTGTACGGCGGCAGCTGTGGGTTTCAAAGTGGCAAATTGTCGGTGTCTATTGAGCAGTGCTTGAACCAAAACGATGCCGTCACCCGCAAGTTTATGACTGACATAAACGTGGCCAATTTTCAATTGACTTGTATACAAATACAGCCCAACAAGGCGGGTATCGCATGAAACTCACAAAAAACTTTTCACTTGAAGAACTGACAAAATCACAGACAGCCATCAGGTTGGGTATCAATAACCAGCCAGACGACACGCAACTGTCTAACCTGGTGGCGTTGTGTGAGAGTGTGCTTCAACCGATTCGAGACCACTACGGGCTGCCGGTGCAAATTAGCAGCGGCTTTAGATGCCCGGAGCTAAACCAAAAAATAGGCGGGTCGGCCACATCGGACCACTGCCGAGGTTGTGCTGCGGACATCGAAGTGACAGGGGTGGACAACTTCATGCTGGCGGAGCACATCAAGCAGATGAATTTTCGCCAACTGATCCTAGAATTCTACGACGGCACCCCATTATCTGGCTGGGTGCATATAAGCTATGACATCGCGGACAATAAGAACCAGGTCCTGACCGCCACCAAACAGGACGGCAAGACGGTCTATTTGGCTGGCTTGGTAGCATAATTGGGGCATGGCATCAAACAGGCAACAGACGCTATCAGCGCCACCAGTACCAACGCTACCAGACCCGAAGTCTGTGTATGCGGAAAAGACCGTGCGCGTCAGCAACAGCCTAGTGCGCACGTTCATGCTGCGCCTGACTGGCGCCTTACAGTCACTGTTTGGCCCTAACGGTGGTCAATACATCGAGTGCCCAAACGGATTGTTTTTTAACACCGCTGACCAGACCTTTGCCGTTATTAACACCGCATACCCGGTGGTGTTTAGTGCCACCTATCTGTCAAACGCCGTGCATCTGCAATCAGGAAGTACGTCTAGGATCGAGGTGTCTGTGGGCGGAATCTACAACTTCCAGTACTCTGGGCAGGTCTTGAGCGATAGTGGCAGCGCCAAGGAGTTAGCTATTTGGATACGGCGTGACGGCACGGACATTGGGTACTCCACCCGCGTCTTTACAGACAGCGACAACAACCACCGCAATACAAAAAACTGGAACTTTGACATTGACCTGCAAGCTGGACAGTACATTGAGATCATGGCGGCGGTCACAGACACCAATCTATGGCTTGACGCGGCTACTGCGTCCGCACCACGCACCGGTGTACCGTCGTCTGTGCTAACCGTCAACTTTATATCTCCGCTGCCCGAAGTGCTGCCAACACCACCCTGAGAATTAACATGGCATTTATACAGCTACAAATACCGCCAGGCGTCTACCGAAACGGCACAGAGCTGCAAAGCTCTGGTCGCTGGTATGACGCCAACCTAGTGCGATTTTACGAGGGCACCATGCGTCCAATGGGCGGCTGGCGCAAGCGTTCAGAAAGCGCAGTCGCTGGCGCGGCCAGGTCTTTGCTCACTTGGAAGGATAACGAAGCAGACCCATGGATCGGCATCGGTACCAATAGCGGCCTCTATGCCATGAGCGTGTCTGGGGTGCTTAAAGACATCACGCCTGCCGGTTTTACATCAGGGTTGGTTGACGCCACAATTGTGACGGGCTACGGGACCGGTGGGTACGGCGTCCAAGCGTATGGCGTTGAGCGTGAAAACTTAACGACAATCACGCCAGCCGCCGTGTGGACTTTGGATACATGGGGCGAGTATTTGGTCGGCTGCTCAAACAGCGACGGCAAGCTGTACGAGTGGCAGCTTGGTTTTGGCGGGCCAACTGCTGCTGCTGCCATCGCAAACGCGCCGACCGGCTGCAACGCAATATTATCTACGGCGGAGCGCTTTATTTTTGCCTTGGGTGCTGGCGGAAACCCGCGCAAGGTGCAGTGGTGTGACCAAGAAAACAACACGGTGTGGACGCCAGCAGAGCTTAACCAAGCAGGCGACTTTGAATTGACCACGCCTGGCACGCTAATGGCCGGCAAGCGCGTGCGCGCTATTAACCTGCTGTGGACCGATGTTGACTGCCACGCGGCAACATACATTGGCCAGCCGTTTATCTTTAGTTTTGAAAAAATAGGCTCTGGCTGCGGCCTTATATCACCGCAAGCTGTGGCCATCGTGGCTGACGCCACGGCTTTTTGGATGAGCAAGACAGGCTTTTGGATGTACGACGGCTCTGTCAAGCCGCTGCCATCAGACGTTGGAGACTATGTGTACCGTGAGATGAACCGCAACCAGTCCAGCAAGGTCTACGCGGTCCACAACGGTGAGTTTGGGGAGGTTCTGTGGTTCTACCCAAGCGCAGAGTCAACAGAGGTTGACAGCTACGTCTTGTACAACTACCGCGAAGGCCACTGGAACGTGGGAACGCTTGCGCGCACGGCGGGCACTGGGCGTGGCGCGTTTGACCACCCACTTTTGGTATCAACCGATGGCTACATATACGAGCACGAGGTCGGCTTTAACTACGACAGCGAGTCCCTGTTCTGCGAAAGCGGTCCTGTCCAGATCGGCGCTGGCGACAACTTGATGGCCGTCAAGGAGCTGATACCGGACGAGTTAAACCAGGGTGATGTAACGGCCACGTTTAAGACGCGGCTATACCCCAACGGCGTTGAGTCGACCCATGGGCCGTATTCAATGTCTAACCCCACATCGGTACGGTTCACGGCGCGACAGGTCAAGATGCGCGTGCAGTCTAACGGCAACAACAACTGGCGCGTTGGAACCATGCGCATTGATGCCGCCCAAGGTGGCCGAAGGTGACATAAAATTGACCATGTAGTCAACTAATTGAGAAATAATACATGGACGATTTGTTTGAGGACATTTACAAGTGCCGCGCTTACATAGAGGCGGCCTTAGAATACTCACAGGGCACACACACGTTTGGCGACATAGCATCTGGCTTGCTAAATGGCAGGTACCAACTGTGGCGCAGCAACAATGCGGCGGTGGTGACCGAAATCATTGTCTACCCGCGAATGAAAGATTTGCATTATTTTCTTGCAGGCGGCGACCTCGATGAGATAAAGATGATGCGCTCTCACATTGAGGCTTGGGGCATCCAACAGGGTTGCGGTCGGGCCTCACTTGCTGGGCGTAAGGGGTGGGCGAAGACATTTTTAAAAGACGAGGGGTACGAGCCAGCGTGGTTCATACTTAAAAAGGATTTGATATGAGCATGGGTGGCATTAACGAAGAAGCCATGGGGCAGGCGGCACAAGGCAACTCTAGCGCACCAGCGCAGGATTTTTACTTTGCTGATGCGCAGCCTGCGCAGTACCAGCAGTCACCGGCATTTATCACGCAACCATCTGCTGGCCAGATGTTCATGCAGTCACCTCCTGCGCAGCAGTTTATGCAGCAGCCGCAGTTTATGCAGCAGCCGCAGCAGTTTATGCAGCAGCCGCAGTTTATGCAGCAGCCGCAGCAGTTTATGCAACAAATGCCAATGCAGCGCATGAGTGACCCGACACAAATAGCCCAACAGGCAATTGCCAGCCAAATCCCGCAAGCGCGCCAACCCTATCAGGCTCCGGCTGGGTTTACGCCTAACAACGTCAAGGTAGATTTTACTGACGACTACCGTGCTGAAATTTTAAAAAGCGCTCAGGAAATGGCTGGCGAAGGCGGCGACAAGTATAAAGCCCTTTACGATGACTTTGTGGGGCAAGGATACAACCCGTCGCAAATAGACCAGGCTATGGGCATGAAGTCTGGCAGCACTTTGGCTTATTTGCGCGAAATGAATATGCAGCCAGCGGCCAAACCATTCCAGGCGCAGGCTGGATACCAGCCTTTGTTGACGCCTGACAACTACATGGACTTTTACCTAAACACACAGACAGGATTCAGCCCTAAATACGATTTGGCTGTGCCAGACTATAGGCGTCAGCCAGACCCAGTCCCAACAGCAGACCAGATAGCACTGATGAACATCATAAATTCTGGCGGCGGCGAAGCCTTTGGTGGGGATTTTGGGTTTGGGATAAATTCATCACCAAACATTGGCTATTCTGGTGATTTTGGTCTTGGAGGCCCAAGCTCAAACGGCGATGTTGGGGGCATTGGAGCTGACGGCCTGGGCGGCGGCGCAATATAACTAACAACAGAATGTAAATTCAGAAAAGGTACTAATATGTCTAAAGGCGGCGGAAGCCAAACAGTTAAACAAGAGATTGATCCAGACGTTAAAGCAGCCTACTTGGCAAACATGGATTACGCCACTGACGTTGCGGGCAACCTTGGCGCACGCCAGTTTGCTGGGTTTAATCCTCAGTACCAAGCTGGTGAGCAGCAAATACAAACCGCAGCCCAAAACGGCATCGGCATGCAGAACCTTGACGCGGCTGCGGACCTAACGCGGGCATCTGCTGGCTACGCGCCAATGATGGCTGGCGGCATTTCAGCCGGACCTGCGTCATTGGCAGGAAGTACCGGCTACAACGCCGCACAGTTTGGCGGTGTCTCGGCTGGACCTGCATCAATGGCTGGCTCAACGGGCTACAACGCAGCACAGTTTGGCGGTGCATCTGCTGGGCCTGCATCAATGGCTGGAGTCACAAACACCGGCTCTACAGGCTACAACGCTGCACAGTTTGGCGGCGCATCTGCTGGACCTGCAGCAATGTCGCAATCGGCGCAGGCCAATATGGGCAACATTGGCCAGTACTACAACCCGTACCAGCAAGATGTCATTAACTCGACCATGGCTGACTTGGAAAAGGGTCGCCAAGGTGCTGTGCAGCAGATGGGCCAAAAGGCTATGGCGGCAAAGGCGTTTGGCGGTTCACGCCAAGGTGTTGCAGAGGCTTTGACCAACCAGTCTTATGGCGAGCAAGCCGGAAAGACCATATCCCAGCTGCGCGCACAGGGATTTGACACTGCCGCTAACTTAATGCAACAGGATGTGGCGAGACAACAGCAGACAGGATTATCCAACCAAGCAGCTGCAAACCAAATGTCACAGTTCAACGCTGGCAACCTGCAGCAGGCTGGTCTATCAAACCAAGGCGCGCTAAACGCTGCGGGGCAGTTTGGTGCTGGCGCAATGAACACTGCATCGCTGTCAAATCAGGCCGCAGCAAATCAAGCGGCGTTGGCAAATGCTGCAGCTCGCAACCAAATGTCACAGTTCAACACTGGCAACTTGCAGCAGGCTGGCTTGTCAAACCAAGCGGCACTAAACCAAGCTGGGCAGTTCGGCGCAGGCGCTGCTAACCAAGCGGCATTAGCCAACCAAGCAGCTGCAAACCAAATGGCACAATACAACGCTGGCAACCTGCAGCAGGCTGGTCTATCAAACCAAGGCGCGCTAAACGCTG
>Ga0222652_1000706_pt1 | contig 12550 bp, 21 predicted proteins | sample AntAcemetagen371_FD_179803 | JGI IMG/M metagenome (GOLD analysis project Ga0222652, IMG submission 179803) | Saline water microbial communities from Ace Lake, Antarctica - #371 | ecosystem: Environmental > Aquatic > Non-marine Saline and Alkaline > Saline | place: Antarctica: Ace Lake... | reverse complement strand
GGATATTTATCTTGATATTGAAAATTGTAAAACTCCAAAGGGCCTGTACTTTCAACACCGCGTGAAGTCATTACACGCTGCCCCTTCTTTATACTTTTCAGTGCCTCTTGAACTTTGGCGGCCATACTATCTGTATAAGGTACACCATACAATCTTGGCTCCACACTCCCTTCCTTTATGACTAGCACGAAGATCGTTGGTTTACTGACTGTGGCAAACAATAACTGTTGATCCTTACCTGGGGTGCTATAGAGTGGCCACCCCTTGAGTTCTTCTGTAAGAATGTACCAGCTTAATCCCAAATTAAAACTTAAGAAAGGAATAATGATCCAGTAGGTCCAATGCTTAACTCCAACTCTCCATAAGAAGGTTAATGTCATGAGAAACAATAAGACCATACTAACAGACAGCATGTATATCATCTGACAGCACTCTCAGTTGAAGCAGATATGTTTGTAACTGATCCACTATGTGATAATGAAAATTGGTAGAAGTTCTTTACTTGGCCCACATCTTGTAGTATAAGATCTTGCCTATACACAATCTTGTATGGATTTAACTTGATCACTTCTACAGTAACAGGTATGGGACCTATAGCAGCAACACCCCTATCACCATAGTAGTGAGCAGAGACTAGATATCTACCTGAGATAATCCCTCTTATGGTCACAACTTCTCTGTTGATCCCCACTCGTACCTCTTTGCCATCGACTATAACCATATCAGTGGTACTGCCTAGATCATCCCTATCAAGATTTAAAAATCCGCTCTCTCTCCGAGCAAAGTATACGTAGTTACCTAGAGGGTCAGCAACCCAAAGGTCTATATCATTATGATCGTCATCGGGCCATGTCATCACAATCATGAACTCTGCAGGCACTTTTACATCTGCCTGTTTGGCTATCGGGTTAATCAAAATGAAAGCAACAATAAACAAGAACACAAAGCCCAACAAAACGTTGAAAAGTAAATCAACAAAGGCTAGCGTGCTTTTATATCGCTCAGGACTTTCCATGTGTAACTCTTGAATTTTCTAAGTTGACAAGTTGAAATTTAATAAACAGACTTGAAACCAATCCAACAAGAGTTGTGTAAAGAGCTGTCCCCATTCCGCTGGCCATTTGAGCTAGTGAGTTTTGAACGGTGGATATATTAGACACATCTATCCCTTCAAACGCGGAGACTAACATAATTAAGAACCCTGTAACTGTTCCGATCATTCCCAGAGCTAGACACACCTCAGCTAAGAACCAGCCGATAGGTAAAAATTTATCAAGGTCGCCTCGGAAGTGGTAACAACCACAACCGACAGTTGCTGATACCCAGACGACCATAATAATAAAACTGATCTTCGTAATGTCTACTATCCAAATATGCTCCCATATTCCAAAGGGAAATCCCAATAGAAAAATTAGCATCTGCATACAGACGATTACCCACCATCGAAGTTGTGAACTAGTAGTTTTCATATCATATCCAGTTAATGTGATAGTTTAATTCTGTTACGAGGATAAACTACCAAAAACCCTAAGCAGTGTTTAGGCTGCTAATGCGAACTGTTCGTCGTTTGCGTTTACGTTTTTTGCTTCTACGACCAGGTTACCCCAATCCTAACGGGTTTCACATTCCCGATTCTCCAGTAGACATTTAACGTCAATCTATAACCAGTTATGCCCCACTTAAGATACTATTTTGCAAATACCTTAAGTGGAGCATTCGAGGATCGAACCCGAGTCTTGTCCGTCATACTTCTACCTTCATCGAATTTTATTATACTCTTGCTTCCTACCTTTAACCCAACCTTCTGGTATATGAGCACTAGTAAGTTTATTCTGTTTTAATACTGTATTATGTATCCAAAATTTACCATAACACCCACTTTTTGATTTTTTACTATCTTTCCATTCTTTAATAGTAATATATCCAATAGGTTCATTGCCGGGAAAATAACGATTTTTCAATAACTCAGACATTGATGGTGTTTCACCTACATACAAACTATCTATATAACAATGAGTGCCTCTTGTTAAACTATTATTAATTTGATGTTTTGACATTTTATCTCTCATTGCTAAATATCTTTCTGGGTCTTCTTTCATATATTTTTGTTTAGCTATATTGGCAAGATTACTGAGTTCTTTAGTTCTTTTATCACCTTTTTTAAATGAACCAGCAGTTCTTCCACCTACTGTCATACTTCCATTTTTTAACTTTTCTCTGTATGCTATAACATTAACTCTTTCGTCAATTGGTAATTTATTAATATGAGCAAATCCACCATGACCGCCTTCATGCATATTATATGATTGTTTAGAAGAAACCATTTCAAGTGTTACTATTTGTTTTTCAAGTATAGCTGCTTCTTCGTTCGTTTCAAAAATTTCAATTATATCTTTTGTAAAATTATCCTTACCATATTTTGCAATAGCTGCTTTAATTAATTTACCAGACCCCATGTAATTATCTTTTTCTGGAATTTTATGTTTTCTTTTACCAACATAAAATTTACCATTAATTAAGTTAGTTATTTTATACAAATAACTAAATATTGAGATGAGGGGATTTGCACCCCTGTCCAGAACACCTTTGGATCAACTTCATACGATCATAACCTTTCATACTACCTAGCAACTGGCCGAAAGTTCTCACCAATAGCAATGATACAGAAGTGGGTTTCTGATACCTTTTCAGCAATTGTATAACTAGAATTGTCTTTGTTTATAAGGATCACTAACGGACTTTTATATTCCTTACCATCAATTTTTCTCAAACTAATTCCTTCTGCTACAGGAATCTCTTTAAACTCCATAACTGTATCAGATAGTTTCTTATCTGTAACACAGTATATTGGCATGTTTGCAACTTCAACTTTACTGTCATCAGCATATACCAAAGGCGACACTAAGATAGCTAATGCTGTTAAAAATGGTTTCATCATAACCTCCACTACTATATTTTAAAGGTACCTTGGATATAGTTTACTGCGATATCCTCAGCCTGTTGAAGAGTGAGACCAATCAACACTCGTGTCTCCAATTTTATATTGTCCTGATAAAACTCAACTACAGGAATACTGTCAAGGATATTGACTATTGCTTGTTTTGTTCTATCATCACTAAAGTAATTGCTGATTACATTCATGTTAGTCCTATATCAAATAAAGTTAATGTCACTCTAATAAAAATCCTATTCGATCTCCACACTCACTTGGATAAAAGTTTTTACCTCCGTGCAAGTCTTTGTCGTAGTGTTCTTTCCAAACAGGGATAATTGTTGTTGATGTGTGATTATTGAAGTCATCATTAAATCGAAAATGAACTTCAATTACTTTACCGTCAATAACTTCCAGGTTTATCCACTCATATTTCATAACAATATTTAGCAATACTTTAGGCGGCGAATAGGTATCAACAACTTTTACCCACTTGGAAAACCTATCTAGCCTGTTAAGGTCATTACGAAACCCTTCAGCAGCTAGTGTTTGAACACCAAAGTGATAATCATATGTGATATGGCGGCCTTTGAACTCCTCACACCAAAAGAACCCATTGGGGATTATATCACCATAAGAAGGTCCCAGAGTCATTATCTCAGCACCTCTGCTCATCATCCTGTAGTTGACACATGGTCTGACAATATATTCACCATCTCTTTCAGGTACCAAGCCAGCTGGTCCACAATAGTATCCCAATTGCTTGGCGAGAAGGAGTTTATCTGTTACCCATAAGTCTATAGGATCTACCACGTTCCAGCAATCGACGTCGTCCATATAATTCAGTTCCGTCGCAAAAGATCTAGAAGGGGGCCCAAAGGCCCCCTCATTTAACGTTGTCCTACCATACCAAATGCTTTCATCATTGCCCTTCCTGCTTGAACCATCAAGCGATTTGGATTGCTGTGACGATAAAAGTACTTTACTCGGCCTTTTGTATCGACCCTGCGAGCAGTCTTGATAACGTATCCTGAGTCACGAATCTCACTAATACGAGCTGCAACTGTTTTTGTAGTGGTACCAAGTTGAGCTGCAAATTGAGCTGCTGTCTTTTGCTTACGTTCAATAACCAGTGCCGTAAATATTTTCTGTCTCATACTCATATGTCAAAACTCCTATGATAAATTCACGTACCACAGCGGTACATTGCAATCATAATATAAAACACATGACCAAATCAATAAAACTTTTTGGTCTGTTACTTTGCGTACATTGAATTGTGTAGATCTAAAAACCCTGCCATTTGAGCTTGACAGTATGATTCTTTGCCAAACCCAAATGTTTTGTAAAGCATGCTTCGATATGAATTCCCTTCTAATTCACCTTTAACAATTCTTTCAACAACTGCACAAAAACATTTCAGCTGTTGATCCTTTGTTAGTGAATCCCAATACGCCTCACGATCATCTCTGATATCGTCCATTGCTTCGTTAAATGAGTTGGAAGTATTACTTAGTTCCTGCATAATGCTTTCTACTTTATTAGTATCGTCCATAATACAAATCCTATCAAAGAAAGTTCAACTATCCCCATAAGAATTAGAGTCATTACATCACATTGCTGCCGTCGACGCATTTCCATTCTTAAACCCCACTTGTCCACCCTCAGCTTCAATCCTTTTTACTACATCTTCAAAGAGGATTGGAGCAAAGTCTGTTTGTTCAACACATACACAATGGTAGCGCACATCGATGAATGGTTCCCTATGACCAAACGGATCATTCTTCATCACGCGGTTGCTATGAAGATGGCCGTGAATGTTAACGCCAAAGCGACCAAGGCTGTCTGAATGTATAGGAATATGACTCAAAATCATCCCGTTCATAACATGGTAAGCACGAAGCTCGCGAAAGTATTGTGAGTACTCACTGTCACGAAAGATGTCGTGGTTACCACGAATAAGAACCTTGTCGCCATTAAGGCGAGCGAGAGTAGATAATGCCTTGCGGTTAATTACCACATCGCCCAAGTGATATACTTTGTCATTTGGCTTGACACGGTCATTCCACGCCTTGACCATGAACTCATCCATTTCATTAGGGTCGGTCCATGGACGCAGCTTAGTCACGCCATCATTCTGCATAAACTTGCATACTCCTGCGTGCCCAAAATGTGTATCTGACACGAGCCAAACTGATGGCATTATGATTCCTTTATAATAAAGTGAGTGGCTCCCCGAGCTGGGTTTGAACCAGCGACACTCGCATTAACAGTGCGATGCTCTACCAACTGAGCTATTGGGGAATAAACTTGGTGCCCCACGACAGAATCGAACTGCCGACGCCTGATTACAAAACAGGAGTTATACCACTTAACTAGTAGGGCGAAAACTTGGGGTGTCATACCGGTATCGATCCGGTACTACAATCGTCACAGGATTGGGTGCTACCACTACACTAATGACACCATTAAAACTTGGCGGAAGGCTAGAGAGTCGAACTCTAAAGGCGCTATTAACACTCGGCTGTTTTCAAGACAGATGCCATCTCCAGTTGGCTTGGCCTTCCTTTACTACTACTGGTGTACTAAAGATACTTCAACTAATAAGTGGCAGGCTGACACACATTTCATTTAACTTGCGCTCCGATGTTTAACAATCCTGATTTGGGATCCGCAATACCTTTTACACAGATTGACCGATTACCACTTAACTAGGTGTGTCTGGTTGGATTCGAACCAACGGCTTGGTTTACCCGGCAGCAATTAGGCCCTTCGCCATGAACCGGTTCCCGCTCTACCGCTGAGCTACAGACACATAAACTTGGTATATCTTCTAGGATTTGAACCTAAACCCTGTGCGCTACCTGATTACGCAATAGATAGTAAAACTGGCGCACCGTAGGGGACTTGAACCCCTGGCCTCTTGCGTGACAGGCAAGCGATCTAACCAACTGATCTAACGGTGCAAAATATTATAGAGAGTACTACCATATCCTTTTAAGCGCATATAACTTCACGCTCCCAATCTAATGTACGACCTATCACGGGTCTATGTCAGATCATGACATAATAAAAGAAAGGGATAAGTCAACCCTCGGCAGTCAGGTTGTTGATTAGACACCTCGTTACAGGACTCTCTATAATAATGTTTCCATTAAGTTTGTTGTTTTGTTATGGAATAGGCTCAACCCTATTCTTTGGCTTTTATCGTTCTATGCTTACTTACAGGATGATCAATCCAATCTCGTCATAGTCCAACTCGTATCGTGTGTCTGCAGACATTGACGACAGTGAGAGTGCGCATATCGTATACATCGAATTTTCCAAAACAACAAACTTAATGGAGCGGGTGACAGGGATTGAACCTGCGACGAACAGATGTGAAATCTGTAGTTTTACCATTAAACTAATTCCGCAAAATATATGGTTATCCGCCAGTTAGTTGGTTACCATATTTTAGTACACTACACCTTATTCAATGAACAATTATATATCAGTTTTATGTTCTTGTCAACCACTATTTACTATATTTGAGAAGAATACATCTCTACTTAAAGTTTATCGCAAGGCGACTCATGTATCCATCTCAAATATAGTGCCTGTCCCTAAACAAGCTCCATATTGTCTTCTGGTTATTGGACGACTGTCCTCAAGTCTTGATTGAGCTTTGTTTACTCGACTAAGTGTAAACAAATTTTTATGATACGGAATTCCGCCGTATCCGCTGGTTTGAGGATAATCGAATAGGGATAATCGATCATATCCTTAGCGACTCTTAGTTCTATATGATACTAAAGCACCCTGTAAACTCTTTATATTGGTGCTGACCGTCTATTTTAAAAGCTCGTTGCCATCCTATGTACATTCGTGCAATGCAAATGGTGCCCCGTGGATGGTTATAAGAATTTACAATCATGTTATACCTCATCGAATTTGATAATGCTGACTGTCGTCTTCGTTGATACCATATTGAAGCACACTACACCATGCGAACCCATCTACATGTTTAATTATTAATCGCTACTGGGCTTCTAGAATCCCTTCGCTGAGGCGTCATGTAATGCACTTCAATATGGTACCTTGTTCCCGTCCTTTTATATAACTTATCTCTTTTCTCTAGTGTTTGTTTATCAATTCAATAATTAATTATAACGTATTTTCACCTATTGGTCAACGGCTTTTTACATTAAATTTCAATTATTTTATCAGGATCCCAGCCTGTATCTTCGCTGTAACTGGCAGTTTCATACCCCCTAGGATTGCATACAATACGAGTATCTCCTATCATATAATCAAGGGCATGGTGCGTGTGCCCGTGCGTCCAAAGTTTAATTTGCGGACGGTCCAAAATGAACTCGCTGAGGTCACTATGGTAACCACCGTTCATTAAGAATTCGTTAGCGTATTGCGGATGGACACTTTGATAGCTAGGACTGTGGTGTCCGACCACTACACAAACATCATCTTTGTGGTTGTCTAGAACCTGTTGAAAATAATGCTTACTCTGTATGTGTCTTGCCATTACGTCGCTAGGCTTAAGGCGAGTGTATTCTTTACGATCATTTTTAATAACACGAAAGTCGTTCATCATGTCTCTAATACACGACTGAGTAATCGGGTCACCCTTGTTCATATCAGTCCAAAGTGTGGCACCAACAAATACCACACCATCGATTACTTTAGTGTCATTTTCCAAAAAATAAACATTGGTAAACTTAGCACACTCTGCTCGTAGGTAGTCTAGTCCGGCATGAAACTTGCCGTTGTAAAACTCGTGATTGCCTGCAATTAGAATGACATGAGGAAACTGGAAACTACAGCGTTTGAGAAAATCTCTGTAACGCTGCGCTGCCATTTGTCTTTTACCAAGTCCTGTACCATTGGCAATGGCCTGTTGGTCGCTGGTGTTGACGTATTCTGGATGATCGTGTAGATCTTCTGCAATCACGATATCGCCAGACAGGATTAGAACATCAGCACCTTGATTGTTATTGATCCTGATGTCGCTGAATTCCAAATGGAGGTCGGATACAATTTTAATTTTCATTTTCATGTCCGTAGTTTTAATAAATTTCAAAAATCTTTTAGATCGGTGGTTGATACTTGGACTCCCGACTTTCGAAGGAACTCTACGCCTAGGTCATTCTTATACTTTCCTCGAAAGTACACCGCTTTAATGCCTGCTACGCAGATTATTTTAGCGCAATCAATACAAGGAGCGTGAGTGCAGAAGAGATATGCTCCCTTACCACTCTCATTAGACTTAGCCAATTTAATAACAGCGTTTGCTTCTGCGTGTATTACCTCAAGTTTAGTCTTTAGAGATGTCCATTTTTTTGTTACTGGATCAAACGTCCAAATACCATCTCCAACATCACGTTCATCATAAGTGTAAAGCTCATCTTCGCAATTGTTATCCCATCCTGAAGGAGTGCCGTTGTATCCAATGGAGATGATTCTGTTATCTTTCACAACAACAGCACCAACTTTTAATCTTCGAGCGTGGGAGAGCTGAGCAAATCGCTCAGCTGTATCCATATAAGCTTCAATCCATTCCTGTTTCATTTTTATAATCCCACTCACAGATGTTGCAAATAATATCAAAAGGATGTCGTCGTATAGCTTTACTATCTGGCAACGCATACCAAAACATATTCCAAAACCAGACTATCTTATTGGGGTCTGTTAGTTCCAGGATAGATTCTTTCGAAAATCCCTCATCAGATACACACTGCTCAAACAACCTAACGAAATAATCGTAACTGTAGATCTTGTCAATACAATTCTTATGTGTCATAATTACGTTCATATCAGCCTCACTTTAGTCTTGAAAAAGACACTAATCTGACAACCCCTTTTGATTCTAGGTTGGCTAGGGAAGTTAAATGTGACCGTAATGAAGTTTCAGTAGTTTTAAAGTCATTGTATATCCAACCCTGACCGGGAACTTTCTTCAAAAATGTCACTGCGTGGGTGCAAGTCATTGATTTCATCATGATGGTTCTCCGCTAGAGATAATATCATATAACAACTACTCCAAAAAGTCAACGTAATCCTCACCACTCCAATCAAAAAAGATTCGGATCACACCAACATCAATCATTGCAGCCTTAAACTCTGGCATGTATTCAAATCCAAACATCAGTCCACAGATCAGCTCAATTTTTACTTTCATACCACCACCTTTTAAGTTTAAGTATCCAAGTTACAGGTTTGTGGTTTCGGATGTAGTTGGTTGGAGGCTTGCCGACTTGCGAGGTGCGCCCCGCGGCCTCGCGGATTTCTTTACTTTTTGCTTCTCTTCAGCCTTCTCTTCAGTCGTCAAAGGCGGTAAGTATCCAGCATTAGCAAGAGCATTCCATGTAATATTTGGATACAACTTTGGAAGATTTTGGGCTTTGACTGCCAACAAAATCTTTGCTTCTTCTGGATGGATACTCTCAAGCATATCAATAAACAATTGCTCACGCTTAATAGGCTTTAGGTCAGCACGACAGAACACATAAAATTTACTTGTCTCGTAAATAAACTGAGCAGGAGTCATGCCAATTGGCTCAGCGGACTTCTTAAACGGCGGCTCATCATCGGGGAGTAGAAACTTTCCGTGAGCCATGAATGCATGCTTAAAAATTATACCTAAAGGTCCACCTGTGCCAGTTGGCTTGTAGAGGGTGAGCAATAATTTAGGGTCATTGTTTATATCTTTTAGTACTTCCGTTACGTACTTTGTCATTTAAAATTCCTCGATGTGATCCAGAAGTAACCTGCACCTATGAGAAACAAGATAGTTGTATATTGACATCTTGTCTCCCTTTGGTTCCTGTCTTATATATGCTTCAACGATGTTATTCTCTACATTAGAGGGGATACATGATAAGTCGATTAATGCCTTATTACGGTCCCAATTTCGTTGCTCTTCTTCGGTCCTACATGCTTTACGACCTTCTTCTACAAACTCAGCAAGACGACCTGCTGTCATCTTAGTCTGACGCACTCCTTTTGTGACCAGAACATCATCCTTGGATAAACAGTTTGGTATCCCATCATCTCCTGCCTTAGCAATGTGCTGAGCAAGGTACGCAACAGGGTCATCACACTGTACCATCTTTTTCTGGATAGGACTATATTGTTTTACATTATCGTACTTGTGCAATTGCTTGAAGTCACCATCAGATGAGACGATCATAATAGGCTGTTTATCCTCAAACATTCCACGATCTACTAATCCGTTACTCTGTGACCACTTACAGACAACGGCAATAATATCATCAGCCTCCACATGCTCAAGGTGCACTACTCTGTATGGAAAGTGTTCCGCAAGGTCATCACGAATCTGACTGATGGTATCAAAGATTAACTTCCAATCTAGATCAGAAGCTTCACGTGTCTTCTTGCGACCAGCCTTATAGTATGGAAAGATGTTTTTGCGCCAATATTGCTTTCCATCGCAAGCAATAACCATCTCTCCATACTCATTAGTATACTTTTTCTTGTACATCTTAATGCCAGTCAAGATTGCATGACGAATAATGTTTACGGCTTCGGGGTTGTTTGCGTTCTTCTTTAGTTCTGATTGGAACTGGAAGATGTTGGACATTGCCACTTGTGAGTAATCAAGAATAATCATTTCAATTCACAGCCAATAGTAACATTTCTTCGTTGATGCGTGAACGAGGGCTTGACGTTTTAGCTCTAACTCCCTTCCACGCGTTAGCCATCGCTCGCTTACCCATTGATAATCCTTTGAAGAATTCTTCAGGCTTACGGAGAGTCTTCACTTCTGATGTCTCAGTGTCATAGTTCGTAATCGACATCCCACTAACTCCTAGATGACCATCTGCTGCTCGATACACAATCAACTTACGCTTCTGGGGCACATATACCCAAAGCTCTGCTGCGCCAATGATCTTAGCTGCCTCTACTGACTTCAAACCTAGTGCTGGATACTCTCTCATGTACTTCATCTTGTTTACAATTACAGATGCAGGTTTAGCTTTACGAGCACGAGGTTTACGTTGTGTCTTAGATGAAACAACTTGCTGATTACAATCATCTATAATAGATTGAACGAATGCAATTAATTTACGCATTTCGATCTTAGATAGGTGTGAGTACCCTTCTTTAAGTTGATCATCTGAATTCACTTGCTTTAGTTCTTCAAGTAGGGGCTTATAGAGGTCTCCGACTTTTTTAGCTACTACTCCAGACACTTGACTGGAAACCATATAGGATTTAGTCGAGAAAGATGTACCTTTGTTTACCATAAACTCATCTACTGCCCCATCAATCTCAGCAGCATGTGTACGAGCTGATTCAACAATACGGTCTTGAATTGAAACAGGAGCAACGGAAGGCTGCGCATCGACCACAGGGTTTACTTTAGCGTACTTGGACTTCAGGTATTCAAGTCGAGATATGATCGTTTCCATATCGTTGAGCTCTACGTGTTGGTTGTTTAATGACAACCTTCCCAACACTCCTACAGGCCGGATCTCAAGGAAAGACGCTTTAGAGATAGCATGCATGTACTCCTTCATTCCAGTCTTCTTGATGTACATCTCTGCAGCCTTTCGGTAATCCTTCTCCTCCCATGAGAAATTGTACCAATTAAGTGCTTGTACCAGATCAGACTTGTAAGTGTCTTTTGATACAGTTGGTTCATTACCTCGCATGATAGACATCGATTCTTCTAAGCTTTGCTTACGTACCATAATGGTTCTCCATTCAATTAGATATCATTATATATTATTCTGGAGTAGATGTCAACCTTATTGTTGTATTTTTGTGATCTCTTCATACAAAGATTCAAACTCTTCATGGCTAGCCACTTCTTCTTGAAAGTTCTGTTTATGGAACACTCTGGCCATACGAGCAATCTGCTTCTTCGATAAGCTGGTCTTAAATTCCTCAAACAAATTTGATTTGATGTCTTTAATTAAGTCACGCTCAGCCTCAATGCGAGTCATGCAGTTACTAATTTCCTGAAGGGCGTCTTTAATTCTCTTGCGGTCTACTGGATTTGAAATGCTCATAGTTATTCCTCACTGTTAAATTTAATGTTAGACCATCGGTTGAGTTGGTGCTTTTTATCTTGCTTGGCAAGCTCTATCTTGGCAGGGTCGATGAATCCTTTGTCGATAAGAATATCAATCATACAAAGAACATCACCAATCTCTTCATTGAGGTTTTGCCTACTAGTCCTCATATTGAATGGGGTATCATATCCAAATCGATACCCTTTGGATATGACGTGTATAACCTCTGCACACTCTTCTTGAAGAATGCAAAGCGGTTCAAATTCATCTTTGTTCATAATGTAAAGTTAACCTGTTTTACAGTGTCCCATCTAAAAGATCGCCACTCCCCCTTGTCAAGGTCAAATACTCGTTGGGTAGTTTCAGAAGCTGGGCGACCTGTGGTCTTTGGAATCTTGTCTGAAGGAATGTTTGCTTCGATGAGAGTACACCGCATTTCGCGATCTGTCCCATCTGATTTGGTGAAAGTAATACACAAGTCTTTAATAACGGTATCATGCAGTAAGCCTTTTACCCAGGTTTGAAATTCAGGACTAGTATTAGGTATCTCAGGTGTCATTATAGCATCCTTTTAAATAATTAC
>Ga0222652_1000704_pt1 | contig 12599 bp, 13 predicted proteins | sample AntAcemetagen371_FD_179803 | JGI IMG/M metagenome (GOLD analysis project Ga0222652, IMG submission 179803) | Saline water microbial communities from Ace Lake, Antarctica - #371 | ecosystem: Environmental > Aquatic > Non-marine Saline and Alkaline > Saline | place: Antarctica: Ace Lake... | reverse complement strand
AAATAATCCCGGGCTTCGTCCGTCAGGGGAATCATCCGGATATCTCCCCTTTCAAGCTTGCGACCATCCCTCGCCAAAATATTACCAGCACTAATCGGCTCACCATTGTCCTGATCGACAAAGGCATAGCTGCGAATATCACTGCCTTTTTCCCATTTCATAGACCATTGCAGCAGCAACAGCATCAATGGCATAAGCTCCCAGCCCTTTTCGGTAAGCCGGTATTCCATTCGGCGAGCACCATCAGTCACAGGTTGTTTTATCACAATGCCTTTATCCTCGAGCTTCCGCAGCCGCTCGGTGAGAATATTGCGCGAGATTTCCAGGGCTTCGCATAGCTCGTCAAATCGACGTATACCGCCAAAAATAATCAGGTCACGGATGATCAGCATGCTCCACTGATCGCCCACTACATCCAGTGCATGGGAAATCGGGCATTTAAGTTTAGTGTTTCTTTTAGGGGCCAATTGAGCCTCCAGGGTCAGGCGAAAATATTCGCTAAACTTTAGTTGCTTTTCAGAACTTATGCGAGTAATTTATACTTAGTTGCTTTTTAGAACTTTTATAGTTATTAATTTTACGATCCTTAAAGCGGGGACAAGCAATGAAACATCATACCAACAAAGCCCTACCAGCTTAGTAAAGAGCAATTCGTATACTTTCTGGATTGAAGCAACTGAAAAGAAGCTGACACTTGAAACAGCGCGAAATACCAATGCGAAATCACAGGGACCGGTGAATTGCTGAAGCACAAACGCTAACCCGGCCACTGGCGGATCTAGGGACAGTTGAAACACATTAACTTGGGAGACCCCAATGCTCTGTGCCCCCTGAAGCGACTGTCTTGGCCAGTGTCAATAAGTAACTTTTAATCAGAAACCTTTAAAGATTCATTTGATATACTTCTTTTGATAAAAATTTAATGATCAGGGAAACTGTTTCATGACTCTTCCATATTCCAGGCCGCCTGTACTTCTAACTTTTCCTTTTCGGCTTTTTTTTCTGCTTACGGGTATATATGGCGCAATTATTATTCCAGCCTGGCTGGGACTTTTTCTCGCAGGCTGGTCACTACCTGTCGGGCCAATGCCCATGGAGTGGCATAGTCATGAAATGCTGTATGGCATGGTGCCCGCTGCCATTGCCGGTTTTGTTCTCACAGCTGTATGCAACTGGACCGGAGCATCACCATTGCAGGGATACAGGTTGCTGGCTCTAGGCCTTATCTGGCTGGCGGGACGAGTGGTGATCTGGAATGCAAGTTATTTACCGAACATAGTGGTTGCAGTTGTCGACCTGCTTTTTTTACCGGTATTGGCCGCCTATTTGTTTGTGCTACTTCAGCGGCATGGCAACAAGCGTAACCTGATTCTGGTTGCGGTAATCAGCGTTCTTTTTGTTGGCAATCTCTGTATGCATATGGGATACGCCGAAGGGAGCTTATTGCTTGTACGCACCGGAAAAATAATTGCGCTCGATGTCATCGCGCTAGTCATGGTGATTATCGCCGGCCGTATCATACCTGCCTTTACAACCAACTGGCTGCGACTGAACAAGCCTGACAGCAACGGAGCAAAAACCTTTCCAGCCATCGAGTATCTTGCACTGATAAGCACCCTGCTCATGCTACCCACAGACCTGTTTATAAAAAGCCCGGAAGTCGCCGGGGTAATTGCTCTGACTGCCTTTCTGGCCAATGCTATCCGACTGGCGGGCTGGTCGGGCTGGAAAATCCTGTCAGAGCCTTTACTCTGGATATTGCATCTGGGCTACAGCTGGCTGGTTTTGGCCCTTCTTTTAAAGAGCATGTCAGCCTTTGGCCTGCCCACTGCCAGTGCGTGGCAACATGCGCTGGGAACAGGCGCCATGGCAACCCTTATCCTGGGTGTTATGACCAGAGTGGTGCTGGGGCATACAGGACGCCCGCTAAAACTACCCAGGTTCGCTACCCTGATATACGCAGCTATTTCCCTTGCAGCTGTCTTCAGGCTACTAACAGCGTTTTCAGTGATGGATTATCAGATTGGGCTAATGATATCGGGTGTTGCCTGGACTCTAGCCTTTGCGCTTTTTGTACTGATTTACTGGCCACTATTGAATCAGCCCAGGGTTGATGGCCGCCCAGGATAGTTTGAAATACAGATCATGCACATCACTCGCTACACCGATTATTCACTGCGCGTTCTCATGTACGTTGCCCTCTCTGATGGACGCAAGGTCAATATCCAGGAAATATCGGAGCATTACAAAATCTCTAAAAATAACCTTATGAAAGTTGTGCAATCCCTTAACAATCTGGGTTATCTGGAAACAACCCGGGGGAAAAATGGCGGTATTCGCCTTAAAATCCCGGCGAAAAACATAAACCTTGGAGAACTGATCCGACAAACAGAAAATGATTTGGCCCTGGTCGAATGCCTGGGGCAGTCAAACCAATGTGTGATCGCGCCTGTATGCCAGCTAAAGAAGGTATTTACAAAGGCCATGGAAAGTTTTTTTCAGGTGCTTCATCAATACACACTGGCCGACCTTTTGCCGGAAGCCAACCGTTCTAAACTGCAACAAATCCTGAAAATATAGACTTGATTACTGCGGCATATGGTCATGGGTGGTATGCAGGACAATCAATCCTTCATGCACCAAAAAAGTATCGCTCCCGGTGGGTATTGAAGGTTCTGCCGACCAATTGAGATAGGCGGCCTCCCCAACCACATCAAAACGCAGAAGCCTGTAGCTGGATGCCAGTAATGGCAAGGTATCGCGGATAAACTCTTCGTAGAATTGAGCAATGGCATCATGCCCCTGAAATGGGCCCTTCGGAGTCAGTAAAATCGCGTCCTGGGCGTAGAGTTCCAGGATTTTTTCCATGCCCTGCCCCAGGGTTTTCAAGTAAGTCTTTACCGCTAGTTCAGTATTCTTGCCGCGCTCTCCTGTCATTCCTGCACTTGCCCTTGTTATCTATATTGGATGCTGCATGCTAACAGCCGCGAACATCAATTCAACTTGCTTACGGCCAAAAGCGGAACCAGTAGCCAGGTTTCTGGTATCATCTCGCGCGTTCTGACAAGCCGTGACTAATCCAGTTTATTGTGACTACAAATACGTTTCTTTACGGTATCCATAACTGCGACTCAGTAAAAAAAGCCCGTAAATGGCTGGACGCACAGGACATAGACTATCAGTTTGTCGATTTTCGCAAGGATGGAGCAGACAAGCAAAAAATCACCCGCTGGGTTGCCGAGGCCGGCGCAGAAAAAGTTCTTAATAAGCGCGGAACATCCTGGCGTAAACTTTCGCCTGAACAACAACAAATAGACTCAGATCTCGCCCTGGTGGAACTTCTTTCCGAACAACCCACACTGATCAAGCGCCCTGTACTGGAAGCTGGGAATAAATTGCTGGTCGGGTTTTCTGAAACGTCCTATTTAAAGATTAAATAAATAGATTATTCAATTAGTTAGAACAGTGAATTAAGAAAGAGGATTAAGATGGCACAACTCTACGCACTTGGCATTGGAATCGGCACCAAAAACAAAAGAGGCGAATGGCTGGAAGTCTTCTACCCTGCTCCACTGCTAAACGTCGACGAAGCAATTTCAGCTGCGATTACAGAACAAATTGGCACTGGTACGAATGATCTGTACGAAGACAAACTGGGAATACTGGTGGCAGCCTTAAAAGGCGCAGGCGCTGACGAACAGGCCGCCATTGTCGCTTCTTTTGAGCACAGCGAAGGCTACCCGGTCATCTGTGCATTGGAAGCCGACGAGGCACCTGCCGATGTGCCCAGTGGTTACCTGAAACTTCACTTGTTATCACATCGCCTGGTAAAACCTCACGGAACCGATCTGAGCGGCTTATTTGGCGTGCTAGCCAACGTTGCCTGGACCAGTGAAGGCGCTATCGCCATTGATGAACTAACTGAACGCAAACTGCTGGCCCGCAACCAGGGCCGCCAGCTAACCGTCAACTCCATCGACAAATTTCCGCGAATGACCGACTACGTCGTCCCCACTGGCGTGCGTATTGGTGATGCCTCACGCATTCGTTTGGGCGCCTACCTGGGTGAAGGCACAACTGTAATGCACGAAGGTTTCGTAAACTTCAACGCGGGCACCGAAGGCCCCAATATGATCGAAGGCCGTATATCGGCTGGGGTTTTCGTGGGTTCCGGTTCCGATCTTGGTGGCGGTTCTTCCACCATGGGCACACTGTCTGGCGGGGGCAATATTGTGATCTCTGTCGGCAAAGAGTGCCTGATTGGCGCCAATGGCGGCATCGGCATTCCCCTGGGGGATCGCTGTACTGTCGAGTCAGGCCTCTATATCACTGCTGGAACCAAGGTACAGCTGATTGACGATGCTGGCACCGTAGCTACCACGGCCAAGGCCGTCGACCTGGCCGGCAAAAGCGACCTGCTGTTCCGCCGCAATTCCCTGACGGGCGCGGTAGAGTGTCTAACTAATAAATCGGCTGTTGAGTTAAACCACGAGTTACACGCACACAACTAAAAAACGCGGCAAGAAAAAACCCTGGGTCAGAGTAAAATTTACTCTGACCCCGGGTTTTCTGGTTTTCTAAACCCCGATATCCGCCAGGGTTTTAATAATCTGGTGTACGACACCTGCCGTTCTGGGGTGCTCTTCCCGCTGCTCCTCAACCCAGTATTCAAGCGCATCCAGCAAATCGGGTTCAGGCACATCCGGCTCACCTTCGGCGTGGGCATGACGTTTAACCGAGTCGAGCAGATCCATTTGGGCGGCACTGGGCTCGGTATCCCCCATGGCTTCGTGGAGTTCAGTGAGAAGATTCTGTAGTTTTTGTTTTTTTGCCATTAGATCAGGTTCCTTACTTCAATCAGTTCAGAACAGTTTAGCAGACGACTGGCAGACGCCAACCGTCATAGATCAAGGAAAAGCAACTCTGGCTATTCAGGAAGAATCGCCAGACCTATGGTATTGGAACTGCTTTGATGAATGGCGATATCGCCATCCGGCGTCACGCGCATGTGGCGGATAATGCCCACGCCCGATGGCAGCGCCCAGCTCTGGAAAGTCTCGGTTTGCGGCTCAAAGCGGACCAATGCATCCGGACGCATGCCGGATTCGTTGTACCAGATCACATCATCGACGATTTCCATGGCATAGGGATGTGAAGTCGAACCACTGGGAGAACCCCACTCACTGAACTCGCCTGTGGCCGGATTCAGCCGCCCGATATAACCCCGACCGGAATCCACATACCAGATGATGTCATTGCTATCGATGGCCAGTCGCCGAATATGGGTATCCGGTGTCGAGGTCTTGAACTCCGTTACTGTCATATCGTCCGGACTAATCTGGGCCAAACCATTGGCACCATTGTAGGCCACCCAGATCATGCCGGTAGAGTCCTGCTTGATGCCATAGGGCCGAGCGCTGTCTGTAGGTATGGTAATCAGGTAAATTTCACCCGTCTGCGGGTTTAAACGACCAACCATGTTGCTGTGCTGAAGGGTAAACCAAAGCATGCCGTCGTCGGCAAAATAAGCTGTATGAGGATCGCGCGCAGCGGGATCGGGCATGGGGTAAACGGTGATCTCCCCGGTTTCCGGATTCAACTTACCCATGGTGCCGTTGCCATTGCCGGTATACCAAACATTGCCCTCTGCATCGGGAAGAATGCTATGTGGCCGTGCCGACGGGTCGAGCTGCCATTCCTGCACATCGCCAGTTTCCGGGTTAAACCGGCCAATCAGGCTGGCCCACATGCCTGCCCACCATATATTTCCCTGTTCATCCATAAAGGGGTCACGCGGTCTCTGACCCAGGGTGGGCACACGCCATTCCCGAATTTCAAGGGTGTAATCGCCTTCGACGATGGTCGGTTCGCGGCCAGTGGTATAGGGAAAGTTGTCAGCCAGATAATTGACCACACGGCTCATGTCGGGTTCGGGCAAATCAACCATGCCGGTAATTAACAGTCGCCAGTCATTTGGGGAATATCCCGTTGAACGGGTAATCAGGTTAATTCCATGGCAGGCAGAACAGACTGCCTCAACCATGGGCTGCATTTTACCTGCCGGCAACCCGGAGCTGGACTGGGCCTTGCTTCCAAAAGACAGTCCCAGGATGAAAATCCCGATACAGACGATTATTGCTTGTCGCATGCCTATCCCCACGTGGAAATCAGAAAATGATTTTTCAACAAACCAAAAGAGTAACTGTACAGAAGCCCTGAAAAAACAGGGATAGCGACAGGGTTAATTCTTTGTTATCAAAGACTGGCGTTCACGCCCCGACTGAATATCATCGCCTTTTTCGTAGTGATAGAGCCAGTCGATAAAGACATCACCAACACCTGGGTCAGACTACCGGCGTCAATAGCGGGGCACCAGCAAAATGCGCTTCCAGATTAGTGACAACCAAAGCTCCCATCGCATATCGAGTCTGGTGCGTTGCGCTGCCCTGATGCGGAGATAATACAGCGTTGTCCAGTCCGATCAGGGCATCTGGAACATTTGGTTCATCGGCGAACACGTCCAACGCTGCGCCACCGATCTGTTTTTTCTGCAACATTTGGATGAGCACAGGCTCGTCGACAACCGATCCTCTGGAGACGTTGACCAGCATACCTTGGGGACCGAGCGCCGTGAGAATATTGCGGTCGATCAGATTTTTGGTGCCCTCACCACCTGGCGTTAGGACAACCAGCCAATCGACGTCGCGGGCCATTTCTTTCAGATTGTCATAGTAAGTGTAAGGCACATTGTTTTGCCTGTTGCGGCCATAGTAGACGACGCGCATTTTCATTGCCTGACAACGAGTTGCGACTTCCTTACCGATCCGGCCCAGGCCAGCGATCCCAACCGTTTTTCCGGTCAGTTCCGATTGCAGGCCGAATGCGCTTTTGGGCCATTTTCCGGCGCGCAAATACCGCTCGGCCTGTGGAATTTGCCGCGCCAAACAGATCATCAGGCCGATAGTAATTTCCGCCATCGCGTCATTAAGAACGTCCGGTGTGTTCGTCACGCGGATATTGCGCGCCTTTGCCGCGTCTGTGTCGATACTGTCGTAGCCAACCCCAAAATTTGAGATTATTTCCAGGTTCGGCAATGCATCCATCAGTTGCGCATCAACTGAGCCACCGGCAATGGCGCGAATGTTTTTGCCATTGGCTTGCAAGAATTCTGTCTGGTCTTGCTGCTCGTATAGCCGGTGAACCGTGAAACGTTCTTCAAGCCCATCAACACAGGATTGGAGCAATGGGTGCGTCATCAGAATCTGTTGGGACATAATTCAAGGCCCTTTTATTTCTTTGGGTGGTGGTCTTTGTCTTTCTCGGTGAATGGCAAGTGTCGACCGCAAGCATGACGTGTAAGAAGACATACCTACCACCAAGTGAAAACCAAAGAATAATTTTTTCCAATAAACCAAGGGTGAAGGATAACTGTACAGAAGTCCTGAAAAAAACAGGGGTAGAAGCAGGATTATTTCTTTTTTTCAAAGCCTGATGCTCACGCCCAGACTAAATATCATCGCCTTTTTTGTAGTGATATAACCAGTCGATTAATACGTCGCCAATATCCGCCCCAATTCCGCGATGGGCATCCCTGTGATTGACAATAAATACGAGAGCATAGCGGATACCTTCCTGTGACTGAAGAATTCCGGCCAGGGAAACTGCATCGTCGAGTCGTCCCGTTTTAATATGCCCCATACCTTCCGCGCTCGCTCCCCTGGTTCGCCAACGCATGGTGCCATCTATCCCGTTAATGGGCAGAGACGCAATAAACTCGGCCGCATGAGGAGACCTGTAAGCTTCAATCAAAGTATCCGTAAGTAATTGCGCGTCCAAACGCACATCGCGCGACAGGCCTGAACCATTATCAAGATTTAAATTGGAAGTATCCAGGCCGCGGGAGTCCAAAAATTCGGTAATTGCAGCAATACCATCTTCGTTGGTTGCCGGTGCTCCCCTGGTTTCAGCCGCAATGGTCAGCAACAAATTCCGGGTCATGGTGTTGTTGCTGAACTTGTTGGTTGAGGTAAGCACATCCCGAAAGGGCTTTGACTGCCAGATCATGAATGGGCCTTCATTTTCGCGAACACGCAGGGCTTCAGAGCGATAGGTCCCAACCAGTTCACCACCCATGTCTTCCCAAAGACTTTTGAACAGACCATAAAAATAAGAGCCAGGCTGCAGAACTGTGCGCGACAGGCTGTAATCCTGGCAACCTGACGGGTGCAAGCCGTCAATGGCAACAACGTCGCGCAATGGCGAGTTTCTTACCCGAATGGCAATACCTGCGTTGTAGCCTGCACAGGCACCTCTTTTAGTGCGAAGACGGTTCTCAATATTCAGGTTTGGCAGGGTCGGATCCATATACAAATCTATCCCCGAATCCTTGTCATTAAATATAAAGCGAACTGTCTGAAAATTTACCATCAGGGCATTAGGTGGCAGGTTATAGGTTCGGGCCGGCTGGTTATCAAACGCGCTCATATCTTCATCAATAGGCGCAAAATAACTGTCATCCAAAATCAGGTCGCCTTCAATACGGCGCACACCTTTGCGACGGAGCTCCCGCAAAAACTTCCAGAAGTCTTCCAGCAGCATCATGGGGTCGCCATAGCCCTTTATGCCCAGATCACCATGCAAAACGCCATTCTGGAGTTCCCCATCAAGATAGACCTCTGTGGGCCAGGTATACGCCGGCTTCAACGTCTCCAGTGCTGTATACGTCGTCAGGATTTTTGCCGTTGACGCGGGGTTTCTGGCAACTTTGGGATTGAGTGAAACCAGCGGTGCTGAGTCGTCCAGCGGCTGAACAACCAGACTGACTGAGGAGGCAGGAATGTCGGCGTAATTAAGTGAGGCGAGAACGCGCCCCGGAACCTTTGCTGCGCTGACTTCGATATTCTGTGCATAAACCCAGTTGCCCCAGATACAAAGACAACAAATGGCAAATAACCTGTATAACTGCAACTGCTCTACCCCATTAAAAAACCGCGTTACCCTAACCCCAGCTCTTAAAACGAGCAAGATATATGATGATACAGTTTCATCACCATGAGCGATAAACTATAAAATTAAATTACGGAAAAACCGCTATGAACATGAGCACACCAAGCTACGCCGGGTTCTGGATTCGATTTTTGGCTTTTATTATTGATACTCTTTTGATTGTTGCATTGGTCGTACCTATTCTTTTCATTTTTTTCGATCCCGGCGAACTTGAGCGAACAGAGTTTACTTTTACACCTGCCTATTTTTTCCTGGACTACGTTATTCCCGCGGTGGCGTTTATCACCTTCTGGATTTACAAGTCTTCAGACCCGGGAAAAATGGTATTTGGTATCAAGATCATTGATGAAAAAACCGGTGGGAAGCCCAGTAACGGCCAAATGATCGGACGTTATTTTGGCTACTACGTTTCCGGAATCCTGTTGATGCTGGGTTTTATCTGGATCGCATTCGACAAGCGCAAGCAGGGCTGGCACGACAAACTGGCGGGGACCCTGGTGGTTCGTGAGGTTCGTGAAAGCAGTTCTTCTGAAGACAACACCGAAGATAGTTTTCAAGGACAGTAGACGAGCCAAAACCCGCTGCTATAATGCGCGCCCTTTATGGCTGAGTGCTAAATTGCTATTGAGCAGTTTGGGGAATTCAGAATTCCCGGCAACGCTTAACCTTGAAAGGGAAAAGTGAAGGGTTTTTAGATAAAGCCAGAGTGGCGAAATTGGTAGCAGGTTGCGGTGAAGCAACCTGGGGGATTCAGGAATCCCCGGAAAAAGTTAACCTAAACAGGGAAACATTAAGAATTTACAGATAATGCCAGAGTGGCGAAATTGGTAGACGCAGGGGATTCAAAATCCCCCGGGGTTAAACCTGTGCCGGTTCGAGTCCGGCCTCTGGTACCACATTTGTTTCTAACAACATCCATGACCGCCTATAAATCCTCTCAAATAAAGGAATATAGAGCGAACTCATTACATGCTTGTCTAATAGCGTCTATTGCTATGTACCCCTAACCGGGGGTATATTTGTGGGGTACATTGGTAATCATACCAAGGAGATACCCCCCAAATGGCGCTCACTGCTATTCAGGCTCAGAAAGCTCAGTGCAAGGAGAAGGACTACAAGCTCTTTGACGGCCGAGGCCTTCACCTTCTTATCAAAACTAACGGTTCCAAATACTGGCGACTCAAATATCGCTTTGCTGGCAAAGAGAAGTTGCTGGCTTTGGGTGTATATCCTGAAGTGGATCTTAAGAAAGCTCGCGCCCTAACAGATGATGCCCGCGCCCTCCTTCGTGACCAAGAAGACCCAGGCGAAGTTCGCAAACTAAAGAAGATTCAGAAACAGATTGCCGCTACGAACTCTTTCAAATCAGTGGCTCTTGAGTGGTGGGAACACCAGAAAGGCAGGTGGTCAGAAGTTCACGCCAGACGAACATTGAAATCTCTAGAAAAGGAAGTATTCCCCTACTTAGGGAATAAACCAATATCCGAAATCCTTCCACCAGAAGTACTTCAGGTAGTGCGCCGCGTAGAAAGCCGGGATGCTCTCGACGTTGCTGGCCGGACTCTTCAACGCTGTTCAGCCGTATTTCGCTATGCTGTCCAGACGGGTAAATCAACCTACAACCCCGCTTCCGAACTCTCAGGCACCCTTAAAGCCAGAAAGGTGAAGCACAGAGCCTCCCTTTCGCGTTCAGACCTTCCCGAGTTCCTGTGTAAACTTTCAAACTATCAAGGCAATCCCGTAACTATCCTTGCGCTTCGCTATCTGGTGCTGACATTTGTACGCCCTGGAGAGCTAAGAGGAGCCCAGTGGAGCGAGATTGATTGGGAGAACAAGGTATGGCGCATCCCTGGCGAGCGAATGAAGATGGGGGCCGATCACCTTGTACCACTATCACGGCAAGCCCTCGGCGTACTGAAGGAGTTACACCCTCTCACTGGCTCGCATGAATTGATCTTCCCAGGCGAGCGCACTTGGAAGAAGCCAATCTCAGAAAACACTATGACCTATGCGCTCTATCGCATGGGCTACCATAGCAAGGCGACACCACACGGCTTCAGGGCTACGGCATCATCCATTCTAAATGAGGAAGGTTTCAACCCAGATGCAATAGAACGTCAGCTTTCACATGCTGAAAAAAACGAAGTTAGGGGAGCGTACAGCCACATGGCCGAATACCTGAAGGATCGCGCCAAGATGATGCAATGGTGGGCTGATTTCCTTAACCGACAAGAAACGGGGGCTAACGTGGTGCCGGGAAAGTTCGGCACGTCTGCTTAAATCTCGAATCTAAACCTCCTGCCCGAAGAAGGCGGCTATTTGATCCGAACGAAGGGCCAACAACTAAGACAGCTCAGAAGAAAAGCGACATCTATATACTCAATTTTTTAATTAATACGGAGTGACCGGAGAAAGTCATGGAAAAGAAAGGGAAGGAAACCAAGAACCAAACGGATAAAAATCCTATATGGTGGGATGAGGCCATGCGTCTTGGCTTAGAGGGCTACGGTTACTCTTACACTACCCAGTCTGGAGAAAATCTAGATTTCCTATACCACCCATCACGCGCTCTTTTTGACACCTACTACATTGTCCGCGACCTTCCTAAGGGAAAAGTTGCGAAGTGTGCCTTTGATAAGGCGGAAAAGATATTCATGGAGAAGGAGCTAACAGATAGGGAGAAGGCCATTGCGTCGGCCTTTTTTGAGATCGGGGTTGGGTTTGATCGCGCTATAGGTCTTGAAGAGATTAGGAAGTACAAAAACAACCTCAAAAAGGGAAAAGAAAAAGCAATCAAATCTAGGCAACAAATTTCCAAAGAAAAGCACGACAAAATCAAACTGAAACTTGAAGAAATGTATTCACATGGAGACGGATTTAAAATGAGCTATCCTTCTATAGTGCGACATCTCAAACATCACAATTTATCTACATACACCGAAGCCCAGACTCTAAAACTAGTAAAAAAATACGCTCCTGCGATCAAGGCAAAATATGTCTAAAATCGCTGACCAGCCGATCGAGTACCCAAAAGTAACTTGACCGGCTGATTAAGTAGCTAGTTTCTTCGTCCATCTATCGCGTCCAAAGCAAATATGTGAAAAATAGGTAGTCATGTTTTCAATAAGGCTCAAGGAGGCTGAAGCATGACTAATAATATTAACCCATCTGACAGAATTATCCGCTGGCCCGAACTACTCCAACGAATCGGGCTTTGCCGAAGCTATATCCATCTGCTTATAAATCGTGGCGACTTCCCTTCCCAGATAAAGCTCGGCACAAGGGCTTCTGGATTTTTGGAGTCCCAAGTAGATTCTTGGATTGCTGAACGTGTAGCCATCTCCAGCAACACCTGCCCAAAGAAATCTCAGGAGTCCAAGCATGAGTAGTCTGAGAAAATCGATAAATAGTATGTGCAAAAGCTGTATTTACGATTGCGCTGCGCCTGGAACATGGAGACAGCAAGTGACCTTATGCAGTGTCAGTTCGTGCCCATTACACGACGAAAGACCTAAGACAAGCTCTCCTATCCCTGAAAGCGTTTTGTCTTCGTATGGCATCAAATCAGGCTAATCTCAGAACGTAGGGGGCTA
>Ga0222652_1000702_pt1 | contig 12611 bp, 20 predicted proteins | sample AntAcemetagen371_FD_179803 | JGI IMG/M metagenome (GOLD analysis project Ga0222652, IMG submission 179803) | Saline water microbial communities from Ace Lake, Antarctica - #371 | ecosystem: Environmental > Aquatic > Non-marine Saline and Alkaline > Saline | place: Antarctica: Ace Lake... | reverse complement strand
AGTAAAAGTGAAAAAACGAAGTCCCACTGGATTGGGACATTATTTTCATAATGTTGTCACACAAAAGCTATAAATCCAAAACGAAAGTAAAAAGTGAATGCATATCTATGATAGAATATACATGCTAAAATATTTAAAAGTAAAAAAATTAAAAGTAAATCTAAAAATAATAGTAAAATCCCAAAATATAGAAAGTGCGCTTTTATATTTCAAATTACTCGGCAACCCTAAAAGTGCGATTTTGAGTGTCCAAAAATGAACTCAAAAATTCGAAAGTAAAAATATGCATAGGAGTTGATTGAGACCAAAACTGGAGGTCAAAAAGTGGTGTTTTTAACTATGGGAGTAATTTAAATTTGAAAAAGACACATTCTGTATTTTGGGATTTAACTATTAATACTTTTTTCAACTATTAAAATTTCATCAATTAACTTTTGAAAGTAAAAAGTTGAAAGTACTCTAACTATTAAAATAATGATTTTACAGATATTGTGTGACAACATTATGAAAATAAAGTCCCAATCCAGTGGGACATCAAATTTATACTTTTACTACTCTTTTTTTTTTTAACTTTCAACTTTTACTATCATTTAGGTTTTATAGGTTTTGTGAAATTTTTTCTAAATGGACTTTTTTCCACTTTTTTTTTTGAGTCTCCAAACCCCCAAAATCCAAAGTTGATAGTAAATTGAGAAATAAAAAAAAGTCGAGATTTTTGGGACATCTATATTTTTTTTTCCTCGTAAGCAAAAAAAAGTTAGGAAATAAACCGTTAATAAAAAAAAGATTATTTAGAAAAGTGAAAAATTGTGAAAAAAAAAACTGGACTTTTAAATTTCAGAAATATTTCTCAAAACCCGAAAACAAAATTGAAAGTAAAAGTTGAAAGTAAACATAGTTTTTAATAGTAAAAACTGAAAATAAATAAATAAATATTGAACTCTAAAATAAAAAAAAATGAGTGAAAGCAAAAAAAGTAAAAACATATTTATAAAAAGTGAAACTTAAAGAAAAATAAAAAGCGTAAGATGAAATTTATGTTAAAACCCGAATCTCCCAATGTAAAATCCCGGGTCATAAAAAGTGAAAAAAGTACAATTTTCAAATTCTGCGAGATCACAAGGTGGGTACCCACCCATAATTGACAAAGGTAAAACTGAAATACAAATAAAAAGCGTAAGATGTAATTTATGTTAAACCCTGAATCTCCCAATGTAAAATCCTGGGTCATAAAAAGTGAAAAAATACAATTTTTCAAAACACACAAAGCCCAAGGTAGGTACCCACACATAATTGTTAAACCCCGAAAAACATATTAATTCTTAATATTAGTTTTAATATATTTTTGATAATTGGGAATTTCAATCCAGTTAATTGTGATACCCCCATATACAACATTATATGCAGTACCAATTTTTTTAAAAGATTTATTACAGAATTTGATAGTATTAATCGATTGGTTAATAATATTTTGAATAGTTTGAATACTGATTTGTTTAACGGCCGTAGTACCAATTTCTGAAATTTTCCCGAGATATTCATTTAATACTATATCAATAAGATTCCATACATTAATAACCTTTTTGTCTTTCTCAAATTTTTTATTAATCATTTGTATTTTTTTCTTAAAAGTATTTTGATCAATTTTTTTGAGAATATATCGAACTCTGAGTTCCTTAAGATCCCGATCAAAATCACCTTGCTGATTAGTAGCAGCTCTCTGAAGATGCATAATATGAGTTTTCATTCTATACATATTACTAATAATGACAGTATTTTTGTGATCGATGTGTTTCCGAGTTTTTTCACAATAATTAGTTGGTAAGTAGAATCTACAAACCCCGATAAGATGTCTATAATTAGGTATTTCATTGCAAGCATTGTGTGGAATATCTAATGGATTGCGAGGAATGTTTTCGCCATTTTCGCGTAGATATCTAAAATATTCTGGATTATGAATATGTTTCGTTTCAATTTCGCCAGTTCTCCAAGAGAAAGCAGTATGACAAGTAACACAATACATTTGGTCACACCCTTCTATTTTGTGAATCATTTCAGCACATTTAGGACAAGGTTTAGTATCTTTCTTAATCATTTCCACTGTTTTCTTCTTATCTTCATCACATACGTGTTGATCATCATCATCGAGTTTTTCAAAACAATGTTTACAAATTTTATTTTCACAAATACCACAAATATAGGATTGATTAAGAAAGCCATTACAATCTTCGATGGGACACTTATAAATAAAATTATGTTCTTTTTTGTGTGAAGTATCCGTTCGTAAAATATCGTTAATACTAGTACTAATATTTCTTGAATCAATATTAAGTTTGCGAATTTCAGTTTGTAGATTTATAATTTTGTCGTTAATAATTTGTTTCTGTTTTTGAAGTTGTTCAGCAAGAAGATAATTTTGAGCATCTTGTTGATTTTCAGAAAGTCTAGCAAGTTGTTTTTCATAAAGAATATTTTCCCGATGTTGTTTGAGTTCTTTTGTAATAAAAGATTTAGTAAAATTTTCAAATAAGAATTCTTGATCCCATTCAATATTACAGATCATACATTTAGGATCATTGATAGAATCAAGAATATATTTTTTACAACAGGTTTGACAAGCTTTAACTGTTTGATCTTCGCAGGTTTGACAATCAATAGGTGATCTTGAAGAATTATTGAAAATTTCGCAGCAGATAGAGCATTCAGGCATAACTTATTATAATTATAAGAACTAATATATTTTAAGTATAAAACTTTGATAAAAAAAAAAATTGTAAAAAAAAATGTAAAAAAAATGTAAAAAAAATGTAAAATATTTTGAGTTTGAATAATATATTTTCAAAAGTGCACACGATTCTTTAAGTACTGTTTCTTTAAGTTTAAATTTAATAAAAGTAAAAAAAAGTAATTTCAAATTTGATTTTTAAAAAAATATTTTGAGTTTGAGTAAAATATTTTCAAAAGTGCACACGATTCTTTAAGTATTGTTTCTTTAAGTTTAAATTTTACAAAAGTTAATAAATATAATTTCAAATTTGATTTTAAAAAAAATATTTTGAGTTTGAATAATATATTTTCAAAAGTGCACACGATTCTTTAAGTATTGTTTCTTTAAGTTTAAAGTAATTTCACTTCAAAACTAAATAACAATATTTTTTATAAAAAGTTTTAATAGATATCTTACACATTTTATAAAAAGTATTATTATTATCATATTTAATTTTGTTCCAAGGTTTTTTTTCAAAAATAAAGAAATCACGAATACAAACAAAATAAGGATAAAATTTTTGAATATCATATTTAGTTTTAATAAATTTTGAACTTCTATATAAATCAATAGCAATATGTTTTTTAAAAACATCGAAAAACAAATATCCGAGACATTCAATCCGATCATAAGAGGAAATACGTTTAAAAATCACCTCTTTATAAAATAAATGATTGTTCCATTTATTTGAAATAATATTTTGATAATGGGAAAAAATAAAAAAATAAATAATTTGTTGAATATCATTATTTAAATTAAATTTGTGAAAAACATTTTGAATTAGAAAAAGAGTAGTCATAATTTTAAAAGTTACGCATATACAAATATTCCGAAGAATAAAAATATTAAAACAAAAAAAAAAATAAAAAAAAAAAAAAAAAAAAAAAAAAATAAAAAAAAAAAAAAAAAAAAAAAAACAAAAAAAAAAAAAAATTAAAAAAAAAAAAAAAAGATAAAAAAAAAAAGATTAATCAAAATTTGAAATTCGCGATTTAAAATTAATTAAAGCATTATAAGAATATTGGATATTATTATCATTCCAATTAATAATTGGAACAAATTTAAAATAATTATTAAGTCGAATAAAATATTGAGTCCAAGTTTCAATATCATCAAATTTATTTATAACACGCGAAGCATTATAAAAATTATATGCAATAAAAGAGTTAAAAGGAGAATAATAAGTAAAATGCCCATTTATACTATGAATACAACGTAAGCTAATAATATTTTTAAAAAGTGTCATTTTATATTTAATGTGTTTATACCAAGCATTAATAATAATATTAGCGGAATTATTAATAATAATATTATAAATCATTGCGATACAATCAACTGGGAGATTAAATTTGTGATATATAAGAAGAAGACTATATTTCATAAACTGGTAAAAAATAAAGTCTTTTATGTCTGTTTAAAAACTCCGAAGAGTTTTAATAAAAAAAAAATCATTTCATTTTAGAATTAAGTAAAAATATAATATTGAGACAACTATTAATATAATTATTTGTAATTTTTAAAGCTTCTTCATCTGAATGACCTTCAAAAATGAGTTTTAAGAATACAGTATTTGCGTGATGATTTTGAAAGTGCATAATAAAAGAGATAGTTATTTATAAGATGTAAACTTAAAGCGTATAAAAAATTGTTAAAAGTTCATAATGTAGAAATTTGTTCTAAAATATTCTTAAACGCAGAATCAGTCATATTATCTTTTTCTTCAAAAATGATATCAGATATTAAAAGTTTAAGACGCATTGGTATAGACAATTCACAAGAAGATTCGCTGGAATAACCAGTTGGAATACTATCGTACATATTTGAATTATTATTAGAATTATTATTATTGAAAACTGAAATTTGTCTATTATCGTTGATTATTCTAATATATAGAATATACTCTTCAAAAGATAATAGAATATAATCTTCAAATCGAATATTAGAATTAATATCCAACCTATTATAAAAACCAGATAAAGATGTATAAAATGCATTATTATTAGTATTAATAGGTACAGATGGAATCTTCCAACAATTAGTTAATGGAATTTTAATAGAAAAATTATTATTGTTATAAGAATAATTAAAATAATAAATTTCCAAATTAGTAATATTAGAAGTAACTTCATTATAAAGATTTTCCAAATTAGTAATAATAATAAAAGAATAATTATTATCAATAGAATTTTCCATAAATTTTAAAATTTTTGTTTGAAAAATATTAAAACCAGAAAATAAATCGAGATTAGTATTTAATCTGTCGTTCCATCTTTGAGGAAAATTACCAATGATAGCAGAAATATCATTGATAATAACACCACCACAATAATAGTCTGGGGTCATTATTGTATAAGTAAAAAGTTACGTCGTATAATTATTCCCGAAGGAATAAAAAAATAATTTTTAATCAAAAGTTAATATTCCCACAATAATCGGTATGTTTTCTGCAAATTATTCTAGACATACTTCTACAATCACATATACAATCAAAATGTTGAGCACCTAAAAAGGGAAGTTCAATCCAGGGTGTAAAAAAAACCGGTTTATTGATTTGGTGCCTTTCACAACAATCACAAAAAGACAAAAAAGTGATAACATCATTAATTTTAGAATGATTTCTAAAATTAATATTTTCAAGAACATCGTTAAGAGAATCTGTATATAAAACACCTAATTCTCTCTGTTTATAAATCTCTTTGAAATCGATATCAACTTTATCAAGAGAATCTTCTTCGATATATACGCAAGTTTCAAAATTCGTTTGAAGATCGGGGGTGTCCATTATAGTTGTTCTTTAAGTATTAAAAATACAAAAATTAAATATAAAAAAAAAATGTTAAAAAAAATGCTCTTTTTTTTCTCCGAAGAGAAAGTTTTTTTTGTAATTTTTTAAATATTTTCAAAAGTTTAAATCATAGTAAAAATGATATTACCATCATCATCGTTATTTGTAAAGTCTCCTTTTCTGAGTCTGGGTGGTGTAGGACAATTATGTTCAATAATTTCAAACTCATCGAGTTCATCAGTTTCAAAATTAATATTTCTTGGTATAATAGGGAGAGGGTTGCGATCAAATGCTGGAAGTCTTTGAAGTTTAGGTGGGGTAAGGATAGGTTCAATATTAATTTTAGGACTGGAAGGTTCCTCATTAGATTCAATAACTAAATCATTTGAATTAAAATCTTCTTCGACCATTTTATTTAAGTGTTGAATGAACCAATCACATTTATTGTTGTGAATATCACAAACACAATTATTCTTGATACAAACATTACTTGTACAAAACCAGCACATATCACCCTTATAATTTTTATATATAGTCTTAATGAAAATAGCAAAAGAATCAGTAATCGACTTTTCAGAAAAATCTAAGAAAGAATAGATAGGTTCCTTCGAATTATCACCATTCATCCACTTAACATCAAACTTCAAGCAACGATTGTCAGATGTACGTTCACCATTGAAATTGATAACGGAAGGAATAGACATAACTTATTTCACACGAACCCATAATTATCCCGAAGGATAAAAAATTATTGCAAAAACAAAATTATGACGAGCAGCGACGGCTGATGGAGAGGCAGGAGAAACTGACAGAGTGCCTCACCGCACGCTACTCGACAAGCAGATCAGCGTCGAGCTCGGATCGTACGGTCCAAGTGTCCAACGACGACGAGGAGGATGTTTTAAGTAAATTCATTAAGATAATATAAATATTTTCAGGGATAGAATCAGAATTATCAAAAAGAGTATCGTGAATATTAGAACGCAAAGTATAAATACACTGATCTTGTTCTTCAATTTTAATAGAATATTCTTGATGTATAGCAATTAATTCATTGGTGTGTTTTAGTTCGAGTTCCATCCGATCTTTTTTATTTTGTAAAAAAGTAGATTTATTATGCCCATTCATTTGACACACGGAACAGGGAATAATAATAGTCGTGTAGTTCTTATAACCCCGAAGGGTTAAACTACAAAAAAAATCTAGCAAATCTTATAAACAAACATATTCGCCCAAAGTTCATCAATATATTTTTTCATATCAAGTTCGATAACAGCTTTGATTTGTTCCTTCCATATATGTTCGAGAGCAATATTTGTCCAGTGGTCAAGAACATACATAGAATCAAACATAATGAAAGATTGTATTTCAAAATGGTATCAATTAATAATTATGGTGGGAAAAAATTTGTTATTTTTTGTACTTAAAGAAGCACTTAAAGAATCACTGAACGAGTTATTATCTGTAAGTCCAAGTTCAATATCAATAAAATTATCAGAATTATCAGAATTGAAAATTTTAGTATTATTAGATTTTGATAACATAGAAAAGAGATAGAAAAACATTTTGATTGTTTGATTGTTTGAATGTATACGTCGTGTTAAGTTTGCCGAGGCAAAAAATATTAAACACTTTTAAAAATTTAATTATGAACCCAAGACATTTTGAAATCTTGTTTATTATTATTAAAACTATTAACTTTCATTAAAGCTCTCTCTGTAAGAAATGAATAGAATGAACTATTAGAAATGCGAGTATTTATATCCCCTCCAACAAAAACTTCAAGATCATTGTGAAGGTCTTCGAGAAAAAAAGTTCTTTTGTCAATATCACATAAATTATATACAATTTTCAGTTTTTTCTCTTTTTTTTGAATATTTTGAATATTTTGAATATTTTGAATATTTTGAATTTTTTGAATCTTTTGAATTTTTTGAATATTTTGAATATTTTGAATGAGAGACATTATTTTAAATCACGCAGTTATAAAGTCCCCGAGGGGTAAAAAAATAATATTTAACTGGATTTAAAAATCACTCATATTTAAAAGAGTTAAAATACAACCGATTAAGGTGTCTGGCATTTTGACGACAATAACAATTACAACTATAATCGGGCTTATTAATTGGTTTTCTGTTGTCAACAAATGGAATATGAATATGTGTAGGTTTTAGAATTTGGTGACGAGTGCAGCATTTACAAGATGTAAACCCATAAAATTTTTCAAAAAAAGTATTTCCTTCGGCTGAGGAATACATTTCTTGAAGGCATTTTGGTATGGGAATTTCCTCGCACACCATAGATGATTCAAGAAAACTGTTACGCATAATTTCAAATGCTTTTAAAACTTTCTTTAAGTCCGAATTAGTGTAAAAAATAAAATGTAAAAAAAAAAATAAAATGTAAAAAAAAATTAATAATTTGCCCAAACTTGAAAATATTTATTAAAATGAAGTTCAGTTTTAAATGAAAATTTTAGATTTTTCCAATCATTATATAAATTAAATGATAAAAGTTCTTTATTAGTCATACTACTTTTAAAAAACATTCTAAAAAGTAAATCATCATATTTTTGGCGTTTTTTTTTTGTAAATTTTTGAATTATTTTAATAGTTTGTTCGAAATTGAGTTTATGAAGATATTCATAAATAATGTCTAAAATATCGATCGGTAGATAATCTAAGCGATTCATAAATTAGTTAAAAAATACTGACTATATTATTTCCCGAAGGAAATAAATTTGGGAAAAAAGAAAAAGTTTCAATCATATAAATTTGCAAAAGTTCGATAATATGAATTTTTTTGTAAATCCTCATATAAAATATGAAATTTTGGAAAATTGTCTAACCAATTACAAAATAAATGATACGATTGTGCTTCTTTATTTGTCATCGGACTATCATAAAAAATTGATTTGAATAACCTTAAATATTGTCTATTTTCGGTATGTTTACAAATTGAAAATAGACAATCACTAAACAGAATCTGATGAGATTGAAATATAATTTTTTCGATAATGTCATCAGGAAGATCATAAAAGTGATTCATAATTCGGTGTGAATAAAAATGACTGCAACCACTTATAAAATTCCCGAAGGAATAAAAAAAAAACTACGAAATATATTTAAGGAACCGAAGGAACTGAAGGAACAAAAGACATTGCATTCGGATTTGGCTTAAAGTTATAAACAGTTTCAAGTACCTTAACACGATTTGTAAGAAGTTTATTCTGTTCAACAAGGTCAGAATAAGATTCCATAAGCTTGGCAGTATTCTTAATAAGATACTTAATCTGCTGCGAATAAATAATATTCTTATCAGAAAGTTCCTTATTAATAACCTTTTGATCCTCAATTTCAATTGCTAAATCATTAATGAATACCTTAATTTCATCATCATCTAGAAAAACAGTCTTGACTTCATACCTGCACTCCTCACAAAAACGATTATTGCCAATGCAACAGTCATCTTCACAACGATTACCATAAAGAAAAGAATTACAGTTGCATTCAGTGCGACAGGAAATACAGATAGAAGGGTTTAAAGTAGGCATTAAATGTCTTTACGTAATTATAAAAATCCCAAAGGATTAATATATTTAAAAAATTGTTAAAAAAGATTACTTAAAGAATTTTATAAAGTGTCAGAATCCCAAATTGATACAAAAAAGTCAGTATAAATACGTTTATAAATATTATCTTCAAAATATTCAGAAGTAATCTTTAAGTTTTATGCTTTAATCGTCACTGGATACCACTTATTCCACAGATCTATCTTGTCGCCATAATAAATTAGACACCACATAATTGAGCGTGTTTCGCGATCTAGCTGTTTTAAGATAATTGGTAACACGTCTGTAGGTAGCAAATAAAATAATGTCTGCGGATTCATTATTTGTTTATTGTTTGTTGTAGTTTGCGTTTAACATAATCATATATTTCCCGAAGGAAATGATAATATTATTTGTTTGAAAATTAATAATTAATCCACTGATTATAAAAAAGTCTGTAGTATTTATTATTTTCAATAAAATCTGGTGTAATATCTACATAACCATCCAACCAGTCAATACAGAAATTAAAATCATAAGTTTCCTTATTTGTCATAGGTGAATTATAAAATTCAAAATACAAAACTTCGGGAGAAAGGGTCCGTTTAAAAAAACTTTCAAATTTAAGTTGTTCAAGAATTTGTATAAAATTCAAAGAATGCTCAAACTTGTAAATGCACTCAATGATATCATCTGGCAAGGTATCGATACGACACACCATTCGCGTAAAGAATTTGATACGTTGTTTTATGTTTCCCTATGGAAACAATTTTAAATATAATCACCAGGAACATAATGAGGGTCATAATCAATAGTATCATTCCAAAAATCAGTAAAAAGGTAAATATATTTAGAATTTTGTACTTTCTCAATCATATTTGTGGGAAAGTCGTCGAGTTCTCTATCCATAATTAAATCTGACCAAAGAGAGAACAAATAGAAATCCTGAACTTCTTTATTAGTTGTTGGAGAGTTGAAAAATTCTTTGTAAATAAAAGTATCAAAATCGGGATTCCTACAATATTTTATTTTACAAAGAACAGAATTAAATTTCAAAGAATGCTCAAATTCGTAGATGTTGTCAATGAGATCGTCGGGGAGTGAATAAAAGTAGTTGTCCATTTCGGAAAAGATACGACCCCTTTTGCTCCCCGAAGAGAAAAATGTTTAATTTTTGTTCAAATGATTCCAGCGTCGAACATCATATCCAGCACGTTGAACCAAATAACGATCTGTCGATTTATCAGGAAGTAAATTTTTACTAACGTGTGATACAAAAAATTGTTCGTTTTTGATATCTGCCAAGTTCCAAACTATTTTGATGACACCATTTGTGTTGCAAATTCGATTAGGTTTTTTCGGCTGAACTTTAACACGATTAGCTTCACATCTGGAACAATTGCAAGCCCAAATGATGGGCATAATGCGTTTTTACGACCATTAATATTCTCCGAAGAGAATAAATATTGTCGAAAGTGTTTCAATAAGATTCAAAATCAGAAATAATCTTGCGAACTATTTTAGCTTTTTCGAACAAGTTGGAAAGTTCAGAAAAATCAAGTTCAGAATATTTAAAAATCCTTTCTTGTATTTTCCGAAGAAGTGCATATGCAGAAGCAATATGAGTATTTGGAGTATTAATAACAGTGAAACTATAATGATGTCCATCATTCGGGCACCATTTTCCGCAATCACCCTGGCAACCACACCAACCGTCACAAATATAGATTCGACGAATGGGAAGTGTGTTATTCTCAAGAATAGGACCCATTTGTTAGTTTGTACACTAACCCTTGTGAACCCCGAAGGGTTCAAGTCATTTCAATAATTTACGTCGGGCGGCTAACTCCGAGTCGTGAATGGCAGATTCCCCTCTTGACAGTTCTGGAAAGAGTATATTTGTTATCAATTTTTTGGTCTTTGAAAATCAGCGGAGGCATTGGGTAATCTGGGTCTTCAACTGCATCTGCCCACAAAACCTTAACAGTCGCGAAGAGAACAAAAACGTTGAAGTTCATATTTGAATGTGTACACTGACCCTTATGAACCCCAAAGGGTTCAAGTCATTTTAAAAATGTAATATTTAAAAAGATAGTTCTTGAAAAGAATCAACTGCGATTTGAACTTTGACATCTCGGATCAACCACTTGATATCTTCTGCAACAGATGATTTTTCTTTCAGTTTGATGAAAAGATCTTGTGGTGGGTGATCACACCATAGCAAATCATTGATTTCATTTTCGGTAATTTCAAGAACTTCGTAGTAGGCACGGAGTTCCTGGGAAGAGGTGTATGACATTTGTTGTCAAAGTACACGTGGTGTTTGGCACTCCGAAGAGTGATCAATTCTTAAAGTGCCGGTTGTGCTAACCTGAGTGACTTGATGGCAATCAGATTTCGATATAAGGCGACGCCGCGGGCGTGTGGTGGGAGGTGCTGAAGTTTTTATCCTTTCGAGCTCGTCGGTGCCAATCATTTAAGACTGACTGAATCTCCTACGCGTGCTAGACTCACAGGGTTGGCCTAACCCTGTCAGAGATTCCCCATTGGACTCCGAAATAATTCGTGTCCCGGATAAACCCTTCAGACTTCTGTGTTCCAATTGTTGTCTCTTGTAGCCTCGGTCCGCGATGGACTTTAGCAAGTGAGGTGGGGCCCAGAAATAATTTATCAAGTAATTCGTCTGTGGAGCACCCCCTATGACCAGCAGTCACAATGGAAGAGTTTAAATGATTATTATTAAAAGTGGGTTCCCCCCACGATTAACTAGGTCATTTGCTAGTATAATACACCTGGTCTTATGTACCCCGAAGGGTACTGCCTTTTTAGTGGTTTTTTGTATATGCCCCCTCCCCCACCCCCAATCCGGAGCTTTACTCCGCCTCCTCCTCCTCAGAATCCGATCCGGACTTGTCGCTCTCGCTGATGTACTTCTTGACATCCTTGAGGAGAACACGCCCGTCCTTGCCGGTTCCTGCGATGGTCTTGAGATCTTCGACCTGGATGTTTGCCTTTTGTGCCTCGTTGTTTGCAGAGTCAGAGATGTTGACCTTGTCAGCATCATCTTCATCCGGAGCGATGAGGGCCTCGACATCCTTGAGGAGAACACGACCATCCTTGCCAGTGCCGGTGACGTCGGCGATGTTGATGCCGTTTTCGTTGGCGAAGGCGAGTGCGGTGGGTGAAATCAGCAACTTCTCCTTGGTCGGCTTCTCCATCAACTTCTTAATGTCGGTGAGAGTGAACTTGCCGTCCTTTCCAGATCCCTCACCATCTGGGATGATGTTGGACTTCGTGGCGAGTTCCTCGGCCTGCTTGGAAGCGAACTTGCTGGCACCCTTCGAATCCTTTGGGATCAGTTTCTTGGGGAGCAGCTCCTTCTCAGCTAGCAGGTTGAAGACACCCTTCTCGTCGAGCTCGTGAGTCTTGCAGAGGGTTGTGATGATCTGCTGGAGCGTCTGTGCGGAGGTCGCCATTATTGGATGTGGGAGTTTTGGTTGCTGGGTTTG
>Ga0222652_1000700_pt1 | contig 12635 bp, 8 predicted proteins | sample AntAcemetagen371_FD_179803 | JGI IMG/M metagenome (GOLD analysis project Ga0222652, IMG submission 179803) | Saline water microbial communities from Ace Lake, Antarctica - #371 | ecosystem: Environmental > Aquatic > Non-marine Saline and Alkaline > Saline | place: Antarctica: Ace Lake | collected... | reverse complement strand
GCCTTCATAAGACCGATATTTCCTTCTTGAATAAGATCTAAAAATTGAAGTCCTCTATTTGTGTATTTTTTAGCAATTGAAATTACTAATCTCAAGTTAGCTTCAACCATTTCTTTTTTAGCAATTCGAGATTCTTTCTCACCTTTTTGAACTCTGCTAACTAATTTTTTATAATCCGTAACTGAAATTCCAAGTTTATGACTAATCTCAATTAATCTCTCTCTTATGTTTTTAAACTCATCTTTATTTTTAGAAAAAAACTGTTTCCACATAGGATTTGTATCAAGAAACTTTTTAAGATTTGGATTAATTTCATTACCTATATAAAATTTGATAAATTCATTTCTTGGAATTTTTTGATCCATTGCTAGTCTTAAAAGATTTCCTTCTAGCGAAACAATTTTTTTGTTTTCAACATAGTGTTTTTGAACCAACTCTTCTAATACAGATGGCGATAACTGAAGTGATTTAATATTTTCCAAAATATCACTTATAATTTTTTCACATCCTTTTTCTTTAGCGGTTGAAAAACTTACTGAATTTAATATGCAATCTAGTTTTTCTTTTTGATATTTAATTAATTTTGCATACTCTTTGGTTAGAGTATTAACAGTTTTTAAAACCTTAGGTTTAATTTCAGTTTCCATTGCAGCAAGAGTCGGATTAAATTCATCATCATCGCTATCTTCATTTTTATCTGTCTCACCTGAATTTCTTTGTTTAGCGCTAGGACCTGTATTTTCGTCCTCCATATAATTGGTATCAATATCAATAATTTCTCTAACTAAGATTTCATCTTTTTGAAGTTTTTCATCCCATTCAACAAATTGTTGAGCGGTGATTGGACTTTGGGCTAATGCAATAAGCATCACATCTTTTCCCGCTTCTATTCTTTTAGCAATTGCAATTTCACCTTCACGAGACAAAAGTTCTACTCCACCCATCTCTCTTAAATACATTCTTATCGGGTCATCACTCTTTTCAATAGTTTTGCCTTCTTCTTTGGAAGAGTTTTCTTTTTTTCTTAAAACTTTAAAATCAGATTTTTTTTCAACTAGTGCAACATTCTCATCAAGGATGTGCATGAAAGCTTGTTCTAAATTTTCATCTGAAAGATTTCTTTTACCTAGGGATTTATTTAACTCTTCAAAAGTTACAAATCCTCTATGAGTTCCTCGCCCCATAAGTCTAGCAAATGATTTTGTAATTATTCTTTCCACAATAGTATATTTGAGATGACTTATATAAGCGCAATTTGAGAAAAATCCACGTATTTTTTAAAGGATTTAATTGATGTTTTTTTGTTTTTTTAGCTCTCTTATTTCATTGAAAGTGCTTTCGCTTAAATCCTTAGAAAATTTTGATTCAAGCTCCTCGATTCTAAACTCTAAATCGTAGTTTTTAAGATCTCTAGAGACTTCCTCTAATAATTCAAACATTTTTTCTTGATTGTTTTGATGACTATTCAAAATATGCTTAATGGAAGCAAATTTAAAAATTTTTTCAATTAATTGTGGGTCAATAGGAATTTCTTGAAGAGCAAGTTTCTCTCCACTTTTTAGTTTCGTTAAAAGAGTTTCGTAAATTAATTTATTTTCACCGCTGAATAATTTTATGTTTTCAATTAAGTGAATATTTTCTTGAAATATATCCAGATTGTTCATTATTAAATAAAGCAACGAAAATTCTTTAAGTTCCACACCACTTAATGATTTGCTTTCATTAAAGTGTTTTTGTGTAGACTGTAATGATTTAATTTTTTTAGTGTAAAATTGTTTTTTGCTAACATTACTATGTGGTGTTAGAGATGAGATTTTTTCTAAAAAGAACTCAAGTACATATTTTTTTATAAAGTCATCTTTTATGGTTCCCGCAATAGAACGTAATTTTTTTTCAAATATAGCCATTGATGAAGGGTTATTGTCAGTTTGTTGCTTGTAGTGATTAAATATAAATTGATGAATGGAAATTTTTGCTTGTTTGGTAAAATCTATAAAATTAGCTTTACCGTTTTTATTTACATAACTATCTGGATCTTCGCCGTCCGGTAAGAAAAGAAATGAAATTTGTTTTTCAGGTTGTAGTTCTTTTATTGAATTTTCAGCCGCTCTAAGCGCTGCTTTATAGCCACTCTCATCACCATCAAAGCAAATGATTAAGTCATCAAAGAATTGGTTAAGAATTAAAATTTGTCTATCTGTTAAAGAGGTTCCTAGATTTGCTACAACATTCTCTATTCCATTTTTGCATAATCCAACAACATCCATATAGCCCTCTACAAGGTATACGTGATCAATTTTGTTAGATAATTTACGAGCTAAGTCTAAATTGTATAAGTTAGAACCCTTTTTAAAAAAAGGTGTCTCTGGAGAATTTATATATTTTGCCGAATAACTATTTTCTTGGATGGTTCTGCCACCTAATCCAATGGGTTGACCTGAAATATTATTAATTGGAAATATAATTCTGTCTCTAAATCTTTCTACATAGGTATTTTTTTTTTCATCCAAATAAAAAAGGCCACTTTCAAGCAAAACTTTTTCACTAAACTCATCTTTTAATTTTTCATAAAAGTTAGAGTTTCTTTCAACAAATCCTATTTTAAAATTTTTAACTTCAATTTTACCTAGGTTTCTTTTTTTTAAATAATCTCTCGCAATAGTTAAATTTTCATTTTTTAAAATTTCACCATGATAGAATTGAACATATTGATTGTAAATTGAGCAATACTCTTGCCAATTTTTTTCTCTTTCCTCATCTTGCTTTGAAAAGGTATAGGGCCTCATTCCAGCCAGATTAGCTAAAGATTTTACAGCCTCACCAAATTTCAAATTTTGTGTTTTCATTACAAAATCAAAAATGTTTCCATGCTCTGATGTTGCAAAACAATGATAAAATTCCTTTTCATCATTAACCGTAAAAGATGGTGTTTTTTCTGTCTTAAATGGTGACAGGCCAACAAATTCTTTGCCTCTTTTCTTTAAGCTAACGGATTTTGATACAACTGTTGAAACCTTTAAACGAGTTTTAATTTCGTCTAAATACTCTTTGGGATATTTCATTATTTATTTAATAGTTCTTTAAGTAATGGACCCGCTTTAGCAAAGTCTAAATTATCAGGGTACGATTTTTTAAGTTCTCCCATTACTTTGCCCATATCTTTAATCGATACCGCACCTAATTTGTTTATTGTATCAACACATATTTTTTTAGTTTCTTCTTCATTTAGTTGCTGTGGTAAAAAACTAGATATAAGATCAAATTCATTTTGTTCAACTTCTAGCAAATCTTTTCTGTCATTTTTTTTATAGATTTCCATTGATTCGATTCTTTGCTTAATCATTTTCTTTAAAACCTTCTTAATATCCTCATCATCCGTTTCTTTTTTGTCAGCCCCAGATCGATTGATAATATCCAAGTCCTTAATTGAAGATAAAATTAACCTATAGGTTGAGGTTTCTATCTTATTTTTTGATTTTAAAGAATTTTTATAGTTAGTTTCGATTTTTTCTTTCAATGTCATAATATTTTTTAATCTACCGCAAAGTTAAAATTGTTCAAAAGAAAAATTGTTTTTTTGGAATTATATAATACATCTCTGTTGCGATAATTAAGGTTTTATTGTATTAACCTTTAACTCATGAGTTGTAATTGATCAAAAAAGCAAAAAAAATTGGCTCACTCAAAATCTCACAGATTCACACAGGCATTTTAGTTCTTGAAAATAAAACAATCTTTAAAGGAGTTGGGATTGGGTATCAAGGAACCGCTACAGGTGAGGTATGTTTTAATACATCACTAACTGGGTATCAAGAAATTATTTCCGATCCATCTTATGCGGGTCAAATAATTAATTTTACATTTCCACACATCGGTAATGTTGGAACTAATAATGAGGATTTAGAATCTGATAACGTTTGGACGAAAGGTGTGATTTTTAACTCTGAGATAACAAGTCCTTCCAATTACAGATCTTTTGTTCACTTGGATTTGTGGTTAAAAAAAAATAAAATTGTTGGGATCACTGGTTTAGATACTAGAAGTCTAACTAATTTTATTAGAGATAAAGGTGCTCCAAAGGGAACAATTTCTTTTTCTAAAAAAGGTAATTTTAATATTAGTAAATTAGCAAACATTACAAATAAATGGAGTGGATTAAATAATCTAGATTTAGCAGAGCAAGTTACTACTAAAAAAAATTATGTTTGGTCAGGTTTTAAAACTTGGAAAAAGGAAACTGGCTACTTAAAAAATAAAAAAAATTCATTACATGTTGTGGTAATTGATTATGGAATTAAAAAAAATATCCTGAGGTATTTTTCAGATCTTAACTGTAAAGTAACGGTAGTCTCATGTAATACTGCTGCAAAAGATATCCTTAAATTAAAGCCAAATGGTATTTTTTTGTCTAATGGTCCTGGTGACCCTGCTGCAACTGGAAAGTATGCAATTGGAATCATTAAAGAATTAATCAAAAATAATTTACCTATTTTTGGTATCTGTCTTGGCCATCAAATTCTTGCTCTAACGCTTGGTGCAAAAACAAAAAAAATGAAACTAGGTCATAGAGGTGCCAATCATCCAGTTAAAAATTTAATAAAAGATAATGTGGAAATTACCAGTCAAAACCATGGCTTTGAAATTGTAAGAGAAACTTTACCAAAAAATATTGAAGTAACTCATAAATCCCTATTTGATAATTGCATTGAAGGAATTAGATTAAAAAATAAACCCGTTTTTTCTGTTCAATATCACCCTGAATCAAATCCAGGGCCACAAGATAGTGTTTACTTATTTGAAGAATTTATTAACAACATAAAAAAAAATGCCAAAAAGAAAAGATCTTAAAACTATACTAGTCATTGGAGCTGGGCCAATTATCATAGGTCAAGCCTGTGAGTTTGATTATTCAGGTACACAAGCTTGTAAGGCTCTTAAAGATGAGGGTTATAAAGTTGTTCTAATTAACTCTAATCCTGCAACGATTATGACTGATCCAGGGGTTGCAGATAAAACTTATATTGAACCTATAACTTTAGAGGTATTAGAAAAAATTATAAGAAAAGAAAAACCTGATGCAATTTTACCAACAATGGGAGGTCAGACTGCTTTGAATTTAGCAATGGAGGCTGAAAAAAAAGGGCTTTTAAAAAAATATAAAATCGAACTTATTGGTGCAAATTCTAAAGCAATTTCAAATGCAGAGGACAGAAAAAAGTTTAGAAAAAATATGCTAGATATTGGTCTAGACTTACCAAAATCTAAGGTGGTAAATCATATTAGAGATGCCGCAAAAGCCTTAAAACAAATTGGACTTCCTGCAATAATTAGACCCGCATTTACTTTGGGTGGTTTGGGTGGTGGTATTGCTAAAACCGAAAAAGAATATCTTGAAATAGTTAAGGAAGGTTTACACGAATCCCCTGTTAGCCAAATTTTAATTGAAGAATGTCTTGAGGGTTGGAAAGAATTTGAAATGGAAGTTGTTAGAGATAAAAAAGACAACTGTATTATTATTTGCTCTATTGAAAATATTGACCCAATGGGAATTCACACTGGAGATTCAATTACAGTTGCACCAGCTCTAACACTTACGGATAAAGAATACCAAATTATGAGAAATGCCTCAATTGCCTGTCTTAGAAAAATTGGAGTAGAAACAGGTGGATCGAACGTACAATTTGCAATTAATCCAAAAGATGGTCGGATGGTTATTATCGAAATGAACCCAAGGGTTTCTAGATCTTCTGCTCTTGCATCTAAAGCAACAGGATTTCCAATTGCAAAAGTTGCTGCAAAACTGGCTGTTGGCTATACTCTTGATGAATTAAAAAATGAAATCACTAAAACAACACCTGCTTCTTTTGAACCAAGTATTGATTATGTGGTAACAAAAATACCTAGATTTACCTTTGAAAAATTCTCTACTTCTGAGGCAATTCTTGGAACTTCAATGAAGTCAGTTGGTGAAGCGATGGCTATCGGTAGAAACTTCAAAGAGTCTTTACAAAAAGCTCTAGTTTCCCTTGAAATTGGTTTTTCAGGCTTAGATAGAATTTTTCCACTTAATAAAAAAGAAATAGAAAAAGAATTGAAAAAAAATATTCCAAACAGAATATTATTAGTTGCTGAAGCATTTAGAAAAAAAATAAACATTAAAAGAATTCACCAACTTTGCAAAATAGATCCTTGGTTTTTAGAGCAAATAAAAGAAATTGTTGATACTGAAAATCAAATACAAAGAAAAGGCCTTCCTAAAGATTATAATGAATTTAATAGAATTAAATCAATGGGTTTTTCAGACAAAAAACTATCTGAAATCACTAAAATATCTGAGGATCTTGTTAGAAAGAAAAGAACAGCCCTAAAAGTATTACCTGTTTATAAAAAAGTAGATACTTGTGCGGCTGAATTTAAATCTTTTACTCCTTATATGTATTCAACATATCAAAGAAACTATGCTTTAAACTCGGAATGTGAAGCAGACCCTTCTTCAAGAAAAAAAATTATAATTTTAGGGGGTGGACCAAATCGTATAGGCCAAGGTATTGAATTTGATTACTGTTGTTGTCAAGCAAGTTATGCACTTAAAGATAGTGGTTTTGAAACTATAATGATTAACTGTAATCCTGAAACAGTTTCTACAGACTACGATACAAGTGATAGACTTTATTTTGAGCCCCTTAAAGAAGAGTATGTTTATAATATTATTAAAAAAGAACAGCAAAAAGGAAACCTTGTGGGGATCATCGCTCAGTTTGGTGGACAAACTCCTATAAGACTTGCAAAATTCTTACACGATAACAAGCTTCCAATTCTTGGAACACAGTACACCTCTATAGATTTAGCAGAAGATAGGGATAGATTTAGAAAATTACTTAATAGATTAAAATTAAAACAAGCAGAAAGTGGTATTGCTAAAAATTACAAGCAGGCCATTCAAATTGCTGAAAAAATTGGACTGCCTTTAATGGTAAGACCCTCTTATGTGTTAGGTGGAAGGGCAATGGAAATTGTTCATGAGAAAAGTCAATTAAAAAACTTTGTAGAAGAGGCATTTAAAGCTGCAGAAGGTAACCCAATATTAATAGATAAGTTTATTAGCAATGCTATGGAAGTAGATGTTGACGCAATATCTGACGGTAAACAAGTTTATGTTGCAGGTATCATGCAACACATTGAAGAAGCAGGTATTCACTCCGGAGATTCAGCTTGTTGCTTGCCTCCTATATCTATTAAACCAAAACTAATATCTGAAATAGAAATTCAAACAAAAAAATTAGCCTTAGCATTAAATGTAAAAGGATTTATGAACATCCAATTTGCTATTAAAAATGATGAAATTTATGTAATCGAAGTTAACCCAAGAGCTAGTAGAACCGTTCCTTTTGTATCTAAAGCTAAAGGATTACCCCTTGCAAAGATTGCTTCAAGAGTGATGGCTGGGGAAAAATTATCTAAGTTTAATTTAAAAGATAAATCTAAAGGTATGTATGCAGTTAAAGAAGCGGTATTTCCTTTTAATAAATTTCCTAAAAGTGACTTACTTTTAGGTCCTGAAATGAAATCAACTGGTGAAGTCATGGGATTTGATAAAGATTTTGGTATGGCTTATGCAAAAAGCCAAATAGCTGCCTCAAACTCATTGCCTACAAAAGGCTTGGCTTTTATCTCGCTAAAGGATGGGCATAAGGATGAGGGTGTTGATTTAGCTAAACAATTATTAAAATTAAATTTTACTTTATGTGGTACGGGTGGAACTGCTGAATACATTCGTAAACATGGAGTAAAATGTAAAACGATAAATAAAGTTAGTGGAGGTTCCCCTCATATTGTTGATGTATTAAATTCTGGAAAAATTGTTTTAGTTATTAATACGGGTGGTGGAAATAGTGAACACCGCCTTCATGATGCTATGGCTTTAAGAAGGGCAACCTTAGTTAATAAGGTTCCTTATTGTACAAATATGTCAACAGCTCAGGCATGCTTGATGGGTATTAGATCTTTAAAAACAAAAGAGATTACTGTAACAGCGCTTCAAGATATTTAATTTGAAGAAAGTCCAGTATTTGCAATACTAAAAATCATCTCATCGTAACTCATATCAAGATTTAAAACGCACGATCTGTAAAAATAACCTTTTCTAAGACCGGGCATTAAATTTGCTTCTATAAAATGAGGAACACCTAAGTGATCCATTTTAATATCAATTCTACCTAAAGATTTTCCACCTAAGGCTTTAAAGGAATCTTTTGCTAATTTAGAAAGTTTGTCAAAAACTACAACATCCGAAACAGGAATTACGCTTTCTTCATCATTTTTCTTAACATCAAAATCAAGAATACAATGCCCATCCGCATTTGCTTTTACAATAATTTCTATCGGCATAGCTCTTAAAGTGCCATCAATACTATCTTCAAAAATACCAACACTATATTCTTTTCCTGTTAAATACGTTTCAACTAAAGAAGGTGATTTTTGCTTTATTTTAATATCCAATACTTTTGCCACAAAACTTTCAAAATTAAATACAATTGAATTTTTGTCTACACCTCTACTGTCCCCACCAGTTACTGGTTTTACAAAAAGAGGAAATTTTATTGGTATTGAACTTTTTGTTAAATATTCACCAGGGTTTGTTATAAAAAAATCAGCAGTTCTAATATTATTCTTTTGCATAATCTTCTTTGCTCTATTTTTATCACTCTCATTATCAAGAGCTGCTTTACTTGATGCAATATATGGAATTTCAAACATTTCTAAATAATCATTTAGCCATATATTTCTATTATTAAAAAAGAAGTACTTAACACCAGAAAATACTAAATCAGGTTTTCTTTTAACTAATGCTTCAAGATCTTCTTCAGAATTAATTTCAGTGATTGAAACATTTTGATATCGTTTAGATAAAATCCTTAGAACATTTTTTTCTTCTATAACAATTCCAACATTATCTTGATGAGAATTTACACCTCCTAAGTTAGGAACAACGACTATTTCTATCGTCTTATTAATCTTTATTGGAATAATATTATTTTTTTTTAAAGGTAAAATATTACCTATTTCTAGAATTCCTTGTTTAGCTGTATCTTTTATAATCATAATAAATAACATCCGTCAATCATGATTAATTCATGACTTCTGAATTGTCTTTAGATCGGTACTTATCGAAAAATACTTGCCTCTTTAATGACTTGTAATTTAATCTGGCAGTATCTAAAAAATAATGAGTATCAGTTAAAAAAGTTAATAGATAGAAGTAAATTTAACTAAGCTACTTTCCAATCTGTTTGGAAAGTTACATAATTAACCTGAAGACATCTTCTTTCCTTAACTATTTTTTTCTTCTCCATTCCATGCCACGTATTAGATCCGCTTGAAAAGAGATAGCCATAGTTGTTTTTGTAAGGAACTGTTTTAACTTTTTCTAATTTATTATTATAAAAATCTGTTCCAAGTTCCTCAGATTCGTTGGCATTGTTTACAAAAATTAAGCCTGATAATAGTTTTTCTTTAATATCACAATGAGGTTTTAACCAAAATCCTTCCCTGTCACAGATAACTTCAACTCTAACGTATGAGTTAGATAAATCCTTGTTGATCATCTTTGAAATAGCTTCATGGGTTTCTTTTGACTGAAGTTCATTAATAAATTTAACTAAATTTGGAAATTGTTTTTCATTTTCTTTTGTAACAAAACATCTAAATTTTATTGCTTGGCCTCCTGAAGCTATTCCCTCTCTAAACTCAGCAGCACCATCGTCTATTGCTCGAGTGCCATCATAGCTTAGATCATGTTTGCTAACATCGGGTATATCTGCAGTTATAATTTCTTGAATTGCTCCATCTGTTAAAGCATCATTATATTCCCAGTGAACAAAGGGAGTTTCATGTTTTTTAGATTGATTTTGAATAGAGTTTAAAAATGACATTATGATTTAATTTTATGTTTTATTATACTGGCTACTCTATTAGTTTCATCTAATTTTGGATAGTTCCAAATTTCCAAATGTTCTCCTAAGTTTCTTGTTATATTTAATTCTTTAAATAAGTTTCTAAACTTTTGAAACCGTTTGTCATTTTTTTTAGGCTTAATATTTGCAATATATATTGGTTTTCCTGTTAGTGCCGCTTCAGAAATCATTGAACTAGAATCACATGTTACAACAATATATTCAGAAATAGCCAATGCTGACAAATATGCTTTTTTATCAACACTTTCAATAATAGTATGATTTTCTCCAAAAAATTCTTTAGCATAATTAATAATGTTTTTCGGTGTCCTCATAGATGGAATAACTACTAATTGAGAATTATTTTTTTCTACTAAGCTTTTTAAATTAGTAAAGATTTTTTCAACATTTTCAGTAGAATAGTCATAATATTTAGTTGGACCTCCAATAATCAAGGTTATTATTTTTCTTTCATCATTTTTAATATAGGAATCAAGATAATATTTATTTTCGTGAATTTCTTGTTCACTTAAATAATGAATTGCTCCTTTCGTATTTATTACATTACCCCCTATTATTCCATCATGCTCTGGTGCTACGATAAAATCAAAATTTTTAAAATTAACTTTTGGGTTTTGAATATGGATATTGATAACTTTTTTATTAGAGTTCCTTTTTAAATGAATTGATGGAATTACACTTTTTCTTCCACACGAAATAATCACATCAAAATTAGACGATTCTATTTTTTTATATACACTGCTTGAAATTGGTGTCAGCTTTGGCGGAAGTAATTTCCAAAAGTTATTAAGTTCAATTTTCTCGTGTATAAAATCTAAATTCAGAGCTTTGGCTAAGCCTTCAACTTGGCTAATCATGCCGTGCATACCCTCCGTTAATAATAACCCTTTTAATTTTGTCATTTATCCTTATATAACTTCTGCATGAGTGAAAATCCAATTAAACACACAAAAGTGTTAATAATAGGGTCAGGTCCAGCTGGCTATACAGCCGCTGTGTATGCTGCCCGAGCAATGCTAAGCCCTGTTTTAGTATACGGCTCTGAACCTGGTGGACAATTAACTACAACAACAGACGTGGAAAATTACCCAGGTTTTTCAGATGTAATTCAAGGTCCATGGTTAATGGATCAAATGCGAGACCAAGCAAAAGCAGTTGGTACAGAAATGATTGAAGATCATATCGGATCAGTAAATTTAAAATCTACACCTTTTGAGGCTATTGGGGATAGCGGACAAAAATATACTGCAGATAGTATAATTATTTCAACAGGTGCTCAGGCTAGATGGTTAAATATAGAATCAGAACAAACATTTAGAGGCTATGGTGTTTCGGCGTGTGCAACATGTGATGGTTTTTTCTTTAAAGAAAAAGTGGTGGCTGTTGTTGGTGGTGGAAATGCAGCTGTAGAAGAGGCAATGTTTCTTACAAAATTTGCATCTAAAGTAAAATTAATTCATAGACGTGATACTTTAAGAGCAGAAAAATTACTTCAGAAGAAGTTAATGGAAAATAAGAAAATTGAAATTATTTGGGATAGTGCTGTTGAAGAGGTTATTGGAGACAGTGAACCTAAAAATGTAAAAGCTATTAAAGTTAAAAATTTAAAAACAAATAAAATTCAAGAAATAAAAGTTGATGGCTTATTTATTGCAATTGGTCACGATCCGGCAACAGCTCTTTTTAAAGAGCAATTAGATATGGATAAAGAAGGTTATTTGTTAACTAAACCAGATTCCACAGAAACTAATATCCCTGGAGTTTATGCTGCAGGTGATGTTAAAGACAAAACTTTCAGACAAGCTGTAACTGCTGCTGGAATGGGTTGTATGGCTGCACTTGAGGCTGAAAAATTCTTATCTCACTAAAACTATTTAAGACTTTTACAAAAAGAAGATATTTTTTCTAAAGCCTTTTTAAGATTGTCCATAGAGGTTGCATAAGATATTCTAAAGAAGCCTTCTAGGCCAAATGCAGAACCTTGAACGACTGCAACACCACTATTTTCCAATAAGGACTGAACAAAATCAGTATCTGTTTTAAGCTCTTTGCCACTTGTATCTTTTTTCCCTATCAAGCCTTTGCAACTTGGAAAAACATAAAATGCTCCATCTGGATTTAAACATTCAATTCCATCTATTTCATTTAATGCTTTAACAACAAAGTCTCTTCTTTCTTGAAAAGAAGTTGCTCTTTCTTTAATAAAATCTTGAGTTCCATTTAAAGCTTCAACAGCTGCAGCTTGACTGATTGAAGATGGATTAGTTGTTGATTGAGACTGTATTTTAGCAATTGCTTTAATAATTTCTTTAGGACCAGCTGCATAGCCTATTCTCCAACCAGTCATTGAGTAAGCTTTACTTACACCATTCATTGTAAGAACTCTTTCTTTCAAACTATCAATTTGTGCAATAGTAAAAAATTTAAAACCTTCATAGATTACGTGCTCATAAATATCATCACTTAGAATATGAACGTGAGAGTGTTTTGCTAAAACATCTGCAATTTCTTTAATATCACCTTCAGTATAACAAGCACCTGTTGGATTTGATGGTGAATTTAATATTATCCACTTTGTTTTTGGTGTTATAGACTTTTCTAATTCAGCTGGATTAATTTTAAATCCTTGTTTTTCATTGCACTCTAAAATAATTGGAGTTC
>Ga0222652_1000699_pt1 | contig 12641 bp, 11 predicted proteins | sample AntAcemetagen371_FD_179803 | JGI IMG/M metagenome (GOLD analysis project Ga0222652, IMG submission 179803) | Saline water microbial communities from Ace Lake, Antarctica - #371 | ecosystem: Environmental > Aquatic > Non-marine Saline and Alkaline > Saline | place: Antarctica: Ace Lake... | reverse complement strand
AAAAATCACTTAGCAGCCCGAGTATCCCCCCGGAAGCTTGCCTGTGTGCAAAACTGACTTAAAATCCCGGAAACGTGTCGTCTATTCTGCAAAGTTACCGCCATCATTCTTAGTGATTGCATTGCCTTAATTTCAAGCAGTCTTGATAGGTTGAATAGTAATTATTATCAATAATTTCAACAGGTTGTGATGTTCTGTTAAGTAAGACATAAAAATTGTAAAACTATAAAAGTATTATTTGATCTAAATCTATTATCGGTGCTGAATGCTCTGTTACCCTCAACCAATTGCTTTTAATAAGCGACCATAAATATCGAATGAGTTTGAAGAAGTAACAACAATAGGCCCAGCAATGATTTTTTGCCAAAACAAGAACAAGAAAGTGAGGAAGAATCCGGTTTCGGCTTTTTTTCTTCTTTTCGTCCTGATTTTATGTACTCCAGCTATAAGCATTGCACAGACGGTAATCTCCATATCTGCTGCGAATAAAATTGCCCTGGGCATAGAGACAGAAAATGTCCTGCCGTCTGAGTCATACGCCCGATCAGCAGTAACAGGAGTGGTTGTCGCTCCTCAGGGTAGCTCCTTTCCTATAACAAGCCCATTTAGCGGGATCATGATAAAGCCCCTGGTCTTTCCCGGCATGAGTGTCGAAAAAGGGCAAGAAATTGCCTTGTTGCATAGCCCTGAATACGCGACTGCGAAAGCAGAATTGGGAACTCTTCGCTTGACTATGGTTCACAACGAACACCTGTATGAAATTACAGAGCAGCTATTTGAAATAGGGCTGCGTTCAGAACTGGAGCTCGATGAGGCCATACATGAAATGGAATCGGCGAGACTTGAATTTTCAGCAATGGCTGATCTTTTATCTTCTGTCTTGCCTGGAGATGCACCTGGGCAGTTTGTGCTAACTTCTTCAGTTGATGGCATTGTCAGCAATATCTCCGTACATCAGGGTTCTGAAGTGATTTCCTCAAGCGCGTTGTTGACTATTTTTGAGGGATCTAAATATTGGGCCAGGGTACAACTTCCTGAAACCGCGGCGACTCAGGTTACGTTGCAAACAAAAGTGCAGCTTACCCAAACGGATGCGCTTGGTATTGTAGTCGCCGTTAATCCCGAAATAGACCCGGTTTCTCGATCACTTGAGGTCATTGTTGAGCTTCCCGATGAGGATCACTGGCGAATTGGCCAGCTTATTTCAGCGAGCTTTTTATCCGAAGTAAATCCGGAAACACAAGCTTTACCGGAACAATCAATAGTGCGCATAGGAGGAAACACCTTTGTCTTTGTTGAGGAGCCTTCAGGCTTTCGTCTGACACCAGTTGTTATCGCCTCCCGGTCTCGCAATTTAGTCATCGTGTTCGGGGATCTGGCAGAGGGTGATCGGGTAGCTATTTCGGGAATAGCCGCGCTTAAAAATATTGTCGAAGGAGCCTAGGCGCTCATGTTGGATCGTGTAATAGGGTTTTCGTTATCCCAGCGTGCCTTGGTGTTATTGGCATCCTTGTTTCTTTTGGGAGCCGGGGTTGCCGCATTGTCGCGCCTGCCAATTGATGCTTTCCCAGAGATAGCTCCAACCCAGGTAAAGCTGGTTATGAAGGCGCCGGGTATGACTCCCGAAGAAGTGGAATCGAGAGTGTTACGGCCGCTGGAACTCGAACTGCTGGGTATTCCCAACCAGACCATAATGCGTGCGACTGCAAAATATGCCATCGCAGATATAACCATCGATTTTGAGGAAGGCACGGACGTCTATTGGGCGCGCCAACAGGTTTCGGAGCGGCTGGTTAGTGTTCAGGAAGAGTTGCCTGACACAGTAGAAGGTGGCCTTGCACCAGTTTCAACAGCGCTTTCCGAGCTGTTCATGGTTACCATCGAAGGCGATGACTATTCACTGGAGGAACGCCGTTCACTGCTTGACTGGTTGATACGACCGAGTTTGCGAACGCTGCCAGGCGTCGCTGATGTCAATGCCCTGGGCGGGCGTGTTCGAACTTTCGATATTGTACCGGATGAGGGAGCCATGAGGGCTACCCAAACCAGCATTGATGACATCTACCAAACTGTCATGACGAATAATCTTAACGACGGTGCGGGACGAATCAATGAAGGTGAGGAAGCCATTGTTGTGCGTGCTATCGGATCTAGCCAGTCCGAGAAAGATATTGCTGATCTTGTTATTCGTGAGACAAATGGTGGTGTCCTGCGTGTAAGTGATGTAGCTCAGGTTAAGTTGGGCTCTCTTGTCCGTTATGGGTCAGTCACCCGTGATGGCGTTGGTGAAACGGTTCAGGGCATCGTTGTTTCACTTAGGGGAGCGGACGCCCGTATGGTGGTTGAAGGTGTTGAGCAGAGGCTGGAAGAACTCAAACCAAGCCTGCCAGAAGGGATCGATGTGCGGGTTTTCTACAATCGATCTGATTTGATAAATACTGCAGTGGGAACGGTTACTGAGGCACTACTTCTCGCAGCCGCTCTGGTTATTCTGCTGCTTGTTTTATTTTTGGGAAACTGGCGGGCGGCGCTGGTAGTGACATTGATTTTACCGTTTTCGGCACTTTCAACGTTTCTCGTAATGTGGATGTTTGGCATTTCCGCAAACCTGATGAGTCTCGGAGGGTTGGCCATAGCGATTGGCATGATTGTGGACAGTGCCATTGTTGTCATTGAAAATACGGTAGAGCGTTTAAAGAACACCAGAAAACGTGACAAGCTTCACATCATGTTTCGTGCCGCAACAGAGGTATCAGTCCCTACGGCTTCCGGAACGTTGATAATCTGCCTGGTTTTTTTACCCCTGCTTACGCTGGAAGGCCTGGAAGGAAAACTGTTTGCACCCGTCGCACTTGCGATTGTTTTTGCGCTGGGCTCTGCGCTTTTACTGGCTTTCACATTGATTCCCGTATTCGGCTCATTCCTGCTAAATACAAAAGATAGCCCCCAGGCGCCCATCATGAGGTTACTGACCCCGCACTATGAACGACTGCTTGGTATGGCCTTGAAAATGCCTGTAGCTGTCTACGCTGTCGCAGCTGTTAGTGTTGTATTGGCGGGAATCGGCTACGCCACTTTGGGAAAAACTTTCATGCCAACAATGAATGAAGGAGCCGTGGTGATGCAGCTCACGGCTTTGCCTTCTATTAATCTGGCCCAGAGTGAAGCAGATGATCTTCGCGTTGAAGCGGCAATCATCGACCGGGTTCCCGAAGTTCGACATGTCATTTCCCGGGTGGGGTCAGATGAGCTGGGACTGGATCCCATGAGTCTGAATGAAAGCGACATGTTTCTGGAGCTGGCGCCGCGCTCAGAATGGCGAAATCAGGACATAGACTGGCTGGTGAATGAAATCAGGACAGTTATGATCGACTTTGTTGGCATCGAGTCATCCTTTACACAGCCCATTGATATGCGCGTTTCAGAAATGTTGACAGGCTCACGTGGTGACCTGGCCATCAAGATTTTTGGTTCTGATGCCCAAGTGCTGGCTGGACTTGCAGGTGAAATAGAACAGATTGTGGGTGGCGTGGAAGGCGCTACTGATGTGTTTACTTCCTCGAACGATATTGCTGAGTATCTTCGAGTTGATATCCACAGTGAGCGTGCAGGAATGTTCGGCCTGGACGTCGTCGATGTGCAAAGGGAGATGCGGGCTCGCCTTGAAGGTATTCAAGCCGGTGAGGTGATCGAGACGGATAGAAGGACGCCAATCGTTATTCGCGGTGACCGATCCTATGCAGAAAATTTGCATGAGTTTAGTGATATCAGGCTAGTTACGCAGACTGGGCAGCAAGTTCGTCTTTCGGATGTGGCAGACATTGAACGTGCGGAAGGACTGGCCAGTGTTGAGAGAGAGAATGGTTCCAGATATGCAGTGGTTGAGGCGTTTGTTTCTGGGCGCGACCTCGTAGGGTTTGTAGAGGATGCGCAAAGTGCTGTAGCGGAACAATTGCAGCTTCCTGCCGGATATCGACTGGATTTCGGAGGGGAATTCGAAAACCAACGCCGTGCAACGGCAAGGCTTGCTCTCGTGATACCGCTGTCCCTAGGGCTGATTTTTATTGTTATTTTTATGACCTTGCGGTCTTTGCGGCAGACCTTGCTGATTTTCTTCAACATTCCTTTTGCTGTTGTTGGGGGCGTTATTACACTCAGCTTGTCCGGTGAATATCTCTCTGTACCCGCATCGGTCGGATTCATTGCGTTACTGGGCATTGCTGTTCTGAATGGCCTTGTTCTGGTCACCTATTTCAATGATTTGCGAGCGCTGGGAAAGGATATGGAAGAATCAGTGCTTCTAGGTGCCACGCGACGTTTAAGACCTGTTCTTATGACAGCAACAACAGCTGCATTTGGCCTGTCGCCACTCCTGTTTTCAACGGGTCCTGGTTCAGAGATTCAGAAACCGTTGGCTTTGGTCATGATTGGCGGGCTGGTTTCATCAACGCTGCTAACCCTTTTCCTCCTGCCTTTGTTGTATCGCCGTTTCGGAGAAGAAAAATCATTTGAACACTACAGTAAGGAAGTCCGATGGATTCGCCCATACGCAAATTGACCTTGAATTGTCCCAGGGTATTGGAGCCCACTCTTCTGGATATGCTTGACAGTCTGGAAGACCTTCCTGGCTACACTATTTTGCACGCGTTCGGTCGTGGATCATCAATCGATCAGTTGAACCAGCGCGAACAGGTCAGAGGAGCAATGGATACATTAATGGTCATTATGATTCTTCCCCAATCCCAAATTGATCAGGTTCTTTCTGCTGTGGCTTCAAACTTTAGTCACACACAAATTTCATACTGGGTTGAGCCAGTGCTTGATTTTGCGAGATTGCAATGAAAGTTTTTAGACTATGCGCAGTAATTACACTGGCGCTATTTAGTAGCAGCGAGCTATTGGCACAAACAGGTAATTTTTTTCAATTGATGGAAAACGCAGTTCATGCGGCGCCTTCTGTCCAGTCCGCTAAAGTTGATATTGATCGAGCACAAGAGACTGCAGCAGCGCTGGAAGCTGGTCCTTATGAGTTTGAGGTATTCTTGTCCGGTGGCAGACGAGATATAAACGACCCTTTGGCAGGGCCAAATGAATTTAGTGAGTGGGAAGCTGGATTCTCTCGGACAATTCGATTGCCTGGAAAACGAAGTGCTGATCATGAATTGGCCGACCTTAAAGTTGAGTTTGCCCAAACCAAATACGAAAAGGTTTTAAAAGATGAGCTTTTAACCTTTATTGAGTACTGGAATTCCTGGTCTCGTCTGGCAATGCTTTCCGGTGTGTTGGAAGAGCAATTGGCGGATGCAAAGAAGCTGGCCGAACTTGAACAAAAGCAAGTAGATGATGGGGCCGGGCGTCAGATAAATGCAGATCAACTCAGTCTGGAAGCTGAGCTTGTATATCTGGAAGTTGAACAGAGCAGGCTGGCCAGGATTAATGCCAGATCAGCCCTGGAGACTGCCTACCCAAATGTAATTTTTTCGGTCAACCCGCTCGGGTTTGACCTGTCTTCAGTGAGTAAACAAATTACTGAAGATCAGGTGTTACAACCCGAGCAGCGCCTGGCTGGTATTGCCAGTATGCAAGCCCGTTATTCAGCGATTCGGGCACGGCAAAATCGAATGCCTGACCCGACCTTTCAATTGTCTTATACAGATGAATTTGATGGCCTTGAGAACTCTATAATGGCGACGATATCCATGCCTATTGGTGGAAAAGCAAGAGCCTCGGCTTACCGGGAAGCGGAGGCGTATTCGCGTATGAAAGTCCTGGATCTAGAGCGGGCCCAAAAAAGAGCCAATCAAAACTTTTATAGTTCCAGACAAGGGTATCTTTTTGCCATCGAAAATATGGAGAGGGCTGAAAAATCACTGGACATGTCCAGGGCGGTTCTCGATCGAATTGATCAGGGCTACAGAATTGGCAGTATGACCCTCATTGACTTGATCGCAGCACGTCGCTCCCATAGACAGACGGAACTTTATATTATTGAGCAGACTGCCAATGCCGAGCTGGCGGCCATGAAGTTTTGGGTATTGTCAGCAAACCCATTTTATCCAAATAACTAATTTGCCTGAATAGATATTGTCATAGTAAAAAAGCAGATACTTGGTTCTGCTGATCGGATGAAGCCTCGGTATCTTCCATCAAGTTGCATAGTGGAAACAAAATAAATGCAATCGCTGATGTCGAAGGGATTGGCCTAGCATGGTTTCTGTTGCATGCCCTCCAGAAAGTAAAGACGGGTTTAAAATCCTGTAAAACTCTGATTACTTAAAAAAACATGTCGACAGATACACGGCAACAAGTGCTTGCTATTCTAACTTCCATACCCAAAGGCAGGGTTGTTAGCTATGGGCAGGTTGCTGAGCTGGCAGGATTGGGAAAAGGAGCTCGACAGGTAGGCCGGATATTGCGGACTTTACCTGAAGATACGCAGATTCCCTGGTACCGGGTAGTAAGTGCTACAGGCAATATAAGCCTCAGGGGAGAAAAGGCCGCGGCCCAGATATATTTGCTTGAAATGGAAAGTGTATGTGTAACAGGCAAGCGAGTTAATATGCAAAAGTACAGGTGGATATCTTGAATGGCTTGAATGGAAAGTTCTGCTCAAAAAAACCGGCTTTTTTGGGGTTTTGTCTGAGTCTGGTTCTTGCCGCCTGTGCCACAAAGCAAATAACTACAGAATACTGCACTAACATGGCTCTGGAAAAGCTGGCCTCAGAACATGTCAGTCAGGGATTGGCATCAGCAGGAAATGAAATCATTTTACAGTGTGCAGATCATGGAGTTCACCTCAATGTTCAGAGATACCAGAGTGCATACGATCTTGCGCAAGAAAATTTTTGTAAAAACACGGAGGCTTTTTACTACGGCTATCATGGAAACAAATATGAAGAAATATGTCCCGAGCCTGTCACATTTGATCGTGACTATTCACTTGGGAAAACTATTTTTGATTTACAGCTCGAAATATGGAACGTTGAAAACAAGCTGAAACAAAGTTCGCGCGATGTCGAACTTTATGCATCAAGTTCTGGCTATGCAGGCAGTAGTAGAGTTGACAGGGCACGCAAAGATATCCGTGACTATAAAGCTGAGATTGGCCGCCTGAGAATAAAGCTGTTTGAAAGCAGAAGCCGGGCGGAAGAACTTGGATTTGAGTTGGACTAATTTGGATCACTAATGTTCAGGATCAAGATTTCATTTGAAGATCAGGAGGCGGAGTTTCATTGCAAAGCCTCGGATACCATTATGGAAGCCGCGCGCCGCCAGGGTATTTTATTGGCGAGTTATTGTGAACAGGGCGGTTGTGGTGCCTGTACTGCTGTTCTGGAAAAGGGCTCGGTAGCCTATATTCGGTCCGTCAAGGGTATTACGCAGCAGCCGGCACCAGGTGAGGTGATTCGGCCGTGTTCGGCGATGCCTCTGGACGACCTTGAACTTGCACCAATCTCCCGCTGGAAGACCTTTCCCAAATAGCCTGAAGGCGTTGCTTGTTTCCATATCGGAAGCATCCCATAATTCGCGGCCAATTTTTTTGAGTGGATGAATCATGCAAGCAGGAAAAGAAAAGGTGGTCAGCTTTCACTACCGCCTGAAAGATGCCAATGACAATTTGTTGGAAGAATTCTATGGTGGTGAGCCAACTGCCTATTTGCACGGGAATAAAAATATTCTTCCGGCATTGGAGGCTGAGCTGGAAGGCAAGCAGGCTGGCGATAAATTGAGTATCAGTCTCAGCCCTGACCAGGCCTATGGTGAGCACAATCCTGATGCCGTGCAGCGAGTTCCGTTAAAGCGAATTCTGGGCAAGGCAAATAAAGGCGCCAAACTAAAACCTGGACAGATCCTGTCAGTAGATACCGATCAGGGCGCGCGCCAGGTAAGGGTTGTCAAAGTGGGCAAGTTCAACGTGGATCTGGATACCAACCACCCACTGGCTGGAGTCAACCTTGGTTTCGACGTCGAAATTGTGGAAGTACGCGACGCCACAGGGGAAGAGGTTGCTCATGGGCATGCTCATGGTGTGGGCGGGCATCACCACTAATTTTTGATGATTTGCTTTCGGCACCGGCAGGCAGTTTTTCGTCAAGCGCATTTGCCAGTTCGTCGCGAGCAGCTTCGCCCGCCTCCAGCGCTTCTTCCATACGGTGCAGATCAAAAAAATCGATCCCTGACGTATTGGGCCGGATCAGGATATCCGGTTTTTTGAATTCCAGGCGTTTTTCCAGCGCGGCCATCTGCATGATGTCAAGGGAACCGACAGCAATTTCCAGAGCACTTGGAAGTGGTGAATTGCCCTGTTCCGGCAGGCTGGTGACATCAAAGGCAATACAGAAGTCCATATCTTCGCCAGCCAGTTCATAGCCCAGGTTGTTTACCAGACCGCCATCGACAAGCAGCCAATCACCTATTTCAACGGGAGAAAATACGCCTGGTACTGCCATGCTAGCCTGCACGGCAGGAAGCAATTTTCCGGACTCCAGCACAACCTCGTCGCCCGTATGGTAGTCACAGGCGATGGCCTGGAAAGGGATTTTCAGGTCCTCAAAATTCAAATCATGAATTTCATTAAACAGATAATCGAACAGACCATCAGCCTTGATTAGCCCCCCGGATCCTGAATTGAGGGTGATAATCTTGGCCCAGCGAACCAGATTGCCTGATTTTTTGAAAATGTCTCGCAGGTGATCTTCCTTGAGCACCATGTATTCACGCAAACGCTCTTCAATTTCACTTGCAGAAAGACCACTGGCGTAAAGCGCGCCAATTATTGCGCCCATGCTGGTGCCGACAATTTTCGCGGGCTTAATCCCGCGCTCATCAAGAAGTCGCAAAAGTGGGAGATGGGCCAGTCCACGTGCGCCGCCACCACCCAAAGCCAGACCAATTTTCATCGTAGTTTGCTCATTTTTAATGGACCCTTGTGCCAAAAACCTTATTCAATTCCGGTTCGTCAAAGCGGTATTTTGCATGACAGAACTGGCAATTGATTTCGATTGTTCCATCCTGTTCCGCTAGCAATGTTCGCACGTCGGTTTCACCGAGCGAGACCAGGGTATTGGTGCTGCGTTCTTTGGAGCAGGTACATTTGAATGTCAGGGGTTTAGCCTCAAACAGCCTGAGTTTTTCCTGATGAAACAGACGATGAAGCAGTTGCCCGGATGGTAATGCCAGAAGTTCTTCAGGCGTGATGGTATCTGCGAGGGTGCAGACCCGGTTCCAATCCTCTGATTCTCTGCTCAGGCTCGATTCGCTGGCGCTTTCCGGCATGGATTGCAGCAAAAGTCCTGCGGCCTGATCATCCTGGGCATGCAGCCAGATCCGGGTGCGTAGCTGTTCCGATTGCAGGAAGTATTTTTCCAGCGCCTGCGACAAATTGTTGTCTTCGACCCGAACAATGCCCTGATAGCGCTCACCTTCATCCGGTTCGATGATAATCGCCATCTGGCCTTTGCCAAGTATGGGCTGGCCTGAATCAGAGTTCTCACTGTAGCGGGCAATGGCACGCAGCTCCTGTTGATTTCGGCACTCGGCCATCAGCATGGTGACTTGCCCTTCGCCCTTGACCTGCAAAATCAGGCTGCCCTCAAATTTGATGGTAGCACTGAGCATGGCCGCTGCAGCAACAAATTCCCCAATCAGTTTTTTTACCGGTTTGGGATATTCGTGATTATTGAAGATTTCCCGGGTGGTGTCGGTGAGCTGAACGAGTTCGCCACGAATGGCGAACTCGTCAAAAAGAAAACGTTGTCCCTGATCAGGCATAAAACTTTTGAAACCAAAAAGTATCCGGTCAGAAAGTATACCTTGCTCCAACGGTAATTCCGCGTCCTGGTTCCGGAGCCTGATCACGCAGGAAACTGGTGGAGTTGCGAATCTCCTCGTCACCCAGATTGGTCCCCCTGACAAATAGCAAAAGGCTGTCCATAGTATAGCCAACATAAGTATCTACTCGAACGTAGCCATGAGTACTTTCTTGTTCGGCACCAGGACGGTCCTGGTCCAGCGCGTTTACAAGACTGACGCTGGCGGTCCAGCGCTCACCAGAAAATTCCCAGCTGGTTCCCAGTCGTGCGGGGGGAAGACGCGGCACATCGCCGGATTGATCCAGATTGGCGCGCACCATGTCACCCCAGATGCGAAGAGACTGAAACTCACCCAGGGGCAGATTGATTTCGGCTTCAATACCTCTGAAGAGAGCACCTTCTTGCACGTAGAGAAAGCACTCGACTGACTCGTCGTATTCTTCTTCGCTATTGTCAAAATCGGCCAGACTGTTTGAACAGGCCGCCAGGCTGGCAGCACCGGATTCCTCCAGATCATGGCTAAATCTCAACTCCGTATCACTTTGATAGATATAGTCCCTGAAGTCTGAATAGAACAGGCTGGCGCGGGCACTGACTCCACGGGTGTCAGTCGATTCATAGGCCCAGGTCAGTTCAGCATTGAAGGAAGATTCCGTAGACAGGTTCGGGTCCCCAATTTCATAAGTGCCGGTAGCGATATGTTCCCCATCGGCTAACAGTTCTTCTGCTGCGGGGTTGCGCTCTGCATGGGAGAGGACAAGGCCAATCCGGTTGGTATTGTCAATGGACATCAGGTAACTGGCGCTGAAATTATATGCCTCATGGTTGATATTGCCCGCTGCATAGGACAGGCGCTGATCGTCCGCGCGCAAACCCAGTTCTAGCGTTCCATTGCCCAGATTGGTTTCCTCGATCAAATAAAGGCTGCGGACGCGGGTTTCCGAAGCGGGAGCAAAGGCTTCCGGGCCAATGGCCTCGAAATCCCTGTGGGTAAACTGCATCCCAAGGGCTCCAAGCCAGCGACCGAATTCGTCGTGTATCAGCTCTGCGCGCAGATCCTTGCTTTGAACATCAAAACGGGTTCCAGTTGAGGTAATGCCTTCTTCAATTTCCAGTTCCTTGTGCCCGTAATTTGACAAGCTGAGGTCGATGTCCAGTGAGTTGATTCCGGAGAACGGGCTCACAAACTGCAACATACCCTGATATTGGGTTTGCTCCATATCAATGCGGGTAAGCAATTCTTCTTCATGACCCTCTTCGAGCTCATCTTCATGGCCTTCCTCGTGCTCTTCTTCGGGCTCATCTTCATGACCACGGCCGTGGGATCCAGGTACCAGACCGTAGTTGTTTTTCAGACGATTGGCGCTAAATCCGGCGATTAGCTTTTCGCCGATCCATGAGATGCCAACACTTTGGGAGTCTGCTTCGCGATCAGAGTTTTCGATGACTCCGAAACTGGTTTCATCCGGGTCGTCGAACTCACGGGCGGCATAGCCAGGGATCTCAACAAAGTCGGCATCGCGTTTAACTGCGTCGGCGTGCAGCCCAATCTGGCCCAGCCCCGCGTCAAGGCGACCGACAAAGACGGATTCGTCATTGTTGCTGCTGTGGCGTAATTCTGCAGCGCCTTCAACACCATCAAATGCCGTGGTGTGAATGCGATTGTCGATGACATTGACTACTCCGCCGATAGCGCCGGAACCATACCTCAGCGTGGCCGGTCCCCGGAGAATTTCGATGCGCTCCGCCAAGAGAGTTTCAGTTGCTACAGCGTGATCTGAGCTCAGGTCGGAGACATCTCCTACGGTATTACTGTTTTGCAAAATTTCGACGCGCTTGCCACTTTGTCCTCGAATAACGGGAACACCGACGCCCGGGCCAAAGGAGGCAGAGTTAACGCCAAGCTGGTTTTGCAGACTTTCCCCGAGAGTGGCACTGGCCTCTCTGCGCAGGGCTTCCCCATCCAGAATATTGACAGAGCCGGCAATTTCCTGCTCGGACTTGCTATGGGGAGATGCAGTAATAATCTGCTCTTCATATATAGTCGATGTTTCCTGCGCATTTGCTGCCATCACGGGCAGGAAAAACCCGGCAATGATCGCCGGAAAAAAATGGCTTTTCATAGTATGTTCCTAACATAAGCCTCTCCCCGAAGCTTCGAAGCAGGGGCAGGGGCAATTTAATGGGTGTTGTGGGACTTTCTGTTAGGAAATAAGAGGTGGGGCACGGCTAGGCGGCAGAATAGCCAGCCGCGAGATAGTCGATTGAACTTCAATTGAAAAACGGCAAGCATAAATAACAGGTGCAACTGACGAAACTTCTGTAGTTGCCACTTGTTGGTGGTCGGTAATGTGGAAGGCCGCGCAGTGCTCAAAGTGGCTCTGGGCAAGGCCAGTATCCAGATCGTGAACGTGCGATGCGGAAAGAACCGAGGCACTGAGCAAAAACAGCAGCAGATATCCGGCGGTGCGAATGCAAAAGCGTTTTGTGAAGCGTCTGGTTTTGGGAGACATTATTTCCTGCACGGTACTTTCTGGCTTGGAGACTATATTGTTTGGGCGAGCGCCAGTGTGTCAAGTTACTTTTTCCAGTGTGAGTACAATGAGGACGTTTTATTACAAAATGCAAGAGGCTCAAATGGACAAATTGCAGCAAGCGCTGGCGAAGATTGATTTTCTGAATGCGGATGACCCTAACATGGAGCATGTTGAGGACCGAGCAATTCCCAGGGAACAGCTTTATTCTTGGCGTATGAGTGAGCATTTGCAGGCGTTCTGCCCGGAAGCATCCGATGAGCTGAGAATTGCCGCACATGCTCAGCATGTGCGG
>Ga0222652_1000698_pt1 | contig 12687 bp, 14 predicted proteins | sample AntAcemetagen371_FD_179803 | JGI IMG/M metagenome (GOLD analysis project Ga0222652, IMG submission 179803) | Saline water microbial communities from Ace Lake, Antarctica - #371 | ecosystem: Environmental > Aquatic > Non-marine Saline and Alkaline > Saline | place: Antarctica: Ace Lake... | reverse complement strand
AAAAATTACACGCTCTTGTGTAATATTTTTTCATTTAATTTTAATGAACTATTTTTGGCTTAAGACCCATTGAGCTTAAAGCTGAGCCTTTGTCTTCATCATCAGCTTTTAAATCTTCTTTATTACTTGGATACATATTTTTATTTATCAGATTTTCTATTTCTTCACCTGAAAGTGTTTCATACATTAAAAGAGCTTTAGCTAATTTGTGTAGATCGTCAATTTTTTCAGTTAAAACTGTTCTTGCTCTTTCATAGCCTTTATCTACAATTTTTCTTATTTCTGAGTCTACTTTTTTTGAAGTTTCTTCAGACATATTTTGAGTTCTAGCAACAGATCTACCCAAAAATACCTCTTCTTCATTCGAACCATAAGCAACTGGTCCCAACTCTTTGCTGAGGCCTGCTTGCATTACCATTGCTCTTGCTCTTTGAGTCGCTTGTTCAATATCACTAGATGCGCCAGTTGTAACTTTATCTTCACCAAATATGATTTCTTCCGCTACTCTTCCACCCATAGCTATAGCTAATTGAGCATGAAGCTGTTCTCTTGTTTGAGATAATTGATCCCTCTCAGGTAGCTGCATAACCATTCCTAAGGCTCGACCTCTAGGAATAATTGTTGCTTTATGAATTGGATGAGCTGCATCTTCATTAATAGTTACTATTGCATGACCTGCCTCGTGGTAAGCAGTTAAAGTTTTTTCCTCCTCTGTCATGACCATAGATCTTCTTTCTGAACCCATCATTACTTTATCTCTAGCTTCTTCAAACTCAGTTAGAGTAACTAATCTTTTATTTTTTCTTGCAGCAAGTAATGCTGCTTCATTAACTATATTCGCTAAATCTGCACCTGAAAAACCAGGAGTTCCTCTAGCTACTGTTCTTAAATTGACATCTGGAGCCATTTTAATTTTTTTAACATGGACTTTTAATACTTTTTCTCTTCCTATTATATCTGGAAGTCCAACTACTACCTGTCTATCAAATCTACCTGGTCTTAATAGGGCTGGATCTAATACATCAGGTCTGTTTGTTGCTGCAATAATTATTACACCTTCGTTGGTTTCAAAGCCGTCCATTTCAACTAATAATTGGTTTAAGGTTTGTTCTCTTTCATCGTTACCTCCTCCGAGGCCAGCACCCCTGCTTCTTCCAACAGCATCTATCTCGTCTATAAAGATAATACAGGGTGAATTTTTTTTACCTTGTTCAAACATATCTCTAACTCTTGATGCTCCAACACCTACAAACATTTCAACAAAATCTGATCCTGATATAGTAAAGAATGGAACTCCTGCTTCTCCAGCTATAGCTCTAGCTAGTAAAGTCTTACCCGTTCCTGGTTGGCCAACTAGCAAACATCCTCTAGGTATTTTTCCACCAAGTCTACTAAACTTTTTAGGGTCTTTTAAAAACTGAACAACCTCTTCCACTTCTTCTTTAGCCTCTTCTACCCCAGCAACATCATCAAAGGTAACTTTGTCTTTTAATTCGTTCATCAATTTAGCCTTAGATTTACCAAATCCCATAGCTCCACCTTTGCCACCTTGCATTTGTCTCATAAAGAAAATCCAAACAGCGATTAATAGTAACATTGGAAACCATGACAATAAAACTCCAAACAAAGATGGCATCTTATCCTCTAAAGGAGCAGCTGATATACTTACGCCTCTTTCAGATAACTTCTCAATTAAATTTGGATAATTTGGTGAATAAGTAGAAAAAGTATTTCCATTAGCTAACACCCCTCTAATATTATTTCCTTGAATATCTACTTTTACAACTCCACCGTTATCAACTTCTGATAAAAATTCTGAAAATATAATAGAATTGCCTTTACTCACATTGGCTTGAGGGTTCTTAAACATATTGTAAAGGCCTATTGTTAAAAAAACAATTACTGCCCACATGGCTAAATTCTTCATGTTCATACCTATAAGATAATAATTATTAATAATTAAACAAGTGTCAAATTGCTACAAACTTTAGCTTTATTAGTGTTTTCTCTTGATATTAATATAGTCTTATTGACTCTTTCAACAAAACAGCCTCCTAGGGTTATTTTTGAAAATGTCTTGAGGCTTATTCTCTTAATCAACCCACTAATGCTTTTTCCTCTGACGGGGTAATATTTTTTTCCTATTTTTTGAATAACAAAAGTTAAGGATCTAAAAACAACTTCATGAGATTGATTAAAAAAATTTTGATTTAAAACACAAGTATCTTTTTTTTTAATATGTACGGAGTTATCTTTTAAATTTTTTTTAACATAAAACTTTATTGATTTGTCTGAGTCTCTTAAATTATCAATGGTTAGTTTTAGTTTCTTTAAATCCAATCCCTCTTTTTCAAGAGATTCTAATAAAGTTCTAATTCTTGTTCTTTTATATATCTCGTTAATATTAGATGGATCTTTGATAAAGAACTTAAATACTATTTTAGAAATATTAATTAAATCATTTTTTTCTAAGTTGAGTAATGGTCTTAAAATATTTAGATCTTCATCTTTATATTTTACACTTTTGTTAAAAGATACCAGTCCATTTAACCCGCTTCCTCTAACCACTCTAATTAAAAAATTTTCAAATAGATCATTTGAATGATGTCCTAGTAATAAGTACTTAATATTATTTTTTTTACATTCTTTAGCTAGCAGAGAATACCTTGCTTCTCTTGCTAAAGATTGAATATTTCTAGAAGGTTTTTTACCTTTCCAATTTAATACTTTGCATGTGATACCAACTTTTTGTAAAAGTTTTTTTACAGAAACAGCTTCTTTTGTAGACTCAAGTCTAAGCTTGTGATCAACTAAGAAGAATTTAACAGCTATTTTATTTTTTATTGAGTAACATTTAGCCAAGTAAGCTAGCGCTAAACTATCTGGTCCCCCAGAAACTGCTACAGCTAAATCTTCTTTGACCATTAAAGAATTGGAAAATTCCTTATAAATTTTAGATATTTTTTTAGTATTTAAATGCTTAAGAATTTCTTTATGATTTTTGTTTTGCGCACTCAAATTTTTTAGATTCATACTTTGCTTTTTGCAGCACAGATTGATTTGCCTTAGGGTATTGCTTTTCAACCCCTTCAATCATTTTACAACCTTGTGCTTTCTCTCCTATCTGAACCATTGATACACCAAGTTTTAATAAATTTATAGGAGCCTTCTCACCTTTCGGGTACTTTTGATAGCCTTCAAGATAAGCGGTAGCAGCATCGGTGTAAAGTTGTCTTATTCTAAATGTTTCTGCATACCAATATTGCGCGTTACCAGCTAATTTATGCTCTGAGTTTGTTTTTACAAATTCTCTAAATGCCCTTTCTGCAGTGTTGTAATCACCAACTTTTAAAAAGCTTGTTGCAAATTCATATTGTTTTTCTGGAGAATCATTGGGAAGTATAGTTTCTTCTGCTTCAAATTTTTCAGTCACTATTGAAGAGGTCGTTTCTATAGATTGTATTTGTTGTGTTGTCTGGTTATTTTCTGTGTCTTTATACGACACCGATCCTAAATCTTGTGGTTGTGATGAGCCTGGTAAGATTTTTTCTAATTTTTTTTTTGATTTAGAGCTTGTTTTTTTGTCACCTTCACCAATAGAAAAATTGTTTTCAATATCCTGGAATCTTACCTGATTGTCAGCTTGTACTTTCGACATCCTGCTAGATAACTTGTCTAGTTTAAAATTTATTTCTTCAAATTTATTTGTTAGATCTTGAAATTGACTTTCAATTTCTGATAATTTTAATAAATGTCTTGTTAAAACATCTTCTGAATTTCCATCAAAACCTTTTTGATTACTTAAATTATCATTAGTATTTGATCCAGAATAAACTGCTTTTTCTAATGTTTTTAAATCTTTTTGAATTAAGTCTAGCACCTCATTTAAGTTATGATTATCTGCTAGAGTAATATTCGAAATAAAAATGAGAATAAATGTTAACTTTAATTGAATTAATTTTTTATAATTAAACATAATATAATGAGTACTAATTATAATGATGGCAAAAAAAAGACCCTAGTTACACAAGTAAATAGGGTCTTTTAGAAATTAATTTTATTAGTTCGCTTTAACTGTAACTGATCTTCTGTTTTTTGACCAAGCTAAAGGATTAGATCCTGAATCCACAGGTCTCTCTTTGCCATAACTTAATACAGAAATTCTGTCTGAAGAAATTCCATAAGTCATTAAATAGTCTTTTGCTGAATTAGCTCTTCTTTCACCTAATGCCAAGTTGTACTCTCTTGTACCTCTTTCATCAGCGTGACCTTCTAATACAACATTGATACCTGAATTTTTTCTTAACCACGTAGCTTGTTTTCTTATAGTTTCTCTTGAAGCAGTTGTAAGTACTGTTTCGTTTGTTGCAAAGAAAACTCTATCAGGAACACCAGAAGCTAAATACTCAACTGAATCTGATCCTGTATAAACATCACCTTGAAGTTGTCCGGTTTTTTTTTGTGTTGCACAAGCCGTTAACACTAAACTTGCTACTAATATTAAAAGACTGTTTTTTAAAATTTTACTTAAGTTCATTTTTGCTCCTTAATCCTTGTTTGAATAACTTACTTTTTCACAACTAACTAGATGTTTCAAGTTAAAAAATCAAGCTAATTAGACTTTAATTACTTAATAATGATGACCAAGATGGGTCAGATGCATCTGTCTCCGTAGTAACCATTTTTTCATTATACCCCGTTAAGTCAATTGACCACAATTTTGCTGAAAAACCCTCTCCTTTTGAATTAGTCTTAGTTTCTCTATAAAAGATCAACACCCTACCATTAGGAGACCAAGATGGTGCTTCTTGATAAAAATTTTCAGTTAACAATCTTTCACCCGTTCCATCAGTTCTCATTACCCCAATATAAAACTTACCCTTATGTAATTTTGTAAATGCAATTAAATCTCCTCTTGGTGACCATACAGGGGTTCCATACAAACCATTTCCAAATGAAATTCTTTTTACATTTTTTCCATTGCTATCCATTATGTAAATCTGTTGATATTTACTTCTATCAGAGTTGAATGTTATTTGCTTTCCATCCGGAGAGAAAGATGGAGATGTATCAATTGAAGGATGGTTGGTAATTCTCTCAACAATTCTATTTTCAAGATCCATTGTATAAATATCTGAATTTCCATTTTCTGCAAAACTCATTATAATTTTTTTGCCATCTGGAGAAAACCTAGGGGCAAATGTCATACCTGGAAAATCTCCAACCACTTCTTGCATTCCAGTTTCGATATCTAATAAATATACCCTAGGCAAATTTTTAAAATAAGAAAGATAAGTCACCATTTGATTTGTTGGACTAAATCTTGGAGTTAAAACCAATTCATTTCCAAGTGTTAAATATTTATTATTAAAGCCATCCTGATCCATGATTGCTAATTTTTTTATTCTATTAGTTTTTGGACCCTCTTCTGAAACATAAATTATTCTAGTATCAAAATAACCATTTTCACCTGTTAAACGTTCATAAACTTTATCTGAAATAATATGCCCAACTCTTCTCCAGTTACTTGGGACAGTTGTAAATGCTAGTGCCATCATTTCTTTTCCCGCCAACACATCCCAAAGTCTGAACTCAACTCTTAATTTTTCATCTACAAATGTGACTTTGCCAGTTATTAAAGCTTGAGCTTTTATTAAATTCCAATCTTCAAACCTTGGTTTTAGATTTGCAATGTCTGGTTTTTGAAGAAATGCATCTTTATTAAGAGGATTAAATAAACCAGATTGTTTTAGATTATTTTCAACAATTGCAGATATTTCTGATCCGATATTTTCTTTTTTTAAAATTTTTTTAAAACTATTTCTCGAATCTTCATCTATGGATAAGGGAGAAACCGCTACTGGAAGAGGACTTAAATTTCCTCTGGTAATATCAACTTCTATTAAAGCAAAACTTTTAACAGGTAATAGAATCAATAATATAAATAAATATCTAAATAACATTTTATCCTTCTAACATATCTCTTGCATCAAAGTTTAACTGTAATTCTTTCCATCTCTCATAACCTGTACTAGGAACTCTGAGTGGTTGACAAAGCTTTATTGCTCTTAATGCACTTTCAGCTAAAACTTTATAAAATCCTTGTCCTGGTTTGTTCATCCTAGCGTGGTCAAGAATTTCTGATTTCATAATAGAACCATCTGGTTTTAATTGTAACTTAATTCTAACTAATAAATTTTCATTATATGGTAATCCCAATGGAATGCTCCAACATCCAAAAATTTGAGCTTTTAAGGCATCTTCTTCACTTAAAGATAAACCACCAAAATCTATATTTTTGTCTTGATCTTGACTTATTTTATCAGTTTTTTTGTTTATTTCTGCACTCTCAACCTTAGATTTATCAATTAATGCCGCAATATTATTAGTATCAAATAGTTCTTTTTTTTCAAATTCTGAGACCTGCTTAACTTCAGTTTCTATTTTTTCAGGATTTTGTTTTTTATCTTCAATTTTCTTAATTTTTTCTATTTTCTCATCAGGTAATGGAATGGCATCAGGTTTTTGTTTTTTTATTTTTTTTGGTGGTGCTTGCTCAGAAACTAATCTTTTTTCTTTTTCTTTAACTTCTTCAATTATTTTTTTTGCTTTAGGTGCAAAGGGAATATTAGTTTTTTCAGCAATTTGAATTAGTTCTACTGACACAATTGGTGGAAGATCAATTGGTTTTTTAGCAAGAAATGGTAGGCTCATAGCTGTAATTATGACAAGCAAAGTATGAAGGCCAAAAGAAATAACAATATTTCTATTCACTTTTATTACCTTTCTTTATATGGTTCAGAAATTAATGCTACTTTAGTAAAACCAGAACCAGATAACATTCCCATTATTTCTAAAACTCGACCATAATTTATTGATTTATCACCACGAACATAAATTCTTGTGTCTGTTCTATTTTTAGATACAGCTAAAATTTTTGCAATTATCTTGTCATATTCAACTTTTGACTCTTGAATAAATATTTCACCTTTAGAGTTAATAGATAGTGTTAATGGTTCTAGCTCTTCAGGCAATGAATCTGCTGAACTTTCCGGTAAATCAACTTGTACTCCCACCGTTAATAATGGGGCTGTTACCATAAATATAATTAATAAAACTAACATTACATCCACAAAAGGAGTAACATTTATTTCACTCATAGGCTCTTTTGATGAACGGTTGATTTTAAAAGCCATTTATATTATTGATAAAAATCTTTTAGAAAAGTTCTCTAATTTTTGTATATATTTTTTTGAGTCGTTATTAAACTTATTATAAGCAACAACTGCTGGAATCGCTGCTAACAATCCTAGTGCAGTTGCGAATAAAGCTTCAGCAATACCTGGCGCTACAATAGCTAAACTTGTATTCCTTGAAATTGCAATTGACTGAAATGAATTCATAATCCCCCAAACGGTTCCAAATAGTCCTATAAAAGGAGCTGTGGAACCAACTGTTGCTAAAAATGTAAAACCTTTGTCAATTTTTGACATTTGTTTTTCAATATTTACTTCAAGCACGCTACTTATTCTCTCGCTAAGGTTGGACTTATTTTTTGTTTTTAATAAAGTTTGCATAGAATCTTTAAATAATAAAGCCGTAGGATTTTCTAAATTTACTGGCAAACTGTTATAGAAAGTTTCTGCTGATTTTGATTTCCAAAACTTTTCTTCAAACTCTTCAGATTCTAAATTAATTTTTTTAAATAATCTTAATTTTTCAATGATGATTGCCCATGAATAAATAGAGCAGCCAATTAGCATAAGTATTACAGATTTTACGATAAAATCAGCTCGAATAAATAAGCTCCATAATGAAAAATCGGTATTTGATGCAAGTCCTACTGCTTGAGATGTAATATCTGCTTCCATAGTTATGATTTCACACTTAAATGTGTCATGAATTTGACCTTATTAGACTTAATTTATTCTTCTAATTTATAAGTTTCATAATAAAAACTAGCTATCAGGATTGCATCGGCTTTATTTGAGTCCTTTTTTCTCAATAATTGTGATGAAAAATATGGAAATACTTCTATCGCTTTAGTTCTGCTGGCATCTTTTTCAGAATTTATAAGGTTAAAATATTTTTTCCATTTTGCAGGCCTTACAAAATACATTGGTAATTGCATCGCAGAACATATGCCTTTTAAAATTCCGAATGATTGACCAAAATTAAACATGCTAGTTACTCCTTGACCGGGCATGGCCGAAACTTGCTCTATTACAACTTTAATTTCCTCTTTTTTTAGACTTTTAATTCTTAGAGAAATTTCATGATAAATTTGTGCTCCATTAACTTGCTTCTTATTTTTTTTACCTTCTGCCATATTTGGCATTTCTACTACATCAATTATTTTTCCATCTTCAAAAAAACAAATAGAACCTGTTATACCTGGGTCAATTCCAATTATAAGCATTAATTATTTACAAAATTTATATTTGAATAAACATTTTGAACATCATCATCATCTTCAAGGGTTTCTAAAAACTCAATTGCAGCTTCCACCCTATCTTCTGCCACATCAACACTATTTAAAGGTATCCACTCAATTTCGGTTGAAATAAAATTTGCAATTGTTTTCTCTAAATTTTTTTTTACGTTATAAATTTCATTCATTGCACATTGAACCTCATGGAAATCATCATGTGAAATGCACTCCTCAGCTCCCGACTCTATTGCAAGCTCAAGTATTTGTTCCTCAGATATTTCTTTTTTATCAACCTTAATAATGCCCAGTTGATTAAAATTATGTGATGCAGAGCCTTGTGTTCCTAGGTTTCCACCATTTTTTACAAATATAGTTCTAACATTAGAGGCGGTTCTATTTTTATTATCTGTTAATGCTTCTACAATCACAGCTATCTTGTCTGGACCAAATCCTTCATACCTTAAATTCTCATAATTGGTTTCAGTATTAACAGATGATTTAGCAATCGCTCTTTCAATATTATCTTTTGGCATGTTAGCTGATTTTGCAGTTTGAATTGCAGATCTAAGTCTTGGATTCATGTCAGGATCTTTATCACCTAATTTCGCTGCTACACTAATTTCTTTTGAGAGTTTCGAAAAAACTTTAGATCTTTGCTTATCAGCCTTACCTTTTGAATGCTTTATACTTGCCCACTTTGAGTGACCTGACATAATAGTTAATGAGAATTTTTTAATTCTCCTCCGTATATAAAATTTTCTATATTTTTTGCTAATCCTGTTTCTATATCACATTCAACAATCACGCCACACAAACTGGCCTCTCCAATTGCTGGAAAATGTTTAGTAGATTTTTTTTTAAGAAATCTATTAATTGAATTTTCTGTATTCATTCCAATAACAGAGTCATAATCACCACACATTCCTGCATCTGTTTGATAAGCGGTTCCACCTCTTAATACTCTTGCATCATTTGTTGGTATATGAGTGTGGGTTCCAACGACTAATGTGGCTTTACCATCAAAAAAATGTCCCATTGCTGATTTTTCACTCGTTATTTCTCCATGAAAATCAACCAATAGAAAGTCATAATCCTCTTTTAATTTATATTTTTTCGTAAATTTTTCAGCAGCCTCAAATACATCTTCACACTTTTTCATAAAAACGTTTCCCATCAAGTTAAGTACACCTACTTTCATGTCATTTTTAGCCTTAAATATTCCAAATCCTTTGCCAGGGGATGGTTCGAATAAATTTTTAGGCCTTAGAAGTCTGCTTTCTTTTTCAATATGAGACATTGTTTCTTTTTGATCCCAAACATGATTTCCTGTTGTAACCACATCTACTCCACAATTAAAAAAATCTTTACAAATTTCCTCAGTAAGTCCGGTACCAGAGTCGGCTGCATTTTCACCATTAACAACTACGAAGTCAATTTTTTCATCTTTTATTTTTGACAATAGATTATTCAAAATCATAGATCGTCCCGAAATACCAACTACATCACCTAGAAATAGTATTCTCATTCTACAATATATTTATTTGTTATAATAAAATCTAATTTTTGATCATATTTATTAATGGGTACTTTTTCTATTTTTTGAACTGAAAGAGCTAATCCTATTTTAATAATTTTTTTCTTTTTTGAAAGCTTTTCAATTAATCGATCATAATATCCACCACCATATCCAAGTCTGTTTAAATTTTTATCAAATGCAACTAAAGGAACAAGTATTATGTCTGGATAAACTAAATCTTTAGTTTCTGGCTCAGGTATCCCATATCGATTTATTTTTAACGGATCAGAAAATGACCATTTGTAAAAATCCATCTTAAAGTTTTTTTTAACCACTGGTAAAGAAATAATAAATTTTTTTTTTTCTAAATCCTTTAAAATCTTCAGGTCATCAATCTCAAAATTTACAGGGTAGTATCCACCTATAGTTTTTTTATTTATTTTTTTTTTTTTAAGAATTCTTAAAATTTGACTAAAATTAATTTGAATATTATTTTTATTATTTTTTTTTCTAATTTTAAGGATTTTCTTTCTTAATTTAGATTTTGACACAAATCTATTGAACTTGATTCTCTAAATTTGCTTTTTTAACAAAGCTTTCAATTTCATCTGTAGCTTCTTCTATTATTTTTTCATAATCCTCTTTATTTTTTTCTATTTCTTTTCTAAAGTTTTCATGGTCTTGAGATAAACTATTCATTTCTTCTTCTTTTTTATCTCTATAATCATAAACTAAGGATTTTAACTCCCTAAATTTATCTGATAAATTTTTTAATTCCATCTTTTTTTGTTCTACTTTTTTCTTAGTTTCAAAATATTCATCCATTATTTGAACTGAAGTTATCAATAAAAGTTTATTCTCACCTATGTTTCCCAGGTCATTTTTTAAGTCAATAAATTTTTGATTAATATGAGTTAATAGCTCCTCAAGATGCTCTTCCTGTCCATCATCACAAGACAATAGAAAGTCCTTGCCATTGAATTTAATATTTACATTTGCCATTTGTCAATTTCTTCTAATAAAGTATCCGTTTCTTGATTTAATTCATCTATTTTTTCTGAAAATTCAGTCTCTTTTTTTTGCTCATCTGCTTTTTGTTGATTAATGTCCTCTAATTTTTGGTTTAGAGCCTCATGCTCTATTGTCAAATTTTGATACTTTTCCTCTATTTGTTTTTTTTCAATTTCTAATTGATTTTTTTGATTATTTAAATTTTCTAAATTGCTCTTTAAGGTTGGATTTTGTAAATTTAAACTCTTCAATTTATTAAGGGCAAAATTAAGTTTTTTTTCTTTTTCACTGTTCGTTTTCATATATATATATTTATATTATTAAATTGAGTCTTCTAAGTCTAGATAGGATATTTTTGAACAAACTACATAAAGATTTATCAAACGCAATAAGGTTTTTATCAATAGATGCTGTCCAAAAAGCAAATTCGGGACATCCTGGTATGCCAATGGGGATGGCTGACGTGGCTACAGTTTTATTCAAAAATTTTCTTAAATTTAACCCAAAAAATCCAAATTGGCTTAACAGAGATAGATTTGTTTTATCAGCAGGTCATGGATCTATGCTTCTCTATTCCTTGCTTTATTTAACTGGATATAAAAGCATTTCTTTAAGTGATATTAAAAATTTTAGACAATTAAAATCTATTTGTGCAGGACATCCAGAATATCACCCTGGTACTGGAATTGAAACTACAACAGGTCCTCTGGGACAAGGAATTGCTAATTCAGTGGGCCTTGCTATTGCAGAAGAAGTTTTAAAAAAAAAATTAAGCAAAGAAATAATAAACCATAAAACTTATGTTTTGGCTGGAGACGGGTGTTTAATGGAAGGCATTAGTCATGAAGCAATGAGTTTAGCTGGACACTTAAAATTAAAAAATTTAGTTATGCTTTTTGACAATAACTCAATATCAATAGATGGACCAACTAGTTTAGCAGTTTCAGATAATTTTAAAAAAAGATTTGAAAGTTATGGTTGGGATTACATACTGATTAATGGTCATAATGAAAAAGAAATTTTTGCAGCATTAAAAAAAGTTCAAAATGCAAAAAAACCAACTGTTATTTCATGTAAAACAAAAATTGGTTATGGTTCGCCTAATAAATCTGGAAAAGCCTCTTCACATGGAAGTCCTATTGGTACAGATGAGATTAAACTAGTTAGGAAAGCTTTGGATTGGAAACATAAGCCTTTTGAGATTCCTAAAAATATTTTAAATGAGTGGAGAAAGGTTGGTAACAAGGGTGCAAAACTTGATTCTGTGTGGAGTAAAATTTATAAAAGAAAAAAAAATTTAGTAGATAAAGTCTTTAAAAATAATTTCTCTAAAGCTTTAAAAAATGAAAAGCAAAATTCTCTTAAAGAAAACAAAAGTCTAGCCTCTAGAAAAGCTTCTGAGTTAACCCTTAATGCTATTACGAAAGAAAATAATACATTAATTGGTGGTTCGGCTGACTTAGCGGGATCCAACAATACTAAAACCAAACATCATAATGCTATTAATTCCAGTAATTTTAATGGTGATTATATTCACTATGGGGTTAGAGAGCACGCCATGTCTGGAATAATGAATGGACTAGCACTTCATAGCAAGTTTATTCCTTACGGGGGAACTTTTTTAATATTTTCTGATTATTGTAAACCTTCCATTCGTTTATCTGCTTTGATGCAACAACGTGTTATTTATGTGATGACCCACGACTCAATTGGCTTAGGGGAAGATGGA
>Ga0222652_1000697_pt1 | contig 12695 bp, 16 predicted proteins | sample AntAcemetagen371_FD_179803 | JGI IMG/M metagenome (GOLD analysis project Ga0222652, IMG submission 179803) | Saline water microbial communities from Ace Lake, Antarctica - #371 | ecosystem: Environmental > Aquatic > Non-marine Saline and Alkaline > Saline | place: Antarctica: Ace Lake... | reverse complement strand
GCCAGGCCCGGAAGGGAGCAACGGTAACAGCTGTCAGGTGTGCCGGAGATCAGCTGGTGGGGTCGCCTCCATTATTTCTTTGATGAAAGCCACAGACTTCCCAGAGCTGCAATGATCGATTAGATCATTTCATACCGGGTTTGCTGATAACGCTTTGCAAGCTATTTGATTCCCAATTTATGCAACGCCATTAAGGCTGCTTTACTTTTTGTCGGAAAAGCCGAACCTTATCTTTTGGGCAAATAGCGAACCGGGTCGACCGGCTTGCCATCTTCACGAATCTCAAAATAGAGCCTGGGCAAACCTTGCATATCGTTGCCCGAGCGAGCGATGCGTTGCCCTTCGAGTACTCGATCTCCTTCATTTGCCAAAAGTTCGGAGTTATAGGCATAAGCGCTTAAGAACAAATCAGAGTGCTTAAGAATAAGAAAGTTGCCATAGCCCCGGACACCCGAACCAGCATAGACCACAACGCCGTCAGCGGCCGCCTTAACTTCGGTTCTTTCGCTCGTTTCAAGCGTTATGCCTTTGGTGAGCTCACTGCTACCAAAAGCAGTTACAACACGTCCTTCTGCTGGCCAGTTCCATGCACTGACCTTATCGGGCACGCCCGATGGAGTAGATGGAACCGGGCCGGAAGATGGCACAGGCGCCCTGTGTGCCCTTGTTGTTGTCGCAACGGGCCTGGATGGTGTCGACGTGGCCGTTGAGGTTGAGGCGCTGGATCGTGCACCCGCATTGGTCTCTTGTGGAACAACCGAGCCGGGAAGCTTTAGCCGCTGGCCAACATAGATAACGTAAGGTTCGGGGATACGATTGATCCGGGCAAGTTCCCGAAAATCCTTTTCATAGCGCCAGGCAATGCTGTACAGGCTGTCTCCCCTATCAACTATATGGGTGTTGATCTGCCTTGATGGAGGTGCGGCGCGATCTTCGATGGAAACATTGCCCTGGGTGGCGCAACCCGATATCTGGATTACAAGCGCAAGGGCGGCCGCGATGATAGCCGTGAGACTGGCTCCAGCTCTACACGATCTAGACACTCCGGGGTGATGCCTGTTACCCATGCTTTTTACTGTCTCCAACTATTCGGTGTTTTCTTGCTCCACCGAAAATTTACTGGCCAGATACTCAATAATCAGAACCGCGCCTACCGATAAAATCATACATGTAAGTGCAGAAACAATCATAGGGTCAGAGGTTAGCGCAAAGTCCGAGGGCCAAACGGGCTGGTTACTCCCATAAAAAGTCCGCCAGGGCCAAACGGCATAGAGGGAGCCGAATAGCAACCCAATCAAAAACATCAGCGTCTTTTCATAGTGATGCTTGAGCAGCCAGCTAATCAGATGGCTAAAACTGACAAGACCGGTAACTGCACCCAGCGCAAAACTAAGCAAATACGTCCCGTTTAGGGTTTTTACTGCTTCCAGGGTAGGCTCATACATTCCAAACAAAAGCAGGAGAAAGCTACCCGACAACCCCGGCAAAAGCATGGCGCTAATTGCGATAACACCGACCAAATAGACCATTGGCAGGCTCGGGGTTAATTGGTGCGCAGACATGGTCGAAATAAACAGCACCAAAGCCATACCCAGTAAAAAGCTGATCAATGTTGATCGCTGGTATACGCCTTCCCTGATTAACAAAGTAATCGCCGATGCGGCAATCAGACCAAAAAACACGGACCAAATAAGAATCGGGTAGGTGTCCAGAAAATAGCTAATCAAATGCGCCAGGCTAAAAATGGCGCTGAGGATGCCAGAAAACAAAAGCACCAAAAAAAACCCGTCAAAACGCTGACACAGCCCTTTAATATCAAAACGCAGCAACATTCGAACGGATTCGAAATCAATAGCGGTAAGACACTTGATAAGTTTGGGATAGATTCCGGTAATAAAAGCGATGGTTCCGCCGGAAACCCCGGGGACTATATCTGCAGCACCCATGGCAACACCGCGAATATAGATCGCCAGCGCTTGTAACCATTTCGCCAGCCTGGCACGCAAGTCTAACCTCTCAATCCCGAAAGCAAAGGGACAAAACGTACGGGCTCGACACTGATGGTTTCAAAATCATCAGTGGAGCCTTGACGAACAACCATCTGTAACATCTGCTGTTCATCGCCACCGACAGGGATTACCAGCACGCCATCTGGTGCCATCTGGTCGAGCAATTCCTGGGGAATTGTGTGAGGGGCTGCCGCACTGAGAATCGCGTTAAACGGGCCTTTTTCCGGCCACCCCATACCTCCATCAGAATGTCGTGTGAATACATTGCGCATGCCCAACTCCTGAAACCGCTGACGGGCTTTTTCCAGCAACGGTGCAATGCGCTCAACGGTATAAACACGCTTGACTAGCCGGGATAGCACTGCTGTCTGGTAACCGGAACCCGTACCAATTTCGAGCACTCGTTCAGGCATTCCCCTGGATATCAGCAGCTCGGTCATACGCGCCACGACATAGGGCTGGCTCAACGTCTGGGAATACCCTATGGGCAATGCGGTATCTTCATAAGCCCGGTGTGCCAGAGCCTCATCGACAAAGAGGTGCCGAGGCAAACTGCGTATGCAATCGAGAACCTGCGGGTTGGTTATCCCCTCTTCGTAAAGCCTGGAAATCAAACGTTCCCGGGTGCGCATTGAGGTCATTCCGACACCCTGAATTTCGCTCAGCATTGGGGGCTTGTAACTCTTCTATGGTTGCTATTGGGTTTATTGGCAAATGGAGCCGTAGCCCCTAAGGCAAAAGATACTATCACAGCCCAAGCCAACTGAAACCTTGAAAATCAGCCTCTGGCATCAGTTTCAGTGCAATTCATCAATTCGTACAGAAATGCCGTCGCAAAACTGCCGGGGGACAAGGAAAAGTCCAGCAACAACTGATCTTTTTTCGGCCAGCTCCAGACCAGGTTCTGCGCCGACTGAAACAATTGGCGACGTTCCTGATTCAATCCGGAAAATTCCAGTGCCTCACACAGTGATTGCCAGGGCTCAAGGGTTTTTCGCTCAAACTCGTCCTGAGCCTCGCTGACTCCCAATCTTCCCCTGCCCCAGAGTGGCCCGGTGGAATCCAGCGAGCTGGCCTGTTCCTGATCAATCGCTATTCGGGCACTGAGCACCTGGTTAAATAAAAATGATCGCAACGCGGAAAGGTAAATAGCTTTCTTTTTGTGGTGCCGCAGTTTGCGTTTTTGCAGGAGCGCCCAGCCATGATCAAGATTGTTGCCATCGTGACCAAAGCGCTGCTCGCCAAAATAGTTGGGGAACCCATGATCACGCATTTGCTCCAGCAGCTTATCCAGCCCTTGGGGCTCAGAGACTTTTGTTACCAAAATGCGAAACCGATTGGCCTGATGCATCCCCGGCCTGAGCTTGTGTGCGTGCCAGCAGCTTTGCAGCACGTCCACTCCCTCAATGTCTATACTGTCAAGGTCGGGCTGACGGGAAGGCGAATATATACTCAACCACTGCGTTGTGACTGCGTGCCTGTCCTTTAGGCCGGAGTGACCTATATCCAGAGGTTTAACGCCCAGTTGCCTGGCTATTTGTTCTTTTACCCAGATAGTATTCTGGCCGTTCTTGCGAATCTGCAAATATAGATGCTCTCCTTCACCGGAAGGCTCAAAACCAAGAATTTCATCCACCTGAAAATGAATATTTTCGGTGCGGATATACCCTTGCGGACGCAAAAAACCTGGCTGAAATCGCCGACAAAAAACGAGCTGAAAATCCATCCTATTCTATCAACAGAAGAAGGACACTGGCCTGAGCCGCCAGACCCTCTTTTCTGCCAATAAAGCCCAGTTTTTCTGTCGTAGTCGCCTTAACGCTTATCTGACTAATATCTGCCTCAAGATCTGCAGCGATAAGCTCACGCATCCTGCCAAGATAGGGTGCCATTTTCGGTGCTTGCGCGATGATACAAATGTCAGCATTTGCCAACTGGTAACCGGCTGCTTTTACCAGACGGTAACACTCTCGCAACAGTGTACGGCTTTCTGCATCTTTCCAGCGCTCATCGTTATCGGGGAAGTGGTGCCCAATATCACCGGCAGCTATGGCTCCCAACAACGCATCACAGAGTGCGTGCAATAACACATCACCGTCTGAATGAGCCAAAACACCGCATTGATAGGGTATCCGCACACCGCCGACTAAAATGTGATCAGCCTTACCTTCGGGTCCAAACGCATGCACATCAAGGCCCTGACCCAGTCGCATTTTAGGAGTCATTCGTATGCTCCTGCATCTGTAAATGAAGTTTTTTGCGCGGACGAGCCACTGAGAATAAGCTCGGCCAACTGCAAATCTTTCGGGCAGGTAATCTTGAAGTTGGTTCTTGAGCCTTCTACCAATCGAACAATATAACCCGCTTTTTCAAGCGCCATGCTTTCGTCAGTCAGGCTCGTATCTCCACCATTTTTTTCAAGCGCATCACAGAGCTTTTTGTACCGGAACATCTGTGGAGTCTGTGCCAACCATAGGCCATCACGATCTTCCGTTCGCACTACCTGCCGATCGGAGTCCGCTCGCTTGACCGTATCAAATACAGGTGTTGCCAGTAGCCCGCCGACAGGATGAAACTGCAGTTTTGAAATCAAGTCGTGCAAATCCTGTTTGGTCACCAATGGACGAACTGCATCGTGAACCAATACCCAATCATCGGCACCAATGTTGAGTTGCGTCAGGGCAGACTGGACTGATTCTGAGCGAGAGTCACCCCCCACAACCATCTCTATCTTGACGTGAGAAGCAATGCTGAGTCCCTGAAAAACCTGATCGTCTTTAGCCAGGGCAACGACTATGCGATCTACTCGCGGAAGCAATCTCTGCAGGCTGTGCTCTATAACGGTCAGGCCTGAAAGGGGAAGATACTGTTTGGGCACTGGCCCGCCGAAACGTTGCCCGCTACCCGCTGCCGGAACAATCGCATATATAGGTCTGGGCTTATTTTCGGGCATTTAATCTTTACCGGGTTATTGTGACTGATCGGATTCTTGTTCAGGAATCAGATAGAATATTTCGTCTTCGCCAATCATGCCCAGCTTGGATCGAGCAACTTCTTCCATGGCTTCATCACTGCTGGAAAGAATTTCGATCTCTCTGGCAATGATTTCGTTGCGGGCTCTTAATTGCTCATTTTTGACTTTTTGGGCTTCGATCTCACGCTGTAGTTGTGCCATTTGCCCCAGGCTGCCGTCCCCAACCCATAGCTGGTATTGCAATACCAGAAACAGTACCAATAAACCAAAACCAAGCAAGAGACGCATGATTATTTGCTAGTTGGTGCCAGAATGACCAAAACCGCCTTCGCCGCGCTCACTTTCGCCAAATGCTTCTACAACCTGGAAACCTACTTGCACAACAGGCAGAACCACCAATTGCGCGATGCGCTCTCCGGGAGAAATCGTAAACGCCTCACTCCCGCGATTCCAAACCGAGATAAAGACCTGACCTTGATAATCTGAATCGATCAGACCCACAAGGTTTCCCAGCACGATTCCGTGTTTATGCCCCAGCCCTGACCGCGGCAAAATAGTTGCCGCCAACCCGGGGTCTTTGATATGAATGGCGATCCCTGTGGGAACCAGCTCCGTCTGACCCGGAGCCAAATGCAGATCTGCATCAAGACAGGCTCGCAAATCAACACCAGCTGAGCCTTGTGTTGCGTATGCCGGCAAAGGAAAGTCTTCGGTTCCAACCCTGGCGTCCAGTATTTTCAGTTCTATTTTATGCATTCAGATTATTCCGGTTTGCTTCTGTTTCTACTATCAGGCATTTACTGCCTGAGCCTGGCCAGAAGAGGTTCTGGCAGACGGAAACAATCGATAAAAATTATCTGTCGTAGCCTCAATTAGCTGGTCGAGGGAAAGCGCACGCAAATCGGCCAAAAACACGGCTGTGTTGGCAAGATACGCTGGTTCATTGCTTTTTCCACGGAAAGGAACCGGAGCCAGGTAAGGTGCGTCGGTTTCAATCAACAAACGATCCAGCGGGATTCTTTTGGCGACTTCTCTGACATTGTCGGCATTGCTGAAAGTCACTATGCCTGAAATAGAAACGTAGTAACCCATATCCAATGCCTGGGACGCCATGTCCCAGGATTCAGTGAAACAGTGTAATACACCCGCAGCGTTGCTTTGCTGGTGGCGCATTAGCTTCAGTGTATCGTCCTGGGCTGCGCGGGTATGTACGATCACGGGTTTATTTAATTTGTCGGCGGCAGCCAAATGCTGCTCAAAGGACTCCAGCTGAAGCTGACGTGTTTCCGGTTGGTAATGGTAATCCAGCCCGGTTTCACCGACGGCAACAACTTCCGGCAGGCTGCACCATTGCATCAGGGTTTTAGTATCAACCGCCTGTTTATGGTCAAGAGGATGAACCCCCAGTGATAACCAGACATCTTCATATCGAGCCTGCAAGGCTATGAGTTCGGCTGCTTTGTTAAAACCGATACCAATACAAAGAAAGCCTTTAACCCCGCGGGAACGAGCCTCAGCCAAGGCGAAATCCAGAGAACCTTCATGAGCACTGAGATCAAGTCGATCCAGGTGGCAATGGGAATCAATCATTTAATTGTTACTGCAGATATGATGTAGGTGACGGAAATGAAAATTGAGCAACACCAGCTCCGAAAAGACCAGCAATCACAGCTTACATAGTATGTGTAGACTTCTTCGAATTAAGTTGGTCAGCAAGCTGGGTCTCAATTCTATTCATTAGTTCGCGGTTATCTTCACTAAGCTGTATTCCGATGCCAGGCAAAGAATTTGCGCCCTTGGGCGTTATCCATACAACCTTGGCTGCTACCGGGATAGGTTCGCTTTGCTCCAACAGAGTGAGCAGGACAAACACATCATCGCCAATGGAATATTCACGAGCCGTATTTACAAACAATCCACCACCTTTCACAAAGGGCATATAGGATTGATAAAGTGATGCATGGTCTCTGAGCTCCAGGGTAAGGATTCCCCCGGTTGCTCCCATATTCATCTCCATAATGAAAACCTCGCGAATTTCTTGCAGGAATTGTATAGAGCGAGCCTGCGGCAGGCAATGTGAACTACACGGATGAACTTTTTAATTCTGCGCTGCAACCTGCCATTCGAGAAAGAGGCTTTCCAGGGCAAGCTGCGAATTGGGGTTTGTGCCAGCATCCAGCTCTTTTCGGCACTCTTTCAGTCGTTCATACAGCCCGATATAAGCCCGGGAACGCGAGCCGTCCTGAAAGGCCAGTAACCGGGCACGTCCAGCGACAAACTGCATTGCCCAGGTAAGTAGCAGGGAAATATCAATACTTGCCAATTCACTGGCCACAGCCAGGGGCGATGCACTCCCGGTATCCAGAGACTGCAATTTTTCCATGGAGGTCTTCCATTGAGGAAGGATTTCCTGTTTTGCCCAGGCTTGAATCTGTAGTGGGCGCGCCCCAAGCAAAGTCACGAGATGTTCGGCTTCATCGTGGGACATGCCCTGTTCACTCAGAAACATCACCGACTGGTTGATAGAGGGCGATTTTATTCGAATTTGGGAGCAGCGACTGCGAACCGTCGGCAAAAGCATTTGCGGGCGCTCGGTGGCAAGCAATATCACGCAATTGCCTGCCGGCTCTTCCAGTATTTTAAGCAACGCATTGGCCGCATTTTGATTCATTCGATGAGCCATTTCGATTACAACTAATTTCCAGTCGCCAATTTGGGGAGTCTGGGCCACAAAGCCGATCAGCGAACGAACTTGATCGACACGAATGCTTTGAGCCGCCCCCTCAGGCTGCAGGGCCCGAAGATCAGGGTGGCTGCCCGCAGCTAGCAACTGGCATGCCTTACAGCTGCCACAGGCTTCCAGTCCGGGCGAGAGGCAAAGCCGGTATTTTGCAGTGTCGTAGGCAAACTCCGTGCTCCCTGCCCCGACCGGACCAGTAATAAGAAGTGCATGCGCCAGCCGACCCAGCTCAGCATCTTTCCTGATCTTGTCAAATGGTTCGGCCAGCCAAGGATAGATATCTCTCATGAAATCAAATGCTCCAGAACAAGAGCGATATCAGACTGCACTTGCTCTAACGAATTGCGAGTATCAATTACTGCGTAACGTTCCGGCGTAGCCTGCGCCAAATCCAGATAGGCCTGACGAACAGATTCAAAGAATTCCCGCTGCTCGCTTTCAAAGCGATCAAACTCACCCCGTCCGGCAACCCGTTCCATGCCCAGTTCCACCGGAATATCCAAAATCAGGGTTAAGTCAGGCCGCAGTCTACCCTGTACCAGGTTTTCCAACTCGGCTACCAGCGACATTCCCAGTGCCCGACCGGCTCCCTGATAAGCGTAGGTAGCATCGGTAAAGCGATCACAGAGTACCCATTTCCCCTGCTTTAAGGCAGGCAGGATTAGCTGGCTCAAATGCTGGGCTCTGGCGGCAAAAATCAGCAGTAATTCCGCCATGGAATCGAGTTGTTCATTCTGATGGTCGAGCAGAAGATTGCGAATTTTTTCCGCATAGGCTGTTCCACCAGGTTCTCGTGTAGAAATCAGCTCTATACCCTTGCCTGCCAAAAACTCCTGAATAAAGCCAATGTTGGTGGACTTGCCCGCACCTTCACCGCCTTCAATGGTTATGAATTTTCCTGGGCTACTCATCTATTCGCATCAGTATTCGTGCCGCACAAATTTAGTTTGTCGGTGCCGAGCGGTAGTTTTGCGCGCGGTTTTCAATCTGAAAAAGGCGCACAGCTTCATTGTGTTCTTCGAGTGTACTGGAGAAATAATGGGAACCGTCGCCCTTGGCAACAAAGTACAGACTGTCCCCATGCGCTGGTTGGGCTACCGCCCAAATGGCATCAGCGCCCGGAAGCGCAATTGGTGTTGGCGGCAGGCCGCCATAGACATAGGTGTTGTAAGGGTTGTCAAAAGACAAATCGCTGCGCCGAATATTGCCATCATAACTTTCACCCAATGCGTAGATTACCGTGGGATCTGTCTGGAGTCGCATATTGCGCTGCAGCCGACGAATAAAAACACCCGCAATCTCAGATCTCTCGCTGGCGACACCGGTTTCCTTTTCCACGATAGATGCCAGGATCAGCATTTCGTAGGGACTCTCCAAAGGTAATCCAAGATCTCGCGATTCCCAGGCCTCGGCAAGCTCTGTATTCATACGCTCATGAGCCTGTTTGAGGATACGCGAAACACGAAATCCTCTCGGATAAATATAGGTATCGGGATAAAGCCAGCCTTCGGGATGAGCAATCTGGGCACCCAACAATTCCAAAAGTTCTGTGTTTTCGAGCCCCCTGGTGTCGGCAGACAAATAGGGATCGGCCTCCAGCCGGGCACGCATGTTCGCGAATGTAATACCTTCAGGAAACGTAATACTAAAGCTACGAACATCACCTGAATTGAATTTCTGTAAAAGCGTTTGCGGCGTAAGACCCTGCTCCAGCAGGTACTCTCCTGTTTGTACGAGTGTTTGATCCCTGAAGCGCGCATGCCAGACAAATAAACGGGGATATTGAAGAACGCCCATTTGATTAAGCTCGGCAGCAACCAGTGAAAGGTTGGTACTGGGAGGCACATGAAAAACAATGGACTCCGAACCTACATGCAACTCGGTATCGAGGTAGTCCTGATAGAAGAACCAGCAAATCACCGGGAAAGCAATTGCCGACATCAACATAGCCAGCCCGGTTATCTTAAACCAATATTTAACGTTTGTTTTCACTGCTGATATTTTAAAAACCTTGTATTGCTTGGCCGGATTACTCACTGCTAATACAGTACAGTGAAAATTAAAAGCTATGGAATCCCGTGTGTAATTTTTTTAAAAGATAATCCCTCAGCCGATTACCGGTTGTTTGCGAGCCAGCCAGCCACTCCTGGCCGATTTTACCCAGATTACGCACCCCTCTCACGGCATTGGTCAGCAGGATTTCATCGAAACCGGGGAGCTGTTCCCTGGAAACCCGGTCAATCCTAACACTTACCTCTAACTGGTAGGAATGATCTCTGAGATAGGCCTGCATAACGCCCTGAACACCGGATTCAGACAGATCGGGAAACACCAAAGTATTACCAGACACCAGTATCAGATTACTCGATATGGCTTCAATCAGGTTGTTATTGGTATCGAGCAGAATGCCTTCCTTGTTGTTCGATGCCAGTTCGCGGGAAGCCATAACCTGTTCCAGCCGATTTAAATGTTTTATTCCTGCAAGTGCTGGCTGGGATGCAAGCCGAATAGAACAGACCTCTGCTGAGGGCTCAGTCAGACTGGATTCCGCTCTTAGGGGAGAAAGCTTTAACAGAAGATCAACATTATTTTCACCAGGCATATAACCACGCGCTGATCCCCTGCGAACGCAGATAAGTTTGATCAGGTTCTGGCCTGGATCACTTGCAGAAACTGCCCGGGCAATAACGGAATCCAGTTTGTTGTTGTCCAGTAACAAACCCAGGCGGTTAGCACCTTTTTCAAGGCGAGACAGATGGTAGCCTAAAAGAGGGATGTCGCCATCAATGAGGCGCATGGTTTCAAACAGGCCATCGCCATAAGCTAACCCACGGCTATCCACTGGCAGCTGCTGCCTGGGTTCGCCGTTAACCCACCAGCTTTCTGACATTTCCATATCCTGAATTACAGGCACAAAAAAACCGGCGGGATATGACTCCAACCGGCCTTTGCAATGTCAGACTTAAGCTTAGGCGAGATTATTGTTGATGTAATCAATAGCCAGTTGAACAGTAGTAATTTTCTCTGCTTCTTCGTCCGGGATTTCGGTTTCGAATTCTTCTTCCAAAGCCATTACCAGCTCAACTGTATCGAGCGAATCTGCACCGAGATCGTCTACGAAAGAGGCTTCGTTTTTAACATCGTCCTCATTAACACCGAGTTGTTCGGCAACGATCTTTCTTACGCGTTGTTCGATGTCACTCATGATTTTTTGGTCTCCCCATAAATTTAAGTAACCGTGGATTTCAGGAAATGCTAAAAGTTAAAAGTTTGTTAAAGCCTGAAATCGCGAGGCGGCCATTTTACATACTTCGCTCATATTGCAAAAGGCTTCTTTTCGCACCAGTTTGGCGCTAATTCATGTACATACCACCATTAACATGGATGGTCTCACCGGTGATGTAGGCAGCTCCTTCAGATGCAAGGAAGCCTACCACTGATGCAATTTCTTCTGGTTTTCCAAGACGTTGCAAAGGAATTATAGAAAGCATCGCATCTTTTTGTGCATCTTCCAAAACCTTGGTCATATCGGTATCTATGAAGCCTGGGGCCACCGTATTAACGGTAATACCTCTTCCACCAATTTCTTTTGCAAGTGACCGGGCAAAGCCTGCAACCCCGGCTTTGGTCGCTGCGTAGTTGCACTGGCCCATGTTGCCCATGCTGCCCACAACGGAACTAATATTAATAATTCGCCCCCAGCGCGCTTTGGTCATGCCACGCAAACAGGCTTTGGTTACCCGAAAAACAGCATTAAGATTGGTATCAATAACATCATTCCATTCTTCATCTTTCATTCTGAGCATGAGATTGTCTCGGGTAATGCCCGCGTTGTTGACCAGGACAGTTGGCGCGCCAAACTCCTCAGTAATCGACTTGATCAATTGAACTACTGAAGCCGGATCATTGACATTTAACTGCGCACCTCTACCCTGAACGCCATTCTCCTGAAACCGCCGACTAATTGCCTCGGCACCACTTTCGCTCGTCGCTGTACCAATAACCGTTGCGCCAGAAGCACCCAGAGCTTGCGCAATCGCAGCACCAATTCCTCGGCTGGCACCTGTGACCAGGGCAATTTTTCCTTCCAAAGATATGAACATCTCCCCCCCCTATTTATTTAGTGGCTGACAAGGCAGCATCCAGTGCATCTAGTGTATCCGTAGCCTGACTGTCCAAGTCTCGAAGAATACGCCTGTTCAGGCCACAAAGCACTCGCCCGGGCCCGCATTCGACCAATGTTTGAACACCCATTTCAGCAAGCATTTCCACGGTGGAAACCCAGGGCACAGGCCCAGTAATCTGCCGAATCATTAACTCTTTTATTACCGCCGGATCACTTTCAGAAGAAACTGTGACGTTGTGAATGACGGGAATTTTTGGCGAATTAAATTCAATTCCAGCCATGTCTACCGCCAGCTTTTCCGCAGCAGGCTGCATAAGACTGGTGTGAAAGGGCCCACTCACCGATAACGTCAGTGCTCGCTTGGCACCTGCTTCTTTACAGGCCACTCCAGCTCGCGCGACAGCATCTGCCTCACCAGCGATCACTACCTGTCCCGGCGCATTAAAATTGACTGGCGTCACGACAGCGCCATTGGCAACAGAATCGCAGGCCTCCCGGATACTGTTGTCATCCAGGCCGACAATAGCCGTCATGGCACCTTCTCCTCCAGGCACAGCCGACTGCATATAGCTGGCACGTTTCTGGACCAGGCCTAGCGCATCGGGGAATTCGACCACACCGGCACATACAAGTGCCGACCATTCACCCAGACTGTGTCCGGCCATGGCTGCCGGAATGGGACCATCCAGAGATTGCCAAAGACGCCAGAGCGCTACACTGGCCGTAAGCAGCAGAGGTTGAGTGATTTCAGTTTGACTAATTTCTTCCTGACTGCCGTACTGGGAAAGATCCCATAGGTCATAGCCAAGTTGCTCAGAGGCGAGGTCAAAGGTTTCCAGCAGAGTT
>Ga0222652_1000690_pt1 | contig 12794 bp, 13 predicted proteins | sample AntAcemetagen371_FD_179803 | JGI IMG/M metagenome (GOLD analysis project Ga0222652, IMG submission 179803) | Saline water microbial communities from Ace Lake, Antarctica - #371 | ecosystem: Environmental > Aquatic > Non-marine Saline and Alkaline > Saline | place: Antarctica: Ace Lake... | reverse complement strand
ACTTTTGAAGTTGAAGATGGTCCAAAAGGTCCTTCAGCGGTAAATTTAAAAACTGCATAATATTCACACTTTCTATTGGCTGCGATTTTTTAATTAAATCAGTTTTTTAATTGTTTAGTTAAATATTTCAGCCAATACCAATCAGTTTTTTTTAAGAAATTCACTCACTATTGTATTAAATTCATCTGGTTTCTCTAAATGAACATTATGAGAGCAACCATCAACTATTCTAAGATCACTATTTATAATATTTTCTTTTAAAGTTTCTACTTGATTTAAGTTATAGGCTTTGTCTTGATCTCCCCAAATTATTAAAGTTTCGTTCTTGATATTTTTCAAGTTTTCAATGCCACTCCAATTTTTCATAGCAACAAGTCCATTGTCTGCTGCTTCTAAAGAAGTTTGCTTGCCAGCTTCTTCACATAAATAAAAATATTTAGACTTATCTTCTTCAATAAACCATGTTTTTGCAATTCTATGAGCTGTATTATCTAGTCCATTAGTTTTTAGTTTTTCCCTAGAAACATCTATAGTTTCAAATCTACCAGGTATATTTCCTCTAGGTCCAGTGCCATAACAAATTAATTTTAAAATTTTTTCTCCTGCTATTTTTGCAATTTCTTGGGCTATCATTCCTCCCATGGAATGTCCTAGTAAATTAAAATTTTTTATTTCTTTTTTTTCTAACAAATCTAATATTGCTATAGCCATGCATTCAATTGAATCACATGAATTTATTTTATTACTTTTTCCAAAACCAGGGAGTGCCGGAGCAATGACTCTGAAGTTATTTTTAAAGAAATTTAATTGTAGCCTCCACATGTCTGATGAGCCTAAAAACCCATGAACTAGAACTAAAGGAGTTCCACTACCAATATCTTCAGTAAATATATCTTGCATATTCATTATTTATTAATAATCATTGAGTATAACAATTATGATTAAAAGAAAAATAACTAATCCTCATGATGTGGAATTTGTTCCATTTGATAACTATGGAGTAGTTGTACCTGGTATGAGCTGGCATAAAATTAGTTACAGCAAAGAAAATGGTGGACAAGGAACTTATGTTTTGAAAATGGAACCAGGTGCCAAAAGTTTACCTCATGAGCACACTGGTTTTGAGGAATTTTTGATGCTAGATGGGGAATTAATTGATCCAGATGGTAAAATTTTTAAAAAAGGTGATTTTATATCTTTTGAACCTGGTTCAAAACATTCATCACATACCATAAATGGTTGCTTGGTTTTAGTATTTATGAGAGGTATTAATCAACCTCTATAACAAAAACATAAAACAAATTTTAACAATATTTAAAAGTATCAATAATTATGATTGGAATTTTAGGTGGAATGGGGACGCAAGCTGGGCTTGATTTTTGCAACAAACTAGCCATGCTTAATAGAGGAAAGATTGATCAAGAATATCCTCTTTTCATACTATATAATAAATCCAATATACCTGGAAGACCAGAGTCAATTGGAGTTCAAACTAGAAGATTTTCAGATCTTCCACGAAACTCTCAAAGCAATAAAAAATATAATAAAGTTCTAAAAAGTTTACTAGAAGGATGTAGATCGCTGCAGAAAAGCGGTTGTAAATTTATTGTTATACCTTGTAACACTGCTCATTATTGGTATGAAGATTTAAAAAAAAGAATAAAAATTCCAATCATAAATATGCCTAAAGAAGTTTTCTTAAATACAAAAAAAGTTTGTAAAATAAATTCAAAAATTGGACTTCTTGCAACAGAAGGTACCTTAAAAACAAAAATTTATGAAAAATTATTTACGAATGAATATAAATTGATTATACCTCTTAAAGATCTGCAAATTAAATCAGTTAATAAAACTATCAAACATGTCAAAATGGGAAATATAAAACTAGCTGAAAAATCTATTAAACCAGCGATAAATTATTTAATTAAAAATAATTGTAAAAAAATTATATTAGGATGTACAGAATTACCTATAGCAATTTTTGCATTTAAATCACTGAAAAATGTAAAAATGTCAAAACTATATTTAGATCCAAATTTAATATTGGCTAATGCATCTATGGTAAAATATAGAAAATAAGGAATGCTTTCTAAAATCAAAAAACCTTATGTTATTTATTTAGCTGAAGTTATTTATAAAAATATAGCTGATATTAAAAAAAATAATTTAGATATTTCTAATATAGATGCTATTGAAGGTTTTATAGGTACAAAGGTTTATGAGGAAATAAGTAGTGGTAAGTTTCATGATGATTGGTTTGAGTATTTAAAAGATAATAAATTTATTGATAAAGATAGTGGAGAGAAAATACCAGATGAAACCATTAAACTTTTAAACGTACAAAAAGATGCCACAGTAAAACAACTAATAAAGTATCCTGAGCTATATTACGCTAAAAGCTCTTTCCCGCTTGAAATTTCTCAGCGTGCTTTTGATTTTTTATGGAGAATGTGTGAAAGCTATGAGCTTTGGTGCAAAGAAACAGGTCAATCCGAACACCTTTTGCTAAATATTATTGATTAGCCAGATTTAAAACTTTGCTTTTTTTTTCAATTGTATTTTTAATTAAATCAAAGAATTCATCACTATCTTCTTCTTCTTTAGCTGTATAGTTTTTATTTATAAAGCTTTTCATATTTTCAGTTGAGATTTTTCCTGTCATTTTTTTCATAACTTGACTAGATCCATAAGACAGCCCAGCTTGATATACATTCCCTGTGCTAGCAACTGTTACAATTGGTCCTAGGAACGCTGTATTTTGCAAACATCCATTCAAAAAACACATTACTAGTATGCTACAAGTTATTTTTTTTAGAATCATAGTGTCCCCTGCGTAATGTTTAAGCGTTTTTATAGGCAACTCAAGGTCGAATATATCTATTTTAGGAAATAATAACTAAAATGGATATAGACAACTCAAGGTCGAATATATCTATTTTAGGAAATAATAACTAAAAGTGAGTATAAATTTACCCTATAAAACAAAAATGATTAAAGTTTTCCCATTCATTTTTATTATTTTATGGTCATCAGCTTTTGTAACAACAAAACCTATAATAGATAATAGTGATCCCTTCTCAGCATTAGCATTTAGATTTTTTGTTGTAGGTTTGGGCTTCTTTATTTTTTCAATTTATGCAAAGCAAAAAATTTTAACAAATTCAAGAAATTTTCTACAGTCGCTTTTTAGTGGAGTACTTTTTCATGGTGTTTATTTGGGAGGTGTTTTTTATTCAGTTTCAATCGGAATGCCAACAGGTATTGCAGCATTAATTGTTACCTTGCAACCAATTTTAACTAATGCTTTAGCAGGAAAATTTTTAGATGAAAAAGTTACTTTCAAGCAATGGATTGGTGTGATCCTTGGATTCGTAGGTGCCGCTTTAGTTTTGGGATTTGATATAGGGTCTAGTCTTCCTGTTTTTGGGGTGATAGCTTCTTTTGTAGCTCTTCTAGCTATTACAACATCTACTTTATGGCAAAAAAAAATAAGTAACAACTTGCCTTTATCAGTCAGCAATATGTATCAAGCTATGGGTGGTTTTTTTTTTCACATAATAATTATTTTTATTTTTAGTGAACCATATATTAATTTCACATCCACGTTCTTAATAGCAATGAGCCATCAGATATTTCTTGTATCATTTGGAGCATTTACAATCTTAATGTTTTTAATCAAAAACAACTCAGCAAGTAAAACTGTTTCTATATTTTTTTTGATACCACCAACTACAGCTATAATGGCTTGGTTATTTTTAAATGAAAAATTAAATAATTTAGATTTAATTGGTTTTGCCGTGGCAACTCTTGGTGTTTATATTGCAACTAGAAAGCAATAAATTTTAAATACCTTTATAGCCAAACTCTAAGCAAGCATCAGTAATAGAATGATAAAAAGATTCTCCAAAACTTCTTAAGGTGAATATTCTAACTTTGTCTGGATTATCATCTAACATATCAATTGTGACTGACATTCCGTTATAAGTTGAATTTAAACAGGTGTCTTTTTTTAATTCATTAAAATTAAAGGGGCATCCTTTTTTCAATATCTCTTTTGTATTTTTTCCCTCTATTTGAATTATAGCTCTGCTATGAGATACATTTGTTATAGCAAAATCTGTCTCTACTAGTTTTTCATTAATTTCTTTTAAAATTTCTTTTTTTGAAGAAACTAAAAGCCAGTTATTTGGGCTATTCCACAAAATTCTTGTGTTGGCATTACAGTTTATGTTAAGAGCTTCATCTTTTAAGCTCAGATTATCTATCATGATGTTTTCAATGGCTGTTAAGGAGTTCTTATATTTAACAATTTGAATAATTAGAAAATCACTCAATTCACTTACTTTTAACAATTCATTATCATTTTTCCCTTCATGATCACCAAATAGTCCTTTGTTATGGGTAGCATTTAAAGCAGAAATTGAACTCATGATCTCACTCTTTCACCTTTTGGATCCACATAGTGAGATGAAACGATCTCAACCGGTATTGTTTTATTTTTTAATGGTGACATTGCAAATAGTTTTTGCCCTATCATATTTTTTCCATCTTTAAGAATTGCTAATGAAAACGGATTATCGTATTCAACGCTCCAACAAGATGCAGAAATATATCCTAATTTAGGATTTGGTATTGGAGCCATTGCATCTTTAACTAAATGAGATCCTTCGGGGATGCTTGTCTTCTTATCAACTGGAACAACACCTACTACTTTTTGTCTATCTTCTGCTATAAATGCTTCTCTATCTAAAGAGCGTTTTCCTATAAAGTCTTTCTTTTTACTGACCAGTCCTTCTAAAGAGTTATCATAAGGAATAGTTCTGCCATCAAGTTCTGATCCTGCAATGTGGCCCATTTCAATTCTTAGAGTTGATAATGCTTCAGTACCGTAGGGTTGAATTTTAAATTCTTGTCCTACTTCCATTATTTTCTCCCACATAAATTTTCCATTGTCAGATTCGACATTAACCTCATAAGCAAGTTCTCCTGAAAATGAAATTCTAAAAATTCGTGCATGCACTCCAAATAAATCTGCCTCTATATACCCCATAAAAGGTAAGCCTTCAGTTGAAGCGTCAATATTTGGAAATAGTTTTTGTAGTAAATCTCTAGACTTCGGTCCTGCTATTGCAGCTCCTGCCCATTGTTCTGTTGTTGAAACTACATTTACATTTAGCTCTGGCCATACAAGTTGTAAATAATACTCAAGATGAGACAAAACATTTGCAGCTTGCGCAGTTGTTGTTGTCATATGATAATGGTTTTCAGAGATTCTCGTCGTTGTTCCGTCATCCATAACAATTCCATCTTCTCTTAACATAACACCGTACCTTGCTTTACCAACTGGCAACTTTAACCATGCGTTAGTATAAACTCTATTTAGTAGTTCTGCAGCATCAGGTCCCTTAATATCAATTTTACCTAAAGTAGTTACATCACAAACACCCACATTGGCTCTAACATTTTTTGCTTCTCTTTTTGAACCTTCAAATAAAGTTTCTTCTCCAATTTTGTAATATCTTGGTCTCAACCAAACACCTGCATCTACAAACACTGCATTATTTTTTTCATGCCAAGAGTGCATAGGTGATTTCCTTGTTGGTCTGGAATGCTTTCCTACTTCTCTACCAACAATTGCACCAATAATAACTGGTGTGTATGGAGGTCTAAAAGTAGTATGGCCTACTTCTGGTACAATTTTATTTTCTATATTTGAAACTAACTGCAAACCATTGAGATTACTTGTTTTACCTTGGTCTGTTGCCATTCCAAGTGTTGTGTATCTTTTAACATGTTCTATTGATCGATAACCTTCCTTTAGTGCAATTTCTATATCAGAAACAGCCACATCATTTTGAAAATCTAAAAATCTTTTATAATTTTTTTCTTTTGGTAATGGAACACACCAAAATTTATCATGGGTTGTTTTATTTTTTTCAACAACTTTGGGGTATGAAATCTTATTATCATTTTTAGTTATTTTTTTTGAAAGTTCATATCCACTTTCAAATGATTTTTTTAAAGTTTCTTCTAATGTAAAAGTTCCATTTGCTGCTCCTAAAGTAGTTTCACTTTGTTTTGATACGCCAGGCACAAAAGCATCTATATCTTTATTGAAGGTAGTTTTGTTACCAGATTGAGATGCTAAATGTATTGTTGGTGTCCAAAAACCTGAAACACAAATACAGTCACAAGTAATATTTTCTAAGGTCCCTAAGTCATTTTTATTATCTGAAATTTTAGCAACCTCAGCAGATTTAACTTTTTTATATCCTTTAGCTGCAACAACTACGTAAGAAAATTTAATCTGGATATTTAATTTTTTTGCTTCATCTATGATTTCTGACCTAGGTTCTTTTCTTGTATCTAATATAATTGGTTCAATTCCATTTTTTTTAAACTCAATTGCAGTTTCATAGCCACTATCATTATTTGTAAATATTAATGGTTTTTTTCCAACTAACACTCCATACACTTTTAAATATTCTTTTGCTGCAGATGACAACATCACTCCTGGTGTATCATTATTTCCAAAAACTAATGGTCTTTCAATTGATCCTGATGAAATTAAAACTTCTTTTGCTCTAATATACCAAAGTCTTTGTTTTGGGTGATATTTTTTTGTCTTAGGTAAGTGATCGCTTAATTTTTCTAACATCACCAACATGTTGTGATCATAATAACCAAATACTTGAGATCTATTTTTAACAATAACATTAGGCATTTCTTTAAGTTCAGAAATAATATTTTCTGCCCACTCTTTTCCTGTTTGGTTTCCAATATTAACCTCACTGGTTAACAAAGTTCCACCAAATCTAGGTTTATCTTCTGCTAATATTACTCTTGCTCCATTTTTGGCTGCAGCATATGCACTTGCTAGACCAGAGGGTCCTGAACCTGCAATTAATAAATCACAGTACTCATACTTATGTTCGTATCTTTCCTTGTCATGTTTAATTGATGCAACACCAAGACCAGCTGCTTTTCTTATAATTGGTTCATAAACTTTGTACCAAAAACTTTTTGGCCACATAAATGTCTTGTAATAAAATCCAGCTGGAAGAAATATTTTTAAAAAATTGTTGATAGCACCAATATCAAAATTAACACTTGGCCAACAATTAACACTAGTTGCTTCTAATCCCTCAAAAAGCTCTTGTTCAGTAGTTTTTACATTAGGTTCTGTCTCATTATTTCTATATAATTGAACAATGGCATAAGGTTCATCAACGCCAGCACCGAAAAAGCCCCTAGGCCTGTGATATTTAAAGCTTCTTCCAATTAAATGAACTCCATTAGCAAGCAGTGCAGATGCTAAAGTATCACCCTCATAACCAAAGTAATTTTTTCCATTAAACTTAAACGATAACTTTTTATCTCTATTTATTAATCCAATGTTATCTAGTCTATAATTTTGAGTCATATTAGATATCTTCGTGAGCTTTAACTGTTTTAAATATTTCGTGAGTTGCTGTGTCTCTTTCTACTTTAATCCACTGTCTACATCCTGATATATGCTGCCATAACTCTTTATGTTTTCCTCTTAGACTTTTTCTATTATAGACGAAGTTATCCCAATCTTGATCTGAAACTTCCTTATTAAGTTCTGGTCTTTTGATAGTTGCATCACCACCATATGAGAATTCATTTTGAGATCTCATTCCACAGTGGGGGCATTTAATATGAAGCATTTATGAAATCCATGTTTTAGTTCCAAGTCCTTTTTCATCTAGTAAGTGACCTGTGTTAAATCTATTTAAACTATAACCTTCATTTAATTTATGAACTCTGTCTTGAGCAATTGTATGAGCAAATGTCCATCCCGATGCAGGTGTTGCTTTAAACCCACCATAACACCATCCACAGTTTAGATATAATCCTTCAATATGAGTTTTATCTATTATGGGAGAACCATCCATAGACATATCCATTATCCCACCCCAAGTTCTAAGCATTTTTAATTTACTAAGAAACGGCATCATTGCAATTCCTTCTGTTAAAACATGTTGAAGTGTAGGTAGGTTTCCTCTTTGAGCATAACTATTGTATCCATCTAGATCACCACCCATTACCATTTCACCTTTATCAGATTGACTAATATAAAAATGTCCTGCCCCAAAAGTAACCACACTATCTAACACAGGCTTTACAGGTTCTGTAACGCACGCCTGAAGAAGATGAGTTTCTACCGGTATTGTCATATTTAGTTTTTCAGCTAAAATATTTGTGCTACCTGCAACACATAAACCAATTTTCTTAACTTTAATATCTCCACGTGAAGTTCTCACTCCTTGAATTTTTCCACCCACAACATCAAAACCTGTTACCTCACAATTTTGAATTATATCTACACCCATTGAATCTGCTTGACGAGCATAACCCCATGCAACAGCATCATGCCTAGCCGTTCCTGCACTTGGTTGCATTAATCCACCAAATATAGGAAATCTTACATTGTCTGAAAAATCTGCCATTGGAATAATTTCTTTTACTTCTTCTCTATTTAAAAGAACTGCATCAATACCATTTAGGCGCATTGAGTTTCCTCTTCTTGCAAAAACATTCATTTGGGCATCTGAGTGTGCAAGATTAATTATTCCTCTTGGAGAAAACATTACATTGTAATTTAAATCCTGGCTCATCTTTCTCCATAGATCCATTCCAAACTCACTGAACAAAGCATTGTCGTCATGCATATAGTTTGATCTAATAATCGTGGTATTTCTTCCCATATTTCCACCACCAAGCCATCCTTTTTCAATAATAGCTACATTGGTAATGTTGTGTTCTTTTGCAAGATAATATGCGGTAGCTAGCCCATGGCCTCCACCACCAATAATAACAACATCATATTCCTTTTTTGGAGTAGCATCTTTCCAGGCTAAATCCCACTTTTGATGACCGGAGAAAGCATTTTTTATTAGGTTAAATATTGAATATTTTTGCATGAATTAATTTTATCTAAAAGAATATAAATAGTTATTATTATTTTTATATATAATTTTTATAAGTTTCAAAAATTCATAAAAGAAGATACTAATTCCTCAAAGAAATTTTAATTTATAGGAGTTTTAGATGAGCGAAGTTAAATCAGACATTCAGATAGCTAGAGAAGCTAAAATGCAACCTATAAATGATATCTTGGCAAAAATAAATGTACCAGATGAAAGCACAGCTTTTAGTCCAATGGGCAGACACATTGCAAAGATTAATTTAGAATATTTAGATACTTTAAAAGATAAACCAAATGGGAAACTTATATTAGTAACAGCGATCACTCCTACTCCAGCAGGTGAAGGTAAAACTACAACTTCAGTTGGTTTAAATGATGGCCTAAATAAAATAGGAAAAAAATCTATTGTTTGTTTAAGAGAGCCTAGTCTTGGTCCCTCTTTTGGAATGAAAGGTGGAGCAGCAGGTGGTGGTTATGCTCAAGTAGTTCCAATGGAACAAATTAATTTACATTTCACAGGAGACTTTCACGCAATAACTTCTGCTCATAATTTACTATCTGCATTAATTGATAACCACATCTATTGGGGAAATAAATTAGATATTGATGTTAGAAGAATTGCCTGGAAAAGAGTGATGGATATGAATGATCGTTCTTTAAGATCAATAAATATAAACTTAGGTGGAATTGCAAATGGTTTTCCAAGAGAAGATGGTTTTGATATAACTGTAGCATCAGAAATCATGGCAATCTTTTGTCTATCAAATGATTTAGAGGATTTAGAAAAAAGAATTGGAAATATTACTATTGCATACACAAGAGACAAAAAACCTGTTTATGCTAAAGATTTAAAAGCACAAGGTCCAATGACTGTATTATTAAAAGATGCAATTAGACCTAATGTTACTCAAACTTTAGAAAACAATCCTGCAATTATTCATGGTGGTCCTTTTGCAAATATTGCACATGGCTGTAATTCTGTAATTGCAACAAAGACTGGACTTAAACTTGCTGACTATGTCGTTACGGAAGCAGGATTCGGTGCAGACCTTGGTGCGGAAAAATTTCTTGATATTAAATGTAGAAAATCAGATTTAAAACCTAGCTGTGTTGTAATTGTTGCAACTATTAGGGCTTTAAAAATGCATGGTGGTGTAGCAAAAGATGATCTTAAAACAGAAAATGTAGAAGCCTTAAAAAAAGGTCTAGTTAACCTTCAAAGACACGTGGAAAATGTTAAAAAATTTGGTTTACCCGTTGCAGTAGCTGTTAATCATTTTATTAAAGATACAGATAATGAAGTAAAAGCTTTGATAGAATTTTGTGACACTATTGGTGTTAAAGCAAGCCTCTGCACCCATTGGGCAAATGGTGGTGAAGGTACAAAAGAACTTGCAAGCCATGTAGCTGAATTATGTGAGAAAAATGAAGATAAATTTAAATTCTTATATGAGAGTAAAACTCCTCTATTTAAAAAAATAGAAACAATTGCAAAAGAAATTTATAGAGCAGATGAGGTTATTGCTGATACTAAAATTAGAGATCAATTAAAAAGCTTTGAAGATGCTGGTTACGGAGATTTCCCAATTTGTATTGCAAAAACTCAGTATAGCTTTTCAACAGACCCAAGCTTAAAAGGTGCACCAACAGGACATTCTTTACCAATTAGAGAAATTAAACTCTCTTCAGGAGCGGAGTTTATTGTTGTTATATGCGGTGCTGTTATGACTATGCCTGGACTTCCAAGAGTTCCAGCTGCAGATTCTATTAAGCTAAATAAAGATGGTGAAATTGAAGGTCTATTTTAAAATTAGCTCTTTATATAATCAAGCCAATTTCTAACTTCACATGTTCTATTATTAAAATCCAATAGTTCATCTTGAGATTTTATGAATGAGATATGGCTTTCATACTCTTCTTCATTTAAAAAATTTTTATTTACAAATAATCGTTCTTTACGACTATCAATAAGGTTGAGCATCTGAAAATATTCATAATCAGGATGATACTGTAAGCCAATAATTTCAGAGCTTCCCACATTAAAGCTAACACCCATTACATTGTTAACTTTGTCACTTGATAAAAGAATAGTGTTTTTTGGCAATTCACTTACCTCATCAAAATTAAATGCTGGTGAGGTAAAAACTTTTTTTTTATCTTTGTATATAAAGTGTTTTTCACCTTCATTGTTAATAATTACATCTGATGCAATTCCAATATGAGCACCATTTTTTCCAGGATTTACTTTACCTCCTGCTGCTGTTGAGCAGACTTGTAATCCCCAACAAATTGCTAAAATCTTATTTTTGTGATTAAAGCAATTAGATGCAAAATTGATATGTTTCTTAATGACATCTGTCATATCATTTATTCTCATTACACCACCAGTAAACACAATGCCATTATATTTACTCATATTTTTTAGAGCACTTGTTGTCTCTTCATCATGACCAGGATTTATAATTTCTGTAATTGCAGATGGCTCTATCTTTAAAATTAAATTTTTTAAGTTATCTGCTGCAGAAGCTCCCGCTGCTTTAATAAACTCACTATCTTCTCTAATATTTCCTTCAACAATTAAAATATTTAAATTACTCATTTAAACAATTCACCCGTCATACTGTGCTGATACATTATTCTCATATCATTTTCGGTTAATTTTTTTGGATTTCCTCCAGTAGACGGATCTGCTAAGGCCATTTTTGATAATCTATCAATATCAAAGTCCTTTTCATCAATCACTTCTGATAATTTGTGTGGTATATCTAATTTTTTTCTTAAATCTAAAACCCAGTTAACAAAACCATCAAAAGATCTATCTTTAAGTTCTAAGTAGTCACAAACCTTAATTATCTTATCTTCGATAGCGTCTTTGTTAAAAGTTAATACGTAAGGCATAAATATTGCATTAGATAAGCCGTGATGAATATTATTTAATGCATTAACAGGATGACTTAATGAATGAATTGCCCCCAAGCCTTTTTGAAATGCTGTTGATCCCATACTAGCTGCTGTTAACATGTTTTGTCGTGCTTCAATATTTGATCCATTGTTAAATGCTTCAAGTAACCATTCATTAATTAATCTCATACCCTCTAAAGCAATTCCATCAGCCATTGGGTGATATCCTGGGGCGCAATATGCTTCTAAATTGTGAGCTAGCGCATCCATACCAGTTGCAGCTGTAATCTTTGCAGGCAAACTAAGTGATAATACTGGATCTAAGATAACTATTGAAGGTAAAAATTTAGGATGAAAAATTATATTTTTTACACCCGTTTCTTCATTTAATATTACAGATGCTCGTCCTGTTTCTGATCCTGTTCCAGCAGTTGTTGGTACAGCAATAATTGGTGCAATTTTGTCAGAGTTTGCTTTAGTCCAATTATCACCAACATCTTCAAAATCCCAAATAGGTAAGGTTTGACCTGACATAAATGCAATTGCTTTACCAACATCTAAGCCGCTACCCCCTCCAAAAGCTATTACTCCATCACAATTATTTTTATTATAATAATCAGCACCCTCAGTTACATTGGTGCCAGTTGGATTACCCACAACATCTGAATATAATTTAACTGAAATACCACCTTCTTTTAAATTCTCTAGAACATTGATTACAATTTTTGATTTAGCAAGACCACTATCAGTTACTAACAATGGTTTATTAATGTTTAAAGTTTTACAAGCAATACTTAGATCTTTAATTCTATTTTTTCCAACCCACATGGTTGTTGGATAATTCCAATTTGACTTCATTTACTGGTCTCTTTTTAATTTTTATTTTTTTTAATTTCTTCTTCACAAAATTTTTTAGCTTCTTCAAGATCTGTAATTTTTG
>Ga0222652_1000689_pt1 | contig 12801 bp, 16 predicted proteins | sample AntAcemetagen371_FD_179803 | JGI IMG/M metagenome (GOLD analysis project Ga0222652, IMG submission 179803) | Saline water microbial communities from Ace Lake, Antarctica - #371 | ecosystem: Environmental > Aquatic > Non-marine Saline and Alkaline > Saline | place: Antarctica: Ace Lake... | reverse complement strand
CCACCAATAACAATCATAAGACCCATTTTATAATCTAAAGTATTTTTTAAATAATGAGTTGTTGATCCTGATACTGATGTTGCAAGAATATTGTTAGCTTCATTTGCAACAGCATATGCAGGTGGTACGCCTAAAAAAATTAAGAATGGGGTCATTAAAAAACCACCGCCAACACCAAATAAACCTGAAAGCACTCCAACTATTGCACTCAATAAAAGTATTTCAATAGGATTAACAAATACTTGAGCTATTGGTAGAAAAACATCCATAAAAAATTAACAGTTATTAAAAAACAACTTAATTAAATGTGATAAAAGTTCCAACTAAAATGATACCCCAATAAGCAGCTAGACTAACAAAGATGCCTGTTTTGATAATAGTTACTTTAAAATCTGAAATTTTGTTTAATATTTTTATGTTGGAAGTTGACATTACAACCGTCAATACACCCAGTTAATTATTTGTCAAATAAATAGTTAATATAAAATGGTTTTTTTATTAGTAGATTGTTGCTCCAAAAACCTTAACATCATCCCCTTCAACACCAAGGACTAATCTTCCAAGAAATTCTCCCTCAATTTCTTTACTCTTTTGTTTGAATAATACAGTGATATTCAAACCTCTTCGAAGACATCCAAATGCCTCATAATCCTCAGATAAACTAGTTAATAACTTGTTGTTAGCCCACTGCTTTCCAAGCTCTACTTCATTAGCCCCAAATAACATTTGGGTTCCAAAGTCTTTAGTAAAACCACCATAATCTTTCATATTTGAGGTTTTGACAAGATTATCCCAAATAGGTTTAGAAATTGCTATAATCTCATCATCAGATTTCTCTAAAAGATTCATAATTTTAATTTTAATTTTTTTAAGAAGCTTTTCTCTTCTCGTTCTCGTCAACTATGTGGTAAACCGGCACTTTTTCTAATGAAAATTTCCCAGTTTTTGGATCACGTCTTGAAACTGTTAAGCAGTGCCAATTATCATCATCCAATTTCATATGGTCACCTCTGTAATAGTAACCAGGCCAACGTGTTTCTTCACGGAACATAGTATGTTCAGTCACGCACTGAGAAGTTAAAGCTCTGTGTTTTAACTCCCAAGCTCTCATAAGTTGGTGTAAATCTTCAGCACCTACTTTTTCTAAATCTTCCTCTAACCAAGCAAGTAATTCCAAGCCTCTTTTAAGCATATTACCATTGGTCATGTAATTGGTTGCAATACCGCCAACATACTCGTCCATAATTCTTTGTAGACGTTGAAGTCCTTGAATTGGTGAAATGTAACTTGGTGAAACTGTTCCACCTGTAATTTCATTTTGTGCAACTTGGTATGTCTCTAAAGGTTTAAATATAGATGTTTTAAAATCTTCACATTGTTTATCAGTAACTTTAATACCTTCTGCTTTTTTATCATTGATATACTTAACTGCAGCTTTTGCAGCTAAACGACCTTCAGTAAATGATCCAGAAGAAAACTTATGGGCACTTCCACCAACGGTATCACCTGCACCAAAAAGTCCATCAATAGTTAACATTCTGTTATAACCCCAGAAATATTCTGGTGGAGATAAATCTTCAGGTCCACTAACCCAAGCTCCAGAACATGTTGCATGAGAACCCATAACATAAGGCTCAGATGTAGTTAATTCAGGATTTGTGTATTTAGGATCGATATTTTGAGAAGCCCAAACAACAGCTTGACCAACAGTCATACCAAGGAAATTTTCCCAGCCAACTGTTTCTAAATGTGGATCTTGGAAAGCTTCGGTAGTTACCATGTGAATTGGTCCGCCACCTGCGATGGTTTCTTGAATAAATGCGTGGTTTCTTAAACATGTAGGAGTTGGATGATGATCAATGTATTCACCAACTAATTCTTTAGTTTGATCATACCACTTCTTCTCATAATTCTCTCCATTTGCATTTTGAGTATAAGTTTTAAGGTGTAAGAAGTATGCTCCAACTGGACCATAACCATCTTTAAATCTACATAACACAATTCTGTTTTCCATTTGTGTCATTTTAGCTCCAACAGCAATAGGTAACGCATAAGCAGAACCATTACTCCAAGGTGCATACCAAGTTCTTCCCATTCCTTCACCAACTGCTCTTGGTTTGAAAATGTGAGATGCTCCACCTGCTGCAACGATTACAGTTTTTGCTCTAAATACATGGAAGTCACCAGTTCTCATATTGAAACCAACAGCTCCACCTACTCTATTTTCTTGAGCCTCATCCATTAAAAGATGGGTAATCATTATTCTATTGTAAATTTTATCAGCTGATTTTTTTGCAGCTTCTGCAACAATTGGCTTGTAACTTTCACCATGAATCATGATCTGCCATTTACCTTCTCTAAGGTAACGACCTGTTTTTTCATTTTTCATCATTGGTAAGCCCCACTCATCAAACATGTGAACTGTTGAATCAACGTGACGAGCCATATCATAACCTAAATCTTCTCTAACCATTCCCATTAAATCATTACGAGCATATCTTACGTGATCTTCTGGCTGGTTTTCTCCCCATTGCATACCCATGTAACAGTTAATAGCATATAGACCTTGGGCAACTGCACCACTTCTATCAATATTAGCTTTTTCAACACAAATAATTTTCATATCTCTTCCCCAGTGCCTAGCTTCAAAAGTAGCACCAGTTCCAGCCATACCACCACCTACAACTAAAACATCACAATCTTCGTAAAGTGTTTTATGCTTAGCCATTAGTAGTAAACTCCTTTTTTAAACGTATCTTTTGGTACAGATGGCAACTTACCATCAATGTTTAAACCATTAGGCTCAGTATAAAGCATCTGAGAATTAATCTCATCATCATTAGGTTTTTCACCTTCTGCTAATTTTGGAATAAATTTTCCCCAAGGTTTAGTTGTAATTGGAGAAACAAAGTCTTTTGTAGTTCCATTTCTAAATTTAATTTTCCAAGAGATGGTTCCTTTTTCTTCTTCACGTCTAACTCTAACACTATGACCCATTGGGGCAAAGTCTGCATAACCACGAACATCAATTGCATGGTTTGGACAAGCTTTTACACAAGAATAACATTCCCAACAAAAATTTGGTTCAATGTTTACTGCTCTTCTAATATTTTCATCAATGTGCATGATATCTGATGGACAAATATCTACGCAGTGACCACATCCATCACATCTCGTCATATATACAAAAGTTGACATATTATATTACCTCTTTCTTTTTAATAGTGTTTGGGTTGTTCTCTTTTAATTCCTAGTCCAAATTGCTTTGGTGCATCAGCAAATGGTGGAAGATTATCTCTTGAACCATCAGCCTCAGCTAAATTCTTTTGAATAGCTGCACCAGGCTTGTAAATCATGTGTGCAAATTTTGACCAATATACGCCACCAAATAAAGCTATGTTTGATAAGATATATAAAGTTAAAAATACTTTATCATCCCATCTATTTTCTAAATTTAAAGATTGAGTGTAAGACCATGCTAAACCGAATGTTGCGCATGCTAGTAAGGTTAATACAAATAAGTCTGCTTTAATAATTCTATACCAGGGATGAGCTTCTGCTAGTACATCAACTCTTAAAAATAACCAAAACCAATATCCACCAACACATGTCATTATTGCTCCAACATGCCACATCATTGACCAGAAATTAGGTGTAACTGAGTCGCTTGATGTGTAGCTAAAAATTAGGACAACTGTAGCAATCCAAAATAAAATAGTGCCGTACATTCCTAAAACGTGTGCCACTCTTCTTTTACCAGCACCTAGCTCAGAAGTGGTGGCAATATCGTGAACTATTGTTTTTGCAATAATAGCTGCAGTTTCTCCAGCACCCAGTTCTCTAGTTGCTGATAGTTTTGCTTTTTTTGCATTATTAAAAAAATATGTAATATTTTTATGATGAATCATTTGAATTACAGTGCCTATGACAATTAAAGAAAGCATAGTTATAACGAAACCCTGTAAAAATACCGAAGGTATGGTTTCGGCTAGTACAGCGAATGGATTATTGGTCATCATATTATTACCCTTTAAAAACTTAATTAATTTTGATGTTTCTAATATAGTTAAAATGATAGATCAACCGTTATATGGACTGCATTTTTATCCATTTAAGAATACAACTTATACTTTACGCTTATAATGTTGTTTTAGAGGAATAACTGATCTTACACCGCCTTGTGGGTTTTCAACATCCCCTTCTCTTCTTGGTATTAAGTGAATATGACAATGTAAAACCGATTGTCCTGCAATTTTACCTGCGTTTGAGCCTATATTAAAACCTTTAACTAATGGGTCTTTTAATAAAATTTTATCTTTTATTTTTTTTATAAGATCATTACAGGCAATAAGTTCATCGTTAGTTAATTCAAAATAATCTTTAACATGGCGCTTTGGAATAATTAAACAGTGCAATTCAGAAACAGGATAAGTATCATAACTTGCGTAGACTAAAGTGTTTTCATCAGCCAGGCCACTCTCTTTAATACTACAAAATAAACATGGATTATTAGGATCTCTCATAGTTAAGTTCTACCTATAAACTGGACACTTTGAAATTTCTTTTTTATAAAAATTAGAAAGTATTTTATAATATTTCAAACCCTTTCTTTTCCAATTAATTTCTTTAATGGTTTCAACAGAAGTAACTGCCTTTCCAGAACCAATAAGTAAAATTTCATCATAATCAATTAAAGAACTAATTAAAATTTCTTTATTAATAATTTTACCTAATTTTTTTTTTAAAAAATTATAAGTAACACCTTTATAAATATTTCTAGAAGGAGAGTATATTTTGCTACCTTTTATAAAAAACATGTTTGAAGTTCCACTTTCTAGTATTTTTTTTTGAAAGCATAAACCCACGTCAGAAGTGGTATTATCCATCTTAGATAAATGTTTTAATATTAATTTGTATTTTAAATTTTTAAGCTCAGGGTCAATTCTTTTGTGATTTATCAATTTTAAATTAAATTTTAACTTGGGTGTTTTTCTATCTCTTAGAGAAACAGAGATTATCTTCATATTTATAGCAACTCTAAGGAGATGATTGTAAGATTTACTCTTATCAATATTCATTCTAATTAATTTAAGAATATCTTTTTCAATATTGACTCTATCTAATTTATAAATTTTTAATGATTTAACTAAATTTTTAATATGTTTTTTAAAAAAAAGGATTTTAGCAGGTTTTCCAAAAATCCGCATAGTAGTGAACACACCTTTATCCCCCCAAAGATCTTTAAAATTAATTTCTTTGAGTGTTTTATGCTGATAAGATTTTTTTAATAAGTAAGTTACCATTTTCAGTTAAAAAAGATTCTGGATGAAATTGAAAGCCATATACTTTTTCTTTATTATTTTCTATTGCCATTGCTACATTCGAAATAGCACACCTCATCGTAATTTCAAAATTTTTTGCAGCAAATGGCTCTTTTAATTTTAACGAATGATATCTTCCAACATTAAAATTACGATTTTTTTTAAACAATGAATTATTGCTGGTAACCTTTATTTGAGATTGATATCCGTGGTATATTTTTTTTTGTTCAACTATTTTACCTTTTTCACAATACAAAATCTGCTGAAAACCAAGACATATACCAATAATCTTCTTTTTTCCTTTATACTTTTTATAAATACTTGAGGTAATTGTGTAATTTTTTGGAGAGCCAGGACCAGGTGAAAAAACTATTACATCAGCTTTAGTAAGTTTTTTTTGATCAATCTTATTATAATTATCACACTGTACATCATCAAAATTTGAAAATTGATGAACTACATTTTGTGTAAAAGAGTCATTATGATCAATTATATAAATCATTTATAAAGATCCATTAAAGCTTTAGCTTTTATATAGTTTTCATTAAACTCATGTTTTGCATTACTATCAATTACAACACCAGATGCGACTGAGATTTCAGATTGGTTTTTATAGTTCAAAATAGATCTAATGATTATATTAAATCTCATATCACCATTAAATTTTATATAACCAAAACTGCCAGTATAAATATTTCGATTTTCTTTCTCTTGATTGTTAAGCAAATTAAGAGTGCTAATTTTAGGGCACCCTATTACAGATCCACCAGGCATCATCGCCTTTACGATATCTAATGAAGAAACTTTGTCTTTTAATTTACCCCCTATTAAACTCACATAATGATAAAGATCTTTATATTCTTCTACTGTTTTCTTTTTAAGAATCTTAACGGTTCCTGGTTTGCAAATTTTGGATAAATCACTTCTTTCCATGTCAACAATCATATTGTGTTCTTTAGTTTCTTTTATATTTTTCTTAAAGAAAGCTAGGGCTTTTTGCTTATTAAAGTTTTTAGATTTTTTTAATGTTCCCGCTATTGGCTTGGTGGTTATAAAATTACCTTTTTTAGTGATTAAATTCTCTGGTGAACAGCTAATTATTGAATAATTTCTATCTTTAATCATAAATGCTTCTGGAGCCATATTACTTTTTACAAGTCTACAAAAAAAATCTAGAGCATCAATTTGAGAGCTATTTTTATATTTTGTGCAAATTTTTATTTGATAAGTTTCACCAGCTTTAATTCTTTTTTTAAACTTATTAAAAATTTTTTCATAAGATCTATTATTTAAATTAATCTTAAAAACTTTGTTAGATTTAATAATTTTTAACGGCTTATAATTTAGCTCTTTAGAAAATTTTATTTTAGTTTCAGGTTTGTAAAAAATACCCTTGGGAAACTTTAATACTTTTTGTTTTTTTATTTTAACACCTATTAAATTATTTAAAATTTCATAACCAAAAAAGCCAATAAATAGATCTGTTTCTTTATTTTTAGACTTTAACTTAATGCTTTTATTAATAAATTTTTCGATATTTTGATTGGTTAAAATAATTTTTTGTGAAAAATCTTTATATAAATCAAACCCTTTACCTGACTTATAGATGATAAAAGGTTTATTCGTATTATTTAAATCTTCTAGATAATTTTTCTTAATCAATTTGTTATTCTGTTTTTAATCTTAAAACTGCCTCTTCTTTTATTGGTAAGTGTATTATTGCCGCAAAAATAGAAAGTGCAATTGCTAAATACCACGCATAGTCATACGACCCATATAAATCATGGAATAAACCTCCTAGATACGCACCTAGGAAAGAGCCTATTTGATGACTTAAAAAAACAATACCATACAAAAGTCCCAAGTATTTAGTCCCAAACATTTGGGCAACTATTCCACTTGTTGCTGGCACGGTAGCTAACCATAAGAAACCGAATGTAGCGCCAAAAATAAATGAACTAATATTGCTTGGTGGTAAAAATATAAAGAAGCAAATCGAAATTCCTCTTAAAAAATAAAGTGCACTTAAAATAACTTTTTTACTCATCTTTGTTGATAGGTAACCGGATGTTAAAGAACCGAATATATTAAACAAACCAATTAATGATAAAATTGCAGCTGCGGTCCACCCTTCTAGACCTCTATCAGCAATATAAACCGGTACATGGGTACCAACCAAAGTAATATGAAAACCACATACAAAAAAACCACCAGTTAAAAATAAGTAGCTTTTATTTTTAAAAGCTTCATTTAGTGCACTCATTGTACTTTGGTCGTTAGGCTTTTCAATTGATTGAGTCAATGAAGGAGATCTAACAAAAAAAGACATGACAAATCCTAGAAATAAAACCAACATAAATAAAAACAAAGTATTAACCCAGCCATTACTTACCAGCGAATAATTGGTGTATAGAGGTGAAATAAAATAACCAAATGAACCCACGGCAGTTACTATACTCATAGCTATAGTTCTATTTGATAGTGGGAAGTGTTTTCCAACAATCGACATTGGAATGCTTATAGCGGTACCTCCCAATCCAATACCAACAAGGATTCCTAAATCAATTTGAAAAAAGAGACCTGTGTTAGGTCCAGAGTATAGGAAATAAATACCCAAAATATAAAAAATAAAAGCTAAACCAATTGCTTTATGCCCACCATATTTATCAGCAATTACACCAAATATAGGTCCTGTTAATCCCCACATTAACATTTGAATACCAATCGCTAACCCAGACTGTGTAATACTAACATTAAGATCATTTTTAAAATCCATGAAAAATAAACCAAATGTTTGTCTTACACCAAGTGAAATAAGAACAACCCCGCACGCGGCAATTAAAGTTATTAGAGCAGTATTATTTTTTATAAATTTTTCTGAACTCACTTAATAAATTTAAGTGATTTTTTTAAATCTTCAATGAGGTCTTTTGGATCCTCTAAACCTATGTGTAATCTTACTAAATGTTCGTCATTAGCTAATTTTAAATACTGTCTATTACCTTGTTCTCTCTTATCTTGATATAAAGCTAGGCTCTCAAAGCCTCCCCAACTATAACCGTAACCAAATAACTTCAAAGAGTTAACAAATTTAATTACTGAGCTTTTATTTTTTGATTTTATCATAATTCCCATTAATCCTGATGCACCAGAATAGTATTTTTTCCACATTCTAAAATTTAATGAATCTTTTTTATAAGGGTATAAAAGTTTTATTTTTTGATATTTTGATAAAAACTCAGATATTTTTTTTGCATTTTTTTCATGCTTGTCTAATCTGATATCTAAAGTTCTCAGACCTCTTGTTATTAAATAGGCATCATCTGGGCCAAGTCTTAAGCCTGTTACTCTATTAGCTTTCTCAACTTGTTTAAATACTTTCTTATTAACAGCTAAAGTTCCACCCATAACATCTGAATGACCTGAATAATATTTAGTTGCTGAAACTATAGACATATCAAAGCCTAATTTAATAGGTTTTAGAAAATATGGGGTTCCCCAAGTATTATCTATTGCTGTTAAAACTTTATTTTTTTTTGCAATCGATACTATCTTTCCTAAATCTTGAAAATCAAAAGTATTACTTCCTGGATTTTCTACAAAGATTAATTTTGTTTTTTTAGTAATACTTTTTTCTAAAGTTTTTAAGTCATGTGGATTATAAAAAGTAGATTTTATATTAAATTCTTTTAAGAAATCTTGAGTTAAGGATCTGGTTGGTGAATAAGTTGGATCAGCTACAATTATTTCATCGCCTGGTCGTAACACACTAAAAATTGATAAAAAAACTGCTCCAAAACCTGTTGGGGTTAAAAAAACATGATAGGCCTCTTCTATTTCCTTTAATATTTGTGAAAGAATATGAGTTGTAGATGTGCCTTGTCTGCCATAATCAAAATGGCCTCCTGTTGGGTCTTTTTTTGCTTTATCTTGCATTTTTCTAATATCTTGCATTGATTTGAAGATAATAGTTGAGGCTCGCACTATTGGTGGGTTAACTGACTGATTATGGTAATCTTTTGCCGTATGTTTGATAAAAGTCTTGAATGTTTTGCTCATAAAAAATTTGATAAGTTAATAGGACAATGCTATATCACTCCGATAACGTCAATAAAATTAAAAATAAAATAATATGGGTTACCCAAAAAAGCATAGAGGTCGAAGAAAACAGGGCTCTAAAAAAAGAAGAGCTAAAAGAAAAGCTAAGAACAAATAACTTATCAATCTGATCTTCTAGTCCATCTTAATTCTAGTAAATATTAGTTTTTTATCCATCCACCACCAAGAACTTTATAGCCATTACTGTTTTTTGAGTAAAAAACACATGCTTGTCCTGGCGCTATTCCATGCTCTTCTTCTAACAAATCTACATTTGCTGTAGTACTGGTAATATCTATTTTAGCCTTAATTAATCTTCCAGTTGATCTTACTTTCACAAATAATTCTTTTTCAAAATCATTTTGATCATTGGTTATAATATTTAGATCTTTTAAATTTATTTTAGTTTTAACTAAGTGTTCTTTAGCTCCAACAATAATTTCATTTTTATCTGCAATTATTTTTACTACATACAATGGATTTTTATCTGAAATTCCAATTCCTTTTCGTTGACCAATTGTATAATTAATAATTCCATCATGAACACCTATCACTTCACCCTCCATGTTCTTTATGTTTCCTTTACTAAAAGAGTTTGGTCTAAATTTTTCTATAACAGAAGCATAATCACCATTGGGTACAAAGCATATATCTTGGCTATCAGGTTTATCGGCAACATTAAGATCAAGTTCTCTTGCAATATTTCTTGTTTCGTCTTTAAGAAGATTACCTAACGGAAACCTCAAAAAGTTTAATTGATCTTTTGTAGTGTTGAATAAAAAGTAACTTTGATCTCTATTTAAATCTATTCCCCGGTACATATCGGTATTATTTTCTTTAGTAATACTTTTGACATAATGACCTGTAACTAAAGCATCTGCTTTTAATCTTTTTGCCTCTTCAAATAAATCTGTAAATTTAACTGTTTTATTACACTGAACACAAGGTATCGGTGTTTCACCGTTTAAATAACTATCTATAAAATTATCAATGACACCTTCTTTAAATTTATCTTGGTAATAAAGAATTTTATGTTCTATCTTTAATTTATCAGCTACTCTTTTAGCATCCATAATGTCTTGACCTGCACAACACTGTTTTGAAGACGCTGTTTCTTTATTGTCATTATAAAGTTTTAAAGTTATGCCTATAACGTTGTAACCTTCATTCTTCATCATGGCTGCAACAGTTGAGGAATCTACCCCACCAGACATCGCAACAACAATTAATGTATCTTTTGGTTCTTTGGCTATTCCAATTGAATTCAATTTAATCATATTTAATGATATTTATTAGTATATTAGATATAAGTAAATTAAATGATTTTAGATTATGAACCAGGTGACAAAGTCACTAATAAAGAGAATAAAGATTGGGGTATTGGACAAGTTCAATCAATAATTAACGGCAAAGTTACAGTTAATTTTGAAAATGTTGGAAAAAAAGTGATTAACTCAGAAATAATTAGGTTAGAAAAGATTTATAAATGAATATTGAAGAAACTAAAAAAATAACGCTTTCCTTAATAGATACTTTTAATGAAGCAAGTCAGGTGGCTTTGGATTTAAGAAAAGTTGGATTAATAAATGAAATTAAGTCAGATAATACCCCAGTAAGTAATGGTGATATTGAGGTTAATAAAATTTTAACAAATAAAATCCAAGAAATAACACCAAATATACCAATTGTTTCAGAGGAAAGTACCAATCACAAAGATGCTATTAATTTAAGAAATTTTTGGTTAATTGATCCGATAGATGGGACGAGAGAGTATATAAATAATAGGGACGAATTCACATTAAATGCAGCGTTGATATTAGATAAAAAACCAGCAATAGGAATTATTGCAGCTCCAGCAAAAGAAAGAATTTTTTATTCTTATGGCATGTCTAATAGTTATGAGCTTATTGATGCTCATGAGATATCTTTAATAGATAAAAAAAAGGATTATGAAGAAGTAACTGCTGTGAGTTATTCGAACGAACTAAAACCAGAAATTATAGAAATTCATAAAAAAAATAAAATTACCTCTTTCCAAAAAATGAAGAGTTCATTAAAATTTTGTGTTATAGCCGCTGGTGAGTTTGATATGTATGTGGCAGAACCAAGAGCTTGTGAGTGGGATATAGCAGCTGGGCACGCCATATTAGAACATGCTGGTGGGAAAATAACAGATTTTAATGGTGATGAAATTCTATATGGTAAGCCTGAATTTAAAAACCTAAGTTTAATTTTAAAAAATAAAAATATACTCTAATGGATGAGCGTCTAAGAATAATCTTAATTATAATAGTTTCAGTTTCAATATTTGGTCTTTTAGTTTTTGTTTTTGTTAAAAACTACATAAAAAACATAGTTACTCATTTAGCAAAAGAAGAAGAGGAAGAAAAAAAATTAAAGTAGTTTAATAATTTTTAAATACTCAGTCTGGTCAATATCCATTATTCTTTTAGAAGTTTCAAAGTCAAAACCATTTCTTGCAAGGAGGGAGATATCTTTTTTATAAAATAAAGGTCTATTATCCTCTGCTCTTGCGGGTCCAATTCTTTTTTTTTTACATACTTTAATACCTGAGAAGAAATCTTGATCAGAATTATCTTCTTTAATCTTCTCCAATGTCTCTTTAATATAAGTATCGTTAATTCCTTTTCCCATTAAATAGTATCTAATCTTATTAATAGAGCTTCCTTTTTGGATTAAACTACGTGACTTACTCTCAGAATAAAATTTGTCACTAATAAATTTACTTTTTTCAAGATCTACCAAAACAATATCAATGAGATCTGTGATGTCTTGTTTTTTAACATTTGGTACATTTGCTTTAAGATATTTCTTTAATAAATAGGTTCTTAATTGTTGTTTAGACGGTGCATATCTTTCAATATATGCGAAAGAAAAGTTTCGCATCTCTTCCATAGTAACCTCTAATGTTTTTTTTCTATTTCTCATAGGAATCATGTTATCTTGTAATATAATATAACAAAAAATGATCGAGCAAATTTATACATATTTCACTGTAGAGATGATTTTTCTGTGGTTAAACCTTGGTGTTTTACCTTTTTGGTTGGTATTAATAATCTTTCCGCAGTCACAAATATGTAGAGTTTTTATAACATCAATTTTTCCAATTTTTATTTTAAGTCTATCTTATGGGTATTTACTTCATTTATTTTTTAATGAAGGTTATGATTTTATTCAAAATTTTGAACTCTATCTTGGTTTGGATGCTGTTAGTAATCTATTTACATACAAAGCTTTCGTAATTTTATTTTGGACACATTTTTTGGCAATGAATTTATTTTGTGGTGGATGGATTGTTAAAGACTCTCAAAAATTTGGTATAAATAAAATTTTAATGTCTTTACCACTTTTAGTAACATAT
>Ga0222652_1000687_pt1 | contig 12803 bp, 11 predicted proteins | sample AntAcemetagen371_FD_179803 | JGI IMG/M metagenome (GOLD analysis project Ga0222652, IMG submission 179803) | Saline water microbial communities from Ace Lake, Antarctica - #371 | ecosystem: Environmental > Aquatic > Non-marine Saline and Alkaline > Saline | place: Antarctica: Ace Lake... | reverse complement strand
CCAATGCATTGGCGGCGCCTTTATAACCAAACTGTTGCAAATGGTGCCGGACAGAATTGCCAGTGCCGTAATGGCCCAGCCCATTGGTCGCAGAAATGGTGAACCGCTTCCGCCGCGACCGGAGCACTTTAATCGCTGGGTCAATGTGGTGAAAAGTTTTGCCGACGTTGACGAAGATACGTCTGATGCCATCTATGACAACCTTTACGCGCCCGGCTTCGATTACTCCGTCCCCATAGGATTTTTTGCACCGCTGTCGGTTGCCTACGCTTGTGCTGGCCGGCCATGACGAGATTCACCCCTATGAAGTCTCCAAAGAAATCGCTGAATTGTCAGGCAATAACCAGGGTTTTATTGAACAGTGGAAAGAAGGGGAAGATGTGTGCCGGGCGAGGGAGTCGGTGAAGCAGTTCTTTCGAACACACACTGTCTGACATATGCTTGTGAGCAGCAACCAGCAGGGGTATTCGTTTGGCAAAAGTCTGCATTGGGTTTAACTGATTATTGAAGGTGGTGTTTATGAAAATAATAAAAAGCCTGCGTCAGCCACGCGCGCTCTGGACTGGGTTGTTGCTCGCACTATGCACAGTGTCACTGGGGGTATCAGCAGCACCAAGGGCCGCATTAATAGAGGATAACGTCGCCATCTTTTATCCCGCAGATTTTGATGCCGGGGCGAACTTGCCTTCATTTGCCCTGCTGGAAGAGCCCAGGGAAATCGGCGCATTGTCTGAGACCTGGGAAACCCAAGTTAAATTTTCCTCTGCCTTTGGCCAACCCATGGCAAGGGTTGAAGTGGACAGCAGCACCAACCTCTATGGTGGTGGTGAGGTGCTGAGCCGCCTTCTGCGAAAGGGCAGCAGCCAAATCCTGTGGAATACGGATAACTATGGTTATGGCAGAGACGATGGCGCCAAGCTTTATCAGTCACACCCCTGGGTGTTGGCGGTACGGCAAGATGGCAGTGCCTACGGCGTTCTGGCCGACAATACCTGGAAACAGACACTCAGCCTGAGTGATGACATTACCTTTAGTTCCGAAGGCCCGGCATTCCGCGTGCTGGTGATTGAGGGCGAAACTCCGCAAGAAGTCCTGGTCTCACTCGCCGACTTGACTGGGAAAATGCCTTTGCCACCGCTTTGGAGCCTTGGCTTTCAGCAATCGAGATACTCCTACTACCCGGAAAGCCGCGCCAAGGAAATCGTTGATACCTTCCGCAATAAGCAGATTCCCATTGATGTCCTCTGGTTTGATATCGACTATATGGATGACTTCAAGGTATTCACCTTTGACCATGAAAGCTATCCGGAGCCCAGGGCCATGAACGCCTATTTGCATCAACATAAAATGAAAGGCGTCTGGATGATCGACCCGGGTGTGGGCATCGAAGAAGGCTATTCCGTCTATGACTCAGGTACGGAGCTGGATGTCTGGATGAAAGACGCTGACGGCGAGGTGTATGAAGGTGAAGTTTGGCCCGGCCCCACAGTCTTTCCCGATTACACTCAGGAAAAAACCGCTGAATGGTGGAGCAAGCTCTATCAGGATTTTATGGGGCAGGACATCGACGGCGTTTGGAACGACATGAATGAGCCAGCGGACTTTTCTGGCCCGGAGGGCTCGGTGCCGGAGGATAATATTCACGCCGGTGGCCTGAGATTAACGCCTAACGGCAAGCCACTGCCACCAGATAGCCACCTTCGATATCACAATGTCTATGGCATGTTGATGGTGAAAGCCTCGCGCCAGGGCATTGCCAATGCCAGCCCGGACAAGCGCCCCTTTATTCTGACGCGGGCCAACTATCTTGGCGGACAGCGCTATGCGGCCACCTGGACGGGTGACAACAACTCCACTTGGGAGCACCTGCGTCTCTCCATTCCCATGTCTCTCAATATGGGGTTATCTGGCCAGCCCTTTAACGGCCCGGATATTGGCGGATTTATTGGTAATGCTTCACCAGAGCTCTTTGGGCACTGGATGGCCATTGGTGCCTTTTATCCGTTTGCCCGTGCGCATACGGCGACTGACAGTGATGATCAGGAACCCTGGGTATTTGGTCCTGCTGTGGAAGAAGCCAGTCGTGTGGCGCTCGAGCGGCGCTACCGCCTGATGCCTTACCTCTATACCCGGTTTTACCGGGCTTCAGAAACCGGCATACCCGTGATGCAGCCGACCTTCTTTGCCGATGTAACCGATACGTCACTGCGTGGAGAAGACCGCTCTTTTTTGTTTGGTCCGGACATATTGGTTGTCCCCAAATGGGCGGATAAGCCATCTATGCCCAAAGGCGCATGGCGGCTCATTTCACTGGTTGGTGAAGACAGTCTTAACGATGAGTTTCAGCCAGATCTGAGAATTCGTGACGGAGCCATCGTCCCGGCAGGGGAGGTTATTCAGAGCACGGATGATTATTCGTTAAGTACTCTCACGCTTTATGTCTCTCTCGACCCCGAAGGCAACGCAAAAGGAGAGCTGTACCATGACGCGGGTGATGGTTATGGCTATACCCGCGGGGAATACGCACTGATAGGTTTTTCCGCCACGACTTCAGGCAATACTGTCGAGGTCACAGCCAATGAGTTGGAAGGAGAATACCCCTTGGATATTCGGCAATTGCAGATCAGGCTGGTAACTGATGAAGGGGTTAAAACTGCCAGAGGAACATTTGGCGAACCAATAAAAATCCGGCTGTAGCTTGGCTGGGTAAAATAGTTACCCGCATTTTTTAGCAGGACTGGATGGTGGCTGCCTGGTATGTTGCCAAACGCGGGGATCTCTACTTTGAGTGGTGCTGGAGCGAGACATAAGCAAGCGTCTCAGGATTTATCCCTTACCCATTGATCCCCCTCTTTGTGGTAAACCTCTTTGACAGCGGCCCAGGCGACCCGGTGCGATACCTCTTCCTGGCTAGCGTCACCGCGCCTGTCTTCGCTGTCTTCATATTCGTCCCAGGCAGAATTAAAAGCCTTTCGATAAATAGTCTGGCCATGAGGCGGCACATTATTTTTTACCCCTTTGGGCAACTCCGAGTTGTTTTGGTAAGGCATAAAATCCCCTTGCCTGACTTGTTAATAAACAAAAGAGCAAGTCCTGTAATATCTACTCCCATGCTCTATGAGCAGGCAAGCAATACGAAGCGTGGTACGAATGGCCTGCGCCAAAAATACACTTTGCTATTTCCTTGGACATGGAGAAATTCACTGCGTTCCCAACTATTCAAGCCTTTGACCACAGCTATTGCCAGTATTCAAATAAGCAGTCTCGGTCGGGTGGGATGTTATCGCTGGAATCAAATAAACAACAGGCAGTCAGCAGTTTCCTTGGTGGAGCTCTAGTTGCTGCCGACTCAAAATCCGGCTGGAGTGAGGGTGAGCACTATCTAGCTAATAGTCACGTCTCGCCATAAAGTTGGTGACTTTATGCGTGGCTTCATCGAGGCTCAGGGCGTAGTGCTCCTGTAAAAGATTGATCAGGTTGTTCGCCTTTCCTTCTGACGCCAATAAGTCTTCCTCAGTCAACTGGCGCCAGGCTATTCTGGCAGCGCTGACCTGTCGCCGCCACTTGTTGTTAACCTGAGTGATGCTGGGCTGATTCATTTCGCGTCTTGGCTCTATTGTTTGGGACACGCAGTATGCGCTGAAAAGTCGTTCACCGGTATATCTGGAAGATTAAAATTTCGTTTGCAGCAAATGTTGTCTTGTACGGGCATAACAGCAAGTTTGTTGGCGGCATTGGTGTAGAATCTGCCCATGAATAACAATGCCCAAAAGCGATCGAATAACGAGCCCTCTGAGGCTTTCAGTCATAGCGTATCGCTGTTCAGACTCTTCGGTATAGAAGTCCGGCTCGATTTCAGTGTCATTATCATCTTTTTATTGATTGTCTTTAGCCTCGGTAGCGGACTCTTTGCGCACTGGCATCCGGATTGGAGCAATACGACGATTTGGGGTGTCGCCTTGGCCGCAGGTGTTTTGTTTTTTGCTTCCCTGCTGGCGCATGAGTTTGCCCATTCACTTGTGTCACAGTATTACGGTATTCCGGTGCCGCGTATTACCCTGTTTCTGTTTGGCGGTATGGCGCAGATATCCGAAGAACCCCACAACCCCAAGGAGGAGTTCTGGATCGCAATTGCCGGGCCCTTCATGAGTGTATTGATTTCCGTGGTTTGTACCAATCTGGCGTTTTGGCAGCTCGATGAGTCGTTTCTGCAGGATCTGGCTTCGGGAGCACCGGAAGCATTTTCTCAACTGAGCCCGACACAAACTACCCTGTTCTGGCTGGGTTCGGTCAACATGATCCTGGCAGTATTTAATATGATTCCGGGATTCCCCATGGATGGGGGGGGTGTGTTCCGAGCCGCTGTCTGGGCCATTACCGGCGACCGTATCAAGGCAACGCGCTGGGCTTCCAATGGCGGGCGCTATTTTGGTTGGTCATTGATGGTTTTCGGGATAATAGGTTTGTTTGGTGGTTCCGGGTTGGGTTCAGTTTGGTGGGTACTGATTGGCTGGTTTATTTCCAGCCTGGCGGCGATGAGTTACCGGCAGCTGGTTATTGACGACAAGCTTAAGGACTTTACCGTTGCGGATCTGATGCATACGCAGTTTGATGTGGTTGCAGCAGAAACAGATCTGCCGGACTTTGTTGAGCGGCAGTTGCTGCATAGTTCGCAGCAGTTCTGGCCGGTCATGGAAGGCTCATCTTTGGCAGGTGTTGTGACGCTTCTTGAGATAGCGCGATTGTCCGAAGAGACACGCCGCGGAAAATCGGTCGGAGATGTCATGCGTTCGTTGGACTCCGTAACGGTTTTGTCTCCGAATACCCGCATGCTAAGCGCAGTTGGCCCATTGACTCGCGCCGGTGATGAGCCTGCTCCCGTGGTGGCCGGCGGAAAGTTGGTTGGATTGATCCGCCATGCTGACGTGATGCAGTGGATGCTTCTTCACGGTGGCATTCAGGCTAGATAGCCGAACTTGGGTTCAGAGTAAATTTTTCTCTGAGCCCTGTTTTTTTTAGTCTTCTTGTAAAAAGCTTTCCAGTTGCTGGCGCAGGTGGTGGTTTTCACTCTTTAGTTTCTCTCGCTGACAAAGCGGATCAATCAGCATAGCTAGCCGACCAGCTCCAGATCTTTGAACAGTCGCATTGCCTTAAATGACAGCAACATCGGCGGCACAAGGCGCCTGCTGACTGTACGTTAGCTTAAGTGCACCATTTTTCGGATCAATGCGGAAACATTCGACGCGGTCAGCGTCCTGGCTCGCTACCAGAATATACTTGCCACTGTGATCGATGGTGAGATTGCGGGCATTTGATTTAGCCGCTAGCGCGCTGCGGCTTGAAAAAGTCAGTTTTCCGTCAGATTCTACCTTAAACACCGCAATGCTCTGGTGAACCCGGCATATGTAATAGTAGTAAGAGCCATCGGCTGACAAGCAACCTTCAGCCCCCCAAAATTTGGACCTGCCGAAGTTTTCCGGATGATCCCGTGCTACGAAGTCTTCCGGGTAGCAGAATACCGTCTGTAGAGGCTTCAGACCTTTTTTGTCGTCAATCGAGCACACCACAACTGTGCCATTTAGTTCACAATTCACATACGCCACCCTTAATGACGGGTGGAATTTCATACCACGTGGACCGCTCCCTGGGGCCAGCTCCACTTCACCTTGCGGTGTCAGTGTCCCGGTCTTGGTATTAAGCAGGTACTGGTGCACCTTATCTGTACCTAAATCCGTGGCGTATACCAGGTCAGTTCGGGGATCCCCCAGAAAACCGTGGGGATGTGGTATTGACTGACGAATGGGATCCGGTCCCGAACCCGTATGAACAGGCTTGGCTGTCACCTCGCCGATTTTTCCGGTATCGGGGTCGAATGGAAGCACTGAGATGCCACTCTCCCAATACCTGGTCACTAGCAAGAAACGCCCTGTCCGGTCAAAGGTGGCACAAGTATTGCCTTGACCGCCAGTCGATTGGTTGGCTACTTTCTCGAGCCCGCCATCAGGTAGGATTTTGTACGAGGACACAAACCCGACTCCCTCGGCTACCCCGGTGTGATGAGAAAGCTCGTGGGTGGCCACCAGAAATCGTCGGTTGGGGTGAATTTCCAACCAGGTCGGCGAGTCCTGCCTGGTCAGTTTGCCCGTTGGGGAAAATGAGCCATCGGAACTGTTAAATGAAAAGCAACTTATACCTTCTCCGGGTTGTTCTGAGCCAACCCAGGGAAGCTGTCCTGGCTCAAATCCCGTATAGCTTCCAACGAACACGTATTGCTTTTCCTCTTTATCCTGAGCCATGAGTAGATAGGTTGCCAGAGCCGTTGCGCCAGCCGCGGAAAGTTTGCAAAAGTATCGACGTGACAAATAGGCATATTTTCTGCCAATGTATTTTTTTATGGTTTTGCTGATGATTATAACTCCGCTTTACTGGTCATCTGTCTGTCTGGTGAGCCATCTTACTGAATTGCGAATCAGCCGCACCATCATGGGATGCCCCAGCGCCTCAGGTGTATGTCCGGGTGCGAGGTAGCAAAATCGACCCTCCCCGAACTCCCGCCACCAGCCTGCCGGAGCGGAGTTATTTGCATCCGAGATATTTCTTATCAGCAAATGCTCGTTATCCAGATAGTATTTGCTCAAATGCTGTTCGTCGTAGGTTCTGAAGTCCTCAACGCCGGCAGTGATAGGGTGATCTTTGTCCTCTATCCGGATCATAAATTCCTCTGGAGGTGGGTGACCTCCGTAGTCGCCTCCGAAAAGCTCGTAGTAGGGTCCGTCTGGCGGGTAAAGTCCATGCGAGTTATGCAGGGCCAGAAATGCACCACCATTACTTACAAAATCTGAGAGTGCTTGCTGCTGCGCTTCTGTCATCCACTTGACTTGCGTGCCGGGCTCATAGCCATTCGGCCAGATATTACCGTCCTTGAAAAAGATTACCAGATCGAATTCTTTCAGTACCTCAGCGGTCAGGGCTTCATGGTTTTCAATGTAAACCACCGGTATGTTCTCAAGCGCCAGTGGACCCATCAGGCCATTACGCACGTGGACCGGTGAGTGATAGCGGTCTCCGATCAAAGCCAGCGCACGTGGCCGATCAGTCGATTGGTAAACCTCGGAGGTGTTCTGAGCCTGGGCCAGGAGCTGGGTTGAGAGCAAGGTCGCCAGACAAAACACCATAGTCAAAAGCATGCAATAAGGGGTTATGGCACTACTCTTTTTCACTGTATTTATTATAAGTTTCATAGGAAATTTTTGATTTAATAAAGATAAATTCAAGTACGGAAAATATAACACCATGTATTTACCTGAAATGCGAAGTATCTTATCCGAACCCGGAATTTCTTTACAATTTCACTGTTTAATCCCCAGTTTTCAGGTACATGTCGCCAAAAAATAGATTTTATTTTTGCATTGACCAAAAAGTGCCAAGTATCTTTATCTCATAGGGATATAGGCTACTACAGATCAAGCTGGTAACCGACGACGGCGTTAAAACCGCCACCGGTTCCTTTGGCGAGGAAGTGAGAATAGGTTTGTAACCACTATGGCTGCTGCCAATACCAGTAGCGCGGCGATTTCCACGAAAGACGACTGGGTAATTGACTCAATCAATTTTACCTCCTAATTGCGGATAAACTCGGCAAATCAAGGCTAGGGTAAAGTTATTCTGTCAGTGATTTGCTCAACGGAGATACCTTCCTGCTCACAGAGTTCACACACGATGATACGCGGAATACTTATGCTCATTTGGCGTTCCTCCATTGATCACGAGGGTCAAAGGCTGCTTTCTCGGCCTTTGATGGCTTGCCTCACTGGCTATGAAATCGGGCTGATAAACCCTCTGGGTTTTATGGCCAGCACGGAGCAGTTGATCTGCGTAAGGATATTTTCTGCCGTATTCCCAATGATGAGACCGGCTATCCCTGTTCGAGCCACGGTTCCCATGATTACCAGGTTCGCACTGATAGAGTCCGCGACTTTGGGAATCTCACGCCCTGGATCGCCTTGCACAATAATGGGATGTGGTGCTAAAAAATTATAGTTTTCTTCTCCAAGCCTGTTCTTTAAGCCTTCAAGAAGCGTGTTCATTTTGTACCGTTTTTCCTGGTATTCAGCTTCAAACAACTCTTTTTCGATTTTACCTGGTTGCTCTACCCACAGGCTGACAAAACCGGCTTCTGGCACATCATAAGCATTGACGACATACAGTTTTGCCAGTTCGGACAGGGAAAGCGAACTTCCAAGGTCGAGAATTATCTTGTTTAAGTCTTCATTAACAGTCGTATTGTCATCATCAAAATCGACTGCAGCCAGAATATGATCATAATCCGGTTTTTCATCTTTTTTCATTAGCCAGAGAGGACTGGGGCACTTGCGGAGCAGGTTCATGTCGTCACTCCCGATAAAACGATCAAGCCAGTCAATATCATCGACCTCCTTGATGACCAGATCGTAGCTATTTGCTTGTACCAGGCGAATGATTTCGACGTACTTTTTGCCTCTTTTCTGTTCGGTTTTGGCATTGAACCCCGTCCCTATCGAAGAAACGAGGCGCTGTAATTTTGCATTTCCCTGCTCTTCTATTTTTTCTTTGAGCTGTTGTTCACTAATGCCAATTTTTTTTGAATAAAAAGATGATGAAACAGCCGGATTTACCTGCAGTATCGTTAAGTCAGCCTGATTATTTTTTGCCAGAGAGACAGCGCGAGCCAATGAAGGCGAGTGTTCATTGGTTTCATTGCTGAGCACATACAAAATATTCTTAAATCTTTTCATAAAGCCCCTTTTGCCGAATAGGCTATTCGCGATTAGCTGGACCGACTGTTAATGCCCTCGAGCAACAACTCAGTTGCTCGATCAGCGGCATCCTGGAAAGGTTCCAGTACAAGATCAACACCCAAAAGTTCCAATTCTTCAGTTTCCGCCTTGCTTTGTGACATGGTTGCAAACTGGCCGGTGAAACCGGTAGGCCGCGCTAACTGCATGATGGTTTTTCTAATATCCTCAGACGCCAGCCCGGTATGATGGTGAGGAATTGTGAAAACAATCCACTGTGCACGACCAAGCGGTAGCTCGGCTACAAACTCTGCGTCGGTGACATCCCCGTATTCGGTATCCAGTCCAAGCGCTCTGCAACGCTTAATGATAGATGGATTAAAGTCCAGCCCCAGCACCTTGATACCCTTATCACTGAGACGCGTGGCAATCGCAGTGCCCAAGCGGCCCAAGCCTAAAATAACGACCTGATAGTAATCACCGGCTTGATATTCAGCAGGCTGCTCACGGGGTGTGTTTGCACGTTCAAACACGCCTAGCAGAGGTTCAAAAAGGGCATAAAGACGATGGGAGTAGGTAATCATGTATGTCGATGCCGCAATGGTCACAATTCCAACGAGTGTCACCAGCCCCAGAACATCTTGCTGCACATGCCCGAGGCTAATGCCCATGGCGACAAATATCAGTGAAAATTCACTGATTTGTGCAACGGTAAGGCCGGCCAGAAAACCGGTCCTTTTACGGTAACCCATTGCACCCATGATCGCCAGAACGATCAGTGGATTGCCGATCAATACAAATGCTGAAAAAATAATTGCTCCTGGAATATGAGCACTCAGCAGCGACAGGTCCAGTGATGCACCCAGGGCGATAAAGAAAAACAGCAGCAGGAAATCCCTTAGCGGGGCCAGCCGGGCGGCAATACTCTCACGATAGGGTGTCGACGCCAGGGAAACGCCAGCCAGCAAGCCGCCCACCTCTTTCCCCAACCCTACCTGATCGCCGATGGCGGCAAACAGTGTGGCCTGGGCAATGGCGTAAATCACTAATAATTCTGGTGCTTTTGCCAGCTGCTCGGTCAGTGGGTTGGCAATGTATCGAACAAAAACCACGACAAACGCCAGCAGCGCCAGCCCGGAAAGTGCTACCTGCATGATAGAGGCGCCATTGGCATCGCCGTGCCCGGTGCCTATGCCGATGGCTGCCAGAGCAATCATCGCCATGACAACCACCAGATCCTGAACGATCAAAAAACCCAGCGCGATTTGGCCGTGCAGGGAATCGATCTCTCTTTTATCCGACAGCAGCTTGACGATAATGATCGTGGAAGAGAAGGTCAGCGCGATGGCCACAAAGAGGCTGGTAATGTGATCAAGGCCGATTGCCAAACCGAGGAAATATCCGATCAGGGAAGTGAACACCACTTGCCCAAGGCCGGTGAGTATGGAAACTCCCCCGATGGAGCGAATGAGTTTGACATCCAGCTTTATCCCCACCAGAAACAAGAGAATGGCGATGCCCAGTTCTGAGAGAAGTTCGATTTGTTCCTCGGAGTGAACGATATCCAGGAGGGATGGGCCTGCAATCAGCCCCACCGCAAGGAAACTAACAATGAGAGGTTGCCGGAGCAATACACCCAGAAAACCAATAGCTGCTGCCAATACCAGTAGCGCGGCGATTTCCACGAAAGACGACTGGGTAATTAACTCAATCAATTTTCTCTCCTGATTGCGGGGGGAATATGTAAATTGAGGCCAGAGTAAAATTTATTCTGCCGCGACTTGCTAGTCGTCCTGTAAAAATCTCTCCAGTTGCTGCCGCAGACTTTGATTTTCAGTTTCCAGCTGGTCGCGCTGGCGCAACAGGTCGATGAGCATGGCGGTAGCAATCCAGTCCAGCTCCAGATCTTGACGCAGGCGCAGGGCCTTGCGTATCCAGGAGGCGGCGGTGGTATCGAACTCCCAGTCTTGCTGTGTTTTGCCACTGTGCGGCCGTGCGATGTCGTGTTCGACGAGGCTGTGTATCTGCTCGATGGTAATGCTTTCCTGTTCACAGAGTTCGCGCACGCTGATGCGAAGAATGCTGATGCTCATTTGTCTTTCCTCCACTGTGAACGGGGATCAAAGGCAGCTTTATCTGACAGTTCTTTCCAGAGCCGGTTGATATCTTCATCTTTCTTGTCAGGCATCACCACCTTGAGGATAGCGTAGAGATCGCCACGCCCCTGTTTGCTGGTCAAACCTTTACCCTTGACCCGCAGTTTTTGTCCCGACTGACTACCCGGACGAATGCTCAGGGCAATATCTCCTTCCAGTGTGGGTACATTGATTTTTGCGCCCAGCGCCGCTTCCCAGGGGGCAATCGGAACCACTACAGAGAGATTATGGCCCTGAACGTCGAACATGGGATGCGGCACCAGGCGAATGTGCAGGTAGAGATCTCCTGCAGTTGCATTGCCGGTGCCCGGCGTGCCCTGACCGCGTACGCGGATGCGCTCGCCTTCGGTCACTCCGGCGGGAATGGTTACTTTCAGGGATTTGCGTTTGCTTACCCGCTGGCCATTTTCGATTGCTGGCAGTTCGTAGCTCACGGGTTTTTTCTGGTCCTTGAGAGTGTCTTCCAAAAATACCGGCATTTCGATCTCGACATCCTGACCGCGCATGCCGCCGCGCATTCCATCTCCCATGCCACCACCAAAGCCATGAGAATCTTGTGCCCCGCTGCGAAAACCGCCCCCAAAGAGGTCATTAAAGAAGTCGGAAAAATCACCGGAGAATTGCTGTTCTTTACCGCCAGTGTGTGACTGCCAGCCGGGAGGCGGCTCAAAGCCTCCGCCGGGTCTGGCGCCACCGTAGCGACGCAATTCATCGTATTCGGCGCGACGACTGTCGTTACCCAGAACCTCCCAGGCTTCGGCGACCTCCTTGAATTTGTTTTCAGCCTCCTTGTCTGGGTTCAGGTCCGGATGATATTTGCGCGCCAGTTTGCGGTAGGCGGATTTGATATCCGCCTTTTCCGCGTCGGCTTCGACATCGAGAATTTTGTAGTAGTCCTTGAATTCCATCTTGCAGCAACAACTGAAGTAAATAAGCCACTATAACGCCAATATCATATGAATATTTATTCTTCTTGCACAAGTTTCAAGTGTGGATCGATGCCCTGCCAAATCTGGTCAATTTACAGTTTCATGGCACGCTGTCTGGTTAGGTTAGAATCAGTGCCAACTACTTCTTGTAAACCTGGATATGGCGATGGAGGGTTCAAAACTATCAACCGGACAAAGCTAGCCCATGCAAGCTGAACATTTTTTCGCGCTGGTCATAGGCGTAGTGCTGTTGGTGGTTGTGTTTAATCGGCTGCGTCGGAAGCAAAGGCAACGCCGGCGTGAGTGGTTGCGCGCCCAAACTTTAGCGGATAATTACGTTCGTATTCTGCAAACGAATGTACCGCTTTATTCCTGTCTGTCCGACGAGTTGCAGGCAGAACTCTGTGCCAACATCAATGTGTTTCTGGATGAAAAAGAGTTTCATGGCCGTGGCGGGCAGGAAATTACTGATGAAGTGCGCCTGACGGTGGCGGGTAATGCCTGTATGTTGTTGCTCAATCGACCCGGCGATTACTTTCCGGGCTTTAAAACGATTTTGCTTTACCCTCAAAGCTACAGTGTAAAGGAGCAGCACAGTGACGGTGGAATCGTCAGTCAACGGGACAGTCACCGGGCGGGTGAATCCTGGCACCGAGGGCCGGTCATTTTGGCGTGGAGCGATGTCATCTATGGCTCACGTGTGCGAGGCGATGGTTTTAATGTGGTATTGCATGAATTTGCGCACAAACTGGATGAGATCAACACCAGTGCCGGCGGCGTACCGTTACTTGATAACAAGGATGCTTATATGGAATGGCCGCGGGTGTTTAGCAAGGACTATCGGATTTTTGTCGAGAAAACCCGGCTTCATCGGGACGTTGCCATTGATGACTATGGGGCAACTTCTCCGGAGGAATTTTTTGCCGTCTGTACAGAAAGCTTTT
>Ga0222652_1000680_pt1 | contig 12887 bp, 9 predicted proteins | sample AntAcemetagen371_FD_179803 | JGI IMG/M metagenome (GOLD analysis project Ga0222652, IMG submission 179803) | Saline water microbial communities from Ace Lake, Antarctica - #371 | ecosystem: Environmental > Aquatic > Non-marine Saline and Alkaline > Saline | place: Antarctica: Ace Lake | collected... | reverse complement strand
TTTGCACCCGTGCTTTCTCCCGGTGAGATCCTTGCTTATTGCGTACACGGGCTCTGAACGCATTGAGCACAACTATTGCAGAACTGGCTGACATCCCCAGAGCTGCCATCCAGGGCGGAACCATACCCATCATTGCCAGCGGAATTGCCAACAGGTTGTAGCCTAGCGCCCAACCGAGATTTTCGGCAATAATCTTGCGGGCACGTCGCGCGTTATCAACCAGAAGCGGGATTGCCTCCAGGCTATTGGAAAGCAGGACAAAGTCCGCCTTGTTCTTGCTTAGGTCAACCGCGTTGGACAACGCAATGGATGCATCTGCAGCACTTAACAGGGGAGCATCATTAATACCGTCACCAACCGAAAGCACTTTTTCTCCCTGATGCTGATAATGCTTAAGGCACTGGTATTTTCCTTCAGGGGTCATTGTATCGGCCCAGTCATGCATGCCAAGCTTCCTGGCCAGCACGCCCACCTCCGCCGAAGGATCACCGCTAAGCAGACCCAGCTTGACCCCTGGCAATTTTTCTCTTAGAGCATCCAGGGCAGATATCGCTTCCGGACGCAGTCGGTCACTAACACTAAAAACCGCCAGCCACTGCACGTTTGTGCCCAAATAGATCCGTTGTTTACTTTGGTCTTCCAGCTGAATTCGCAAGCTGGAAGCGGAAAGCCCGGCGACAAATTCGCGAGTACCGATTCGGTATGGTTGGCCATTTATTTGAGCCTCAACCCCCCTACCTGAATATGCGTTCCAGTCAGAAACAGCATAGCTGTATTCTGATATCGGGCGATCGAAGACACCTGCAAGAGGATGATTGGAAAAAGACTCCAACACGCTGGCAATGCGCAGACATTCAGCTTCAGATTCCGTGCCTGCCAACTGAACGTCCGTCATTTGGTAACGGCCTTCTGTCAAAGTTCCAGTCTTGTCGAACAAAATACGATCAATGTTGGGCAATACTTCCAGCGCCTCTGGCCTCTGCACCAGGATTCCTTGTTCTCGCAAATGGCGCATCAATACAGTCAATGCTGTGGGCGTCGCCAGTGAAAGTGCACAGGGACAGCCAACCACCAGAACCGACAGAGCGACCCAGAAAGCCTGCTCAGCATTGAAAAACCACCAGTAACCATAGGTTCCCAAGGCCAGGGAAATCAGTATGGCAACGAAATATCCGGCCAGCTGATCTGCCAGGCCGGCAATCCTGGGACGGTGAATTTCCGCCTGACTGACAATGGATTCAATTCGCGCCATCGCCGATTGATCCTGCGGGCGGAGCACTCTGAAGTAAACCGGGTTTCCCAGATTAATGCTGCCTGAACTCAACTCTTCGCCACGGTGTCGAATCTGGGGTTGAAACTCACCGGTCAACTGGGCCATATCAAGCTCAGCATGTTCATCCAGCAACTCGGCATCAACAGGCAATATTTCGCCTGCTCGCACTAATATTTTCTGCCCGGCTCGCAAGGAGTGGCTGCCAACCACGCGCTGCTGTGCTTCGCCCCCATCTTCCTCAATCAAAAGCGCCTGATCACCAGCGGAGCTGCGATCTCGATCTAAAGCCCAACGGCTTCGTGCACGAAATTCCAGATACCTGGAAACCAATAGGAAGAATGTGAACATGCAAACTGCATCAAAGTAGACTTCACCTTGACCCTTCCAGGTTGCTACCAGACTACTTGAGTAGGCAAGCCCAAGCGCCAGAGCAACCGGGACATCTATGGACAGATGCCGATTTTTTAACGCTCGCCAGGCTCCTGTAAAAAAAGGCTGGGCCGAATAGCAAATCACCATTGTCGCCAGAATCAGGCTGGCAACGCGAAGCAAATCCCGGGTCCCTTCGGTCATTCCCGCTGCGGACTGTAAGGAACCGGAATCACTCCCGGCCATATAGGAGGCAATGGCATACATGCCCACCTGCATCATCCCTATTCCCGCAATCCCCAGGCGCAGCAAAAGCTCTTTGCCTTCTTTTTGCTGTGATTGCAGGCGCTGCTGTGGGCGGTCGGGCTTTATTTTGAAACCCAGTTTCTGAACCTGGCCGAGTAACTGGCTGAGACTGATGCTGGATTCACTCCATTCCAGAAACAACAATCTCTGGCTGTAATTTACCCGGGCAGTCGCCACAAATTCCTGTCTCAACAAACGCTTTTCCACCAACCATGCGCAGGCTGAACAATTCATTCCTTCAATCTGGATTCTGGCTCGCTTGAGCCCCTTTTCCGGAAGTACTTCGACAAATCCCTGTTGATAATCCAGGTCGTCATAAATATCCAGGTCCTGAATCTCCTGGTTGGCTGCCACCAGAGGTAATTGATCTCGATATTGATAAAAATTTCCCAGTCCCGATTGCTGAATAAACCCCGCTACCGCCGCACAACCCACACAACAGAAGTCTTGCAACTCACCATTGATTTCGGCAGCAAACGCAGGCTGCGCCGGCAGTCCGCAGTGGTAACAGGCTATGCGCGCTGCTTGCACGGGAACGTGTTCGTTCACCAAATGCTCCAGTTACGCATCCGCACCCAGAAAAATCTCCCTGAATCCAGGCTCAGCCTGCCCGGAAAAGACGACGGGGGAATTCGTCATCATCGACCAGGGAGTTCCATTTAGCTGGCCCTGTAGCTCTAAACGGTAACGCCCGGATAAAGACTGGATCTCTGCAGAGAAACGTCTGTCACCCTGCCGGATCAAGCTAAATTTCCGATCAAGTGAGGAATCCGTTGAATGGATAAGTCGTAGCGCCAGATTTTCAGAACCTGCCTGATTTAAATCAACCTGCAACAGGCCAGGTTGCAACCGGATACTGGCATTTAGATTCAGGCTTTCTGCATAAGTTCTTGAGGACAAATCGCGGTTAATTGCCAAGCCTTCCTTGTAATAGTCATCTACCACCAGCGAAACCGGTGACCGAAAAGCAATCACAACCATGCCAATACCAGCAACCACCACACTGGCAGGAAGCGCAATCAAAAACCACGGCCAAAATTGGCGATACCAGGGAGTTGTGTCTTCGTGAATCCGTTGCATTTGTCTACTCGCTTGGTTTTTTTGGAAATATGCTTGTTAATTTCCCGGCCCGATAAACCGGCTGTCCTGACGGCTCTGGATGTTCTGATTTTGCTCGGCGGAAAGTACAAACTCAATTCCGGTGATCCTTTGATCCAACGCACCTTCTGCCACTATCAGTCTCAATGGCACTTCCTGCGCTGATCCGGCCTCTATCCAAAACCTTGGCTCGGTAGAGAGCTCCGCCCCTTCCAGACCTGTTACTTCCAGGTCAAACCACTGGGCTTCATCAGTTTTATTGATCATTTTCAGGGTATAGGTGTTTTCGATCAGGCCATTACCAGACTCGGTAAAAAGTTGCTGGCGGTCACGAATAATATCAAGCTCCAGCTGATCACGTGCTAGTAGATTGACAGCAAAAAAACCAGTCATGATTAACAACACCAGTGAGTAGCCAATCAATCGGGGCCGGAAAATATGTGACTCGCCGCCATTCAGAATATGCTCTGTGGTATACCGGATCAGTCCACGCGGGTAGTCCATTTTATCCATAATAGAATCGCAGGCATCAATGCAGAGCGCGCAACCAATGCACTCGTATTGAAGTCCATCACGAATATCAATACCCGTAGGGCAAACCTGCACACAGAGCTTGCAATCAATGCAGTCACCCAGATGCTCGTCTTTGGCTCCACGTTTTCTTGGCCCTCTGGGCTCGCCACGACCAGGATCATAGGAGACAATTAGGGTATCCTGATCAAACATAACCGCCTGGAACCGGGCATAGGGGCACATATAAATGCACACCTGTTCGCGCAACCAACCAGCATTAATGTAAGTAGCCAGAGTAAAAAACAGTATCCAAGCATAGGCTGCCAGCGATGCCTGACCTGTTACAAAGTCCACAATTAACTCACGTGCCGGCACAAAATAGGCAATAAAAGTAAAACCCGTGAGGAATGCAAATCCCAGAAATAGTGAGTGCTTAATAACCTTCTTCGTGGCCTTTTCCAAGGATATTGGCTGCTGATCAAGTTTCATACGCTGATTGCGACTGCCTTCCACTTTCTGCTCAAACCACATGTAAATTGCGGTCCACACCGTTTGCGGACAGGTATAACCACACCACACCCTTCCGGCAAAATTGGTCACTGTAAACAGGGCAAAGGCGCCAATAATTAGCAGCCAGGCAAGCAGAGGAAAATCCTGCGGCCAAAACGTCATAAACAGGATATGGAACTTGCGCTCAGGCAAATCAAACAGAATTGACTGCTGTCCACCCCAGTTAATCCAGGGCATAAGGAAATATCCCAATAACAGTGGCCAGCCGGTAAATACTCGAATACGCTGGAAAAAGCCTTCAATCGCCCGTGTATAAATCTTTTCCCGACGCTGGTAGAGATCCAGCTCGGAGACCTCTGCCGGCACCGCGGATTCGACAACCTCGACAACCTCAACTGCCGGGATTTTCTGAGAAAAATCAGACATATTTTGCTGAAATCCTAATCGCTGGAAAGGCTATACACGTAAGCAGCCAGTAAATGGATGCGGCTTTCGGAGAGCAATTGTCTATGGGCTGGCATTTGACCAGAACGACCATTTTCCACAATGCCACTGATCTCTTCAGGGTCACTGCTATACAGCCATATATCGTCGGCCAGATTGGGGGCACCCATCATCTGGTTGCCCGTTCCATCAGCTGCGTGGCAGGCTGCACAGTACGTGGCAAATAATTGCTGGCCTTCAGGTGTTGATTCTTCCAGACCTGAAAGCGAACGAACGTAACTGGTGACATTGGCAATCTGCTCATCCGATAGCGCAGTTCCCCAGGGCGGCATCATCCCCTGACGACCACTGGCAATACTGGTCACGATTTGCTCAGGGGAACCCCCATACAACCAGTCCTGATCAGACAGATTGGGGAATCCATAGGAGCCACCAGCATCGGAGCCATGACATTGGGCACAGTTGTTGGCGAACAGGCGCTGGCCCATTCGCAGCGCTCTATTATCCTCAACCAGCTCAGGAATTGGCACCTCCAGGTAGGCTTCAAACAGGGGCTCGTATTGCTCTCGAGCCTCTTCAACCTCTTGCTCATATTGAGAAACCTGGCTCCAACCCAGTAGGCCCTTGAAATTGCCTAAACCGGGATAAGCGATCAGGTAGCCAATACCGAAAATCAAAGTTGCAACAAACATCCACAGCCACCAGGCAGGCAGAGGATTGTTGTACTCTTCGATGCCATCATAGACATGACCCGTAGTTTCCTTGTCAGTGCGTTCCTTGCGATTGCTAAACAGCAACCAAAAGCAGGCGATAAAAGTGATCGCCGTTATGACAATAATCCAGACACTCCAGAATGTACTCATTTGTCTTCTCCTTCGTCGCCGGATTTTTTTTCACGCCTTTCATCGGCAAACGGCAAGTCTTCGGCGTCGCGATAATCTTCTTTGCTTTTGTGAATAAAGACCCACCAGCAAATCCCCAGGAAAGTGGTCATCACGATGACGGTGGCCAGGCCTCTGAGTTCATTCATATCCATGCGCGCCTCCTATAGCCGGTCACTGAGCACTGTGCCCAGCTGTTGAAGGTAGGCGATCAAGGCCTCGGCTTCTGTTACACCAGCCACTTGATCGGCTGCACCTTCGATATCTTCATCGGTATAAGGCACACCCACTATGCGCAGTGCACGCAGTTTGGCAGCGGTATACGCTCCATCCAGTTCATTTTCAAACAACCAGGGGAACGCCGGCATATTGGATTCGGGCACTACTGCCCGAGGATCCATCAGGTGCAATTCGTGCCAGTCATCTGAATAGCGGCCACCTACCCGAGCCAAATCCGGGCCCGTTCTCTTGGAGCCCCAAAGAAATGGATGGTCGTAGACAAACTCACCTGCCACCGAATAGTGGCCATAGCGCTCGGTTTCCGAACGAAAAGGCCGGATCATCTGCGAGTGGCAGACATTACAGCCCTCGCGTATGTAGATATCACGGCCTTCCAGTTCCAGTGCAGTTAACGGCTCCAGGCCTTCTACTGGCTCGGTCACTTCATCCGAATAAAACAGTGGAACCAGTTCCACCAGGGTGCCGAAGCTGATAGCAACCACAGTCAGCGGGATCAACAACCAGAGATTTTTTTCGATCAGTTCATGTTTGCTTTTATTGTTCGCCATGATCAAGCTCCCTCTGTAGCCGGCTTGGCATCGTCTTCAGGTATGGGTGAAAAGAACTCATGCTCTTCCTCATGAATTTCCGGCGACTTGATGGTTTTGTAGACGTTGTAAGCCATCACCAACATGCCAGCGAAAAAGATGAAACCACCTATGAAGCGGACGAAGTACCCCGGATAGCTGGCCTCCACTGACTGGATAAAGCTGTAAGTCAGGGTGCCATCGTTGTTATAGGCGCGCCACATTAAACCTTGCATAAGGCCGTTGACCCACATCGAGGCGATATACAGAACCGTTCCAATCGTACACATCCAGAAGTGCACATTGATCAGATTCAGGCTGTACATTTGCTTGCGATCAAACAATATCGGAATTAGATGATAGAGCGCGCCAATAGAGATCATGGCTACCCATCCAAGTGCACCGGCATGTACATGGCCGATAGTCCAATCTGTGTAGTGAGAAAGCGCATTGACAGTTTTAATCGACATCATCGGCCCCTCAAAGGTCGCCATGCCGTAGAAAGCCAGTGACACCACCAGAAAACGCAGGATCGGATCAGTGCGCAACTTATGCCAGGCACCCGAAAGCGTCATCATACCGTTGATCATGCCGCCCCAGCTTGGTGCCAGCAGAATCAGGCTCATGACCATACCCAGACTCTGAGCCCACTCAGGCAAAGCGGTGTAATGCAGGTGGTGGGGGCCCGCCCAGATATAAATCGCCACCAGTGCCCAGAAGTGTACGATTGACAGGCGATAGGAGTACACCGGACGATCGGCTTGCTTGGGAACAAAGTAGTACATCATTCCCAGGAAGCCGGCAGTCAGGAAGAACCCTACCGCATTGTGTCCGTACCACCACTGCACCATGGCGTCAGTAGCACCTGAATATATTGAATAGGATTTGGTCAGACTGACCGGAATAACCAGGCTGTTAATAATATGCAGTACCGCTACTGCGATAATAAAAGCCCCGTAAAACCAGTTCGCCACATAGATGTGATGGGTCTTGCGCTTGGAAATAGTTCCGAAAAAGACAACGGCATAGGCCACCCATACAACGGCAAGCAGAATATCGATCGGCCATTCCAGCTCGGCATACTCTTTACTCGAAGTGATACCAAGCGGCAATGTGATTGCCGCTAAAACTATGACCAGTTGCCAGCCCCAGAACACAAAGGCCGCCAAACCATCAGAAAAGATTCGCGCTTGACAGGTTCGCTGTACCACATAAAAAGATGTGGCCATCAGGGCACTGCCGCCAAAAGCAAAAACCACAGCATTGGTGTGTAGCGGCCTGAGTCGGCCAAAGTGGGTATAGGGAATGCCGAGGTTGAGTTCCGGCCAAACCAGCTGGGCCGCCAGAATTACACCGACAAGCATCCCTACTATTCCCCAAACTACCGTCATGATGGAAAACTGTTTCACCACTTTGTAGTTATATACAGGGTTCGAAGTCACAGATTCACTCATTATCCTGGTTCCTTGATGGGTTTATCTGGGGCGCACCCCATAGGTTTGTCACAGGTGCAGCGCCCAAAGGCCTGACCATCATAAATTTCTGTATTTTAGTCATCTTGACCTATGTCAAGTGAACTAAATCCGAGGGCCAAAACCAAGTTTTTCGCAATGGATAACCGCCTCTTGCATAAAATCATTCTTGCTCGCTGCTTTATCACTCTACTGGAAGCTATCGACAATAAAAATCCAGAGTGGGAGGGCGGGTAAAAACCCTTGATCCAAAGGATCAAAAAGCACAACTGAAAAAATATTCCCATATCTATATAATCGCGCACTTTCTCATAATAGGGACTGCTTCCAGGCCAAACGACTTCCGCCTGCATGCCACAACCCGGGAAAACCGTTTTTTTGGAATCTACCCACCGCGTCAGTAATTTTCGCTTTGTCCTTAACTGTGTGCTGGAACACAAGTGGTCCTATGCCACGGCAATTCTCTTCATCTTTATCACCAACTGGCTCGTCGTCAGTATTCCTTTTCATATTGGCAAAAGCATTGACCTTTTAAGCGGCGCTCTGAGCGAAAACCAGAATGAATTATACAAGCATATATATTTAATCATTGCTTTTGCCGTCGCCATGGTTGTCGTCAGGACCATCTCTCGTATCTTCTTTTTCACCCCGGCACGAGCGATTGAACGAGACGTTAAAAACGCTGCATTCAAAAAGCTGGCACAACTACAAAAGCAGTTTTATGAAAAGTTTGAGACCGGCAAACTGATCTCTATCGTCAATAACGACATCAACGGCTTGCGTGCTCTTGCCGGCATTATGATGTTGCAGTTTTTTAACATCATCTTTGCTTTGTCACTGACGCCTGTGCAGATGTGGCGTATGTCTCCAGAACTAACGCTTTATTGCTTTTTGCCCGTCATAATCACCTTTATGGTTGCCTACAAGGCAACCGACTACCTAAGGCGCGAAACACGCAAGCGCATGGTAGAACTTCAAAGCCTCTCATCAAGTACTGTTGCCTATCTCAACGGTGTCGATGTCATCAAATCCAGCCACGTCGAGCCTTGGGCAGTGCGCTCATTTTGTGGTTTTAGTGAAACCCTACTCAATCGATCACTGGGGCTAACGAAAATCAGAACCCTGATTATGCCGATCATCGATTACACAGACCGATTCATGAAAGTGCTTATCCTGGCAGTAGGCGGTACCTTTCTGTTACGGCAGGAATTGAGTTTGGGCGAACTCACAGCTTTTTTATCCTATTCGGCCATTCTAGCCAGGCCATTTATTTCACTCGGACGCATTTTCTCCGGATACCAGCTTGGTATGGCCAGTGTCGAAAGTCTCCGTCGCATTCTTGATCAGGAAATCGAACCACACGAGCTTTCGCATTTACCTCCAGATGAACGAAACCAACTGTTTAGTTCCGGCATCGAAATCAAAAACCTGAATTACACTTATCCCGGAAGCAAACAACCCAGCCTGAGCAACATTAGTTTTGAAGTGCGCCCAGGGCAAAAAATTGGCATCCTGGGACAGATAGGCTCGGGAAAAACCACCCTGGTGAACTGCCTCAACAGATATTTGCAAATCAAGCCCGGACATATATTTATCGACGGCCGTGACATCACTGACATTACCCGCGCTGACCTTCGCAGTGCGGTTCGCACCATTACCCAGGAACCCTTTCTCTTCTCTGACACAGTCGCAGAAAACATTTATTTTGGTGCCAGAAGCCAGAGCGACCAGTTGCCACTACAAGAAGCTCTCTATCAAAGCGATATGGCTAACGAGGTTGCTCAGTTCCCCGAGCAAACAGATACGCTTGTGGGTGAAAAAGGTATATTGCTATCAGGCGGACAAAAGCAACGACTAAGCCTTGCGCGAGCCATATTCACTCCCTGTAAGCTAATCATTCTCGACAATGTGCTTTCTGCCGTTGATAACGAAACAGAGCGCTTTTTACTTCACCAGATTTTCAAAAACATGCGCAGTCAGAGCACACTTATCGTGTCCCATCGCGCCAGTGTTCTGGAAAAAGTCGATCACATACTGGTTCTGGAAAAGGGTCGAATCATTGCCCAGGGCAGTCACACGCAACTAATGCAAACCTCTAGCCTCTATCGAAAAACCTGGGAATTGCAACAAGAGAGTGGCGCCGAGGTGCTTGAATGAAAAACAGCCTGGCTGTCGAGAACCGCAGAATATTCAAGCACTCCATCGACTGGGCGTTGATGCGGCGCTTCTTCAGGTATTTGAAGCCATACCGCAACTATGTGGGAGTAGGAATAGGGCTGATACCCGTATCGGCCGCATGCAGCATCCTGGTTCCCTGGTTAATGATGAATATCATTGATGAGCAACTGAGCGATGGCAATTTCAACGGCTTAATGGTCTGGGCCGGAATCTTCCTTTTGGTTGTGATAGTTAACTATTTTGCTGATGCACTGTTTAGCTTTTCACTACAGACGGCAGCGCTAAAAGCTATACGCGACGTTCGTCATGACATGTTTACCCGCATTTTGCAGTTTCCACGAACCTACTTTGACAAGACGCCCATGGGCGTGACGCTCACCCGCTTGACCAGCGATCTTGAAGCCATCAGTGAATCTTTTACCCAGGGTCTGCTGGGGATGGTTCGTGACATCATTATCACTGTTGCCCTCCTCATTTTTCTGTTTACTATCAGCTGGCGTTTGACACTGGTAGTTTTGATGGTAGGCCCACTGGTCTACGCTGTAACTGAATTTCTGCGCAAGCGCTTGCGCGACAGTTATCTGAAAGCCCGGGTTATTCTTTCGCAGGGAACCGGCTATCTGCAAGAAGTTCTCAGCGGGATAAAGACGGTTCAGCTATATAACGCAGAGAAAGAAGTTCAGCAGAAATACTCGGGCTACACTCAAGGTTTTTTCCGCGAGCAATCAAAATCAAATATTTATGACGCCGCCCTGTTTTCCTGTATCGAGGGTATTACTACGCTGACCATGGGGCTGATAATTTGGTATGGCTCCCGAGAGCTGCTTGCAACAAGCATCACTTTAGGTGTGCTTGTCGGCTTTATTCACACCCTCGATCGGATTTTCGTTCCCATAAGAGATTTCACCAGCCAAATTGCGGCTATACAGCGGACGATGGCAGCCTTTGAACATATTGAAGACATCTTCGAGCAACCAGTTGAGGATGAAGGCGAAAACGCACCCGTTCTCAACCAGAAAATGCGCGATTCTCTACGCAAATTTGAATCTGTGGAATTTGAAAATGTTCGATTCCGCTATTCTCAGGACGGCCCCTATGTCCTCAAGGGTGTCAGCTTCAAACTGAAAAAAGGACATCAACTTGCCCTGGTCGGCAGTACCGGATCCGGCAAGTCCACCATACTGAGGCTGCTGACACGCACATACGACCATTACGAAGGGGCCATTCGTCTGAATGGCATCGATCTGAACCGAATTCCAAAGTCTGAAGTTGGCAAGTTTTTCGCGTTAATGCAGCAAGAAGTGTTTCTGTTCAATGAGACCATCTCTTTCAATATTTCCATGGGTCAAAAACACGTCTCGGAACAAGATATTGCTAACGCAGCCAACTATGTCTACGCCGATCAATTTATCGAAACCCTGCCAGACAAATACGACTTTCTTATAAAGGATAACGGCAGTAATCTTTCTGCTGGGCAGGCTCAGTTGATTGCTTTTGCAAGAGCCATCGCCAGTGGTAGCGAAGTAATTATGCTGGACGAGGCCACTGCTTCGGTCGATTCAGTTACGGAACAGCTTATCCAGAAGGCAATCAATCACGTTTTTGCAGAAAAAACAGTTATCGCTATTGCACACCGGTTGAGCACCATTCAACACTCTGATCAGATTCTGGTTCTGGACGAAGGCAAGATTGCGGAGCAAGGTACTCATCAAAGCCTGATAAATCAGGAAGGGTTATACTCAAATCTGGTCAAATCCCTGGATCAATCAACCACTTAACCAAAACTCTTCGCCCCACTTAAAGTTCGCCAACCAGAGAAGAAACTAAAGCAGCTAGCTGGTACGCTCGATAACCCAAGGGGCTTTACGTATAATCGCCTACTGCTTTTCGATAATGTATACAGTTGATGGAAAATGTAATTCCGTTGTGGAAGCAACTGGCACACAATCAATTACCCGATTCTGCCCGCGAATACCTTAATAAATCTATAGTAGAAATTCGCGGAGGCGTTAGCGCCCAGCGTTTTTCGGCACTATTTTCCATGGCCAGCCGCTATGCCAGAAGGGTTCCGCTATCGGGGCCCTCAGCAATAAATGGCGCTTGCCTGGATTCATGGAATCAGCTGGAACTGCTTCGTGTTTCTCTGCTGCTTGCCCGCAGGGACTTGCAAGAGGAAGGATTCAGCCAGGATTTCGAGTCTTTGTTTCGATTTGCCGATGAAGGCGAAAGCCGCGCATTATATCGCTCAATCGCGTTCCTTCCTGATCCTGGTCGCTTTGTATGGCGTGCGGGGGAAGGCTGTCGAAGCAATATGCTAACGATATTTAATGCCGTCGCTCTGGACTCACCTTATCCTGCAAAGTACTTTGATGACACCGCTTGGAACCAACTGGTGATGAAGGCGGTTTTTATCGAAGCTCAACTTGACCGCATAATGGGGCTGGATGACCGATTAAGTCCTGAACTTACCCGTATGGCATTGGATTATGCAGCGGAAAGAAAGAGCGCCGGCAGACATTTAATAGCAGGCTTCTGGTTAATCCCAGGAAACCAACAGACAGAAGAATTGTCAGAACTGATAATAAGCCGCTGGCCCGACTCATCTGCTGAAGAAAAAGCATGTATGAGTCTGGCTTTGGGGAGAGCAGGTGCTTCTAGCTTGCTGCAAAAACTGGCAAAAGACGACCAGAGCACGAAAGTTCAACATGCTCTGTCACTGCTCAATCGTGTTCAAATCAAGCAGTCAGATTTAAAATTTTATCTGGCCGGCGAATAGACAAAATTTAAAGCCCACCCAAGCACAGAATAACAACAACCGGGAAGCTTCAGACAGGCAGGAAAGAGACGCATTATGAGATTTTTTGACCCGCACATCCACATGGTGAGCAGAACGACAGACGACTACCAGAACATGGCAGAAGCCGGCATACGTGCGGTTATTGAACCGGCTTTCTGGATGGGTCAGCCACGTACCAATGTCGGCAGTTTTATCGATTATTTTGCAACTCTGGTTGGCTGGGAGCGCTTTCGCGCATCA
>Ga0222652_1000675_pt1 | contig 12940 bp, 19 predicted proteins | sample AntAcemetagen371_FD_179803 | JGI IMG/M metagenome (GOLD analysis project Ga0222652, IMG submission 179803) | Saline water microbial communities from Ace Lake, Antarctica - #371 | ecosystem: Environmental > Aquatic > Non-marine Saline and Alkaline > Saline | place: Antarctica: Ace Lake... | reverse complement strand
AACCTATACCTAAACTTCTTCTTGCCTTTGTAGATATTTCGGCAGCTCTAACAGGATATTGTTGATGATCTATAATTTCATCTAAACTTCTAACTGCTAAGTCACATAAGTCCTCTAATTCATCTCTTTTATCTATTGTACCTACATTGATGGCAGATAGAATACACAAGGCAATCTCTCCTTCTCCGTCTATATGTTCAATAGGGTCAGTCGGAAGTGTAATCTCCTGGCAATTGTGTACTAATACGCCATTAGCGAAAAAGTTATGGTTTTTCTCTACAGTTATATCATAAACTGGTATTTTGTTTTTTAAATGTTCTATTCTTAAAGCCATATTCTTTTTCCTTCTATTGTTTTGTATTTCTTGCCAAGATTTGCTTTCCTAAGTAATTGTTTATGTTCTTCACTTTTAAAACCTGGAGTATGTTTTAATTTTGTTTTTTGTTCTAGTAAATTATAAAAATGTTCGTTACTTCCTTTAAATCTATTTTTAGAAAAATATATAGGGAATTTTATGTTTTTTGTTCTAAGGTGTCTTTTAAACGTTCCTAGTCCAGGTATATATTTTAGTTCTAAACAATATTCTACGCAAAAATCAATTAATTCTTTATCTGTAAATCCACAAGAATTTCCATTTTTTACACCTTGTACACTACGTTTATTATTTTTATGCCATTTTTCATAATTTTCTGGGTTTACTATCCAACCACCCGAACCACCTGCGGTTGCATTATAACCAAATTTCATAGTATTATATTTTTCTATATAACCAATTTCTTTTTTTCTCATCTCTCCTTCTGATTTACAAGTTTCCAATACTTCTAATAGAAAATTATCTTTTCCATATTTTCTAATAGCTGAATGGAATCTAAATTTGGAACCGTTTCTGGCAGCTGAAAGGTGTCTGTTCCACCTATGGTCTAAACCATAAATTGAGATGCCGATATATGGTTTATTATTTGTTTTGTTTGTTATTTTATAGATTATCATATTTCCTCGTAATGTTGTTTCTAATATTTATAATAAACAGAAACTATACTACCTACTAACTATTCTATTACTAATTTATCGTTCTCTTTTAATTCTTTAGCCATTATATAACCACGGTTTTTAGTATAAACTCTATGTTCCGGTGTTAATATGATTGATTTGTTGGTATCTTCGTCTGTAATCTTTAATACTTCAGCACTATCACTTGTCTTACCAAAATCAAGTACCTTATTAAACTCGGTTTCATTGGTTTTTAGATTTTTTGAATATACCTTTATAGTATCATCTTCTTTTAGATATGTTTCTAAATCTTTAATTTCAATGTCTTTTACACCTATTTTATCTGATAATATAGATATACTAGTATCTCCTGATACACAAAGGTTTGACATATAAACTTTATCTTTAAATGAACTGTGAGTATTACAATGGTCAATATTCATAATGTAAATACGACCTGTTTCTGCTCTTTCTTTTAATAAATCCATAAACAAAGTTTGTGCTCTTATTTTCTTTTTACTGATAGATGTTTTTCTTTCATACTTCTCATATAACTCATCAAACTCTGGCATACCAAATGCTTCGTATAAGTCTTTACATTCATGTGGTGAGAATAAAGTAATTTCTTCATCTCTAATAAATCTTTCATAGAATAGTTTAGATATTTGTATAGAATAGTCTAACTTTCGTACTCTATTATCTTCTGACCCTTTATTGTTTTTTAAGACTAATATATCTTCTATTTCTTGGTGCCAAATTGGAAAGTGAACTGTAGCTGACCCCCCTCTAACTCCGTTTTGGGTGCAACATCTAACTGTTGCTTCAAACTTTTTAAGGAAAGGAATAACACCAGTATGTTGGATTTCTCCACCACGAATCCTTGAATTAATTCCTCTAATTCTTCCAGCATTGATTCCGATGCCCGCCCTTTGGGCAACATAGTTACCAATAGCCATATCGGAGCTAAAAATACTAGGAAGAGTATCATCACTATCAACCAGAACGCAAGACGCAAACTGTCTAAGAGGAGTACGAACACCTGCCATAACAGGTGTAGGAATGTTGATCTTGAATTTACTAATGGCGTCATAGTATTTTTTAACATATTGTAATCTACTTTCTTTTGGGTATTCAGCAAATAATGTTGCTGATATCATCATATACATAAATTGAGGTGTTTCAAAAATATCACCTGTACTTCTGTCTTGTACAAGGTACTTATCCATAACTTGTCTTATACCTGCATAGGTAAAATTATAATCTCGTTCATGCTCAATCCACATATTCATTCTATCAATTTCAGATTCAGTATAATTGGTTAATATTGCTTTATCATACACACCCTCATCAACACATTTTTTGATGTGGTCTAAAAATTTAGGATGTTCCCATAGTCTATGAAATAATTTTTTTCTTAGAGAGAATAATAATAATCGAGCTGCGACAAACTGATAGTTAGGACTTTCTAAACTTATTAAGTCATTAGCAGACTTAATCAAAATCTGTTGTATATCCTCTGTATTAATACCATCAAAGAATTGTATACCACTATTCATTTCTACATGAGAAGCACTAACACCTGTAATACCCTCTGTTGCATACCCAACCATTGAATGAATTTTATCAATGTTTAATGATTCTTTTCCCTTATCTCCACGCTTAGTTACATACAAGTTCGATTCTGTTACCATTTATACCTTCTTCCAATTGTTAATGTATTGTAGTGCTGTTAGTCCGCAATATGTGTTATTACTTATAAGAGTTTGCACCTCTAGTTTACTTTTTCCTGCAATTATCATGTCGTTAATATCTTTATGTTTCAACGATTTTGGCCACACAACCAAATTAAATTTTTTATCAACAATTTTAATCATACGATCTATAATTTCTCTGTTTCTAGGTTCATTATCAAATATCATTGTACATTGTTCATGGTTAATTTTTATGTTAGCATCTGCACCTGCAAGAGCAATAGCGTTATCTAAAAACAAACTATCAATAGGTCCTTCAGTTATCATTATAGGTTTATTTAAATCTACTCTATCAAGACCATAAATCTTATCTTTTGTATCGTCAAACTTAATTGTAATATATTTTGGCAATTCTTTACCAAAAGAACGACCTTGAAATGCAAAAAATTTACCTGTTCTATCATAGAAAGGTATTACAACTCTTGGGTGGTCATATTGTAAAGACGGAAATTTGTTGGGTATAATTTCATTAGTCCATTCATAAAACTTAGGACAAAAATAAAACTTATCATAATGATTTTTAGGAATAAATCTATCAAAGACAAACTTTTTTGCTGGGTGTGTAATAACTAATTTATCAAAAGGTGTCAATTCACCTAATAGATTATCATATCTACTTTTCTTTTGTATAACTTTAGATGGTGTAAAATCAAATTGAGGTTTTTCTTCTTGTATTTTGCCACCTTTAAATCTATCAAAGATATATTCTTTATGCATATTAGGGTCAAGATGTTTAATCAGATTACCAAGCGTCTGACCCATACCACAATTATGGCATTTAAAAAACATATCATTCTTTTTTTCATAAACAAAACCTCTTGCTTTTGAAGATGATTTTTTAGAATCACCACAATGGGGACATCTAAAATTGTAAAGATTATCTGATTTTTTTTTAAATTTTTCTAGTCTTGTTGATAGGAGATTGAGATATTTAACATCAATATACGACATAAACACATTATAACACTAACAAGCGGAAAAGTCAAGCAATTAACTAAAATATATCAAATAATATACTGTCAGGATTAGACATCATAAGACCGATTATAATCGACCCTCCGATAATGATCCATCTCCACTTCTCTAATACACCAACTCTTTCGGATAATTGAGTTCTAACAGCTCTAATCTCATTGAGCATTTTACTTTCAGACTGTATTTGATGTTCTCTTAGTTCTCTACTATTGGTAGTTATTCTAGAATGTAATTCTTTAAGGTCTTTATCCCATTCTTTTCTTCGAGATTCTAATGTAATAAAGATATCTTCATCTACTTGTTCCGCTCGTTCTAACTTTGTTTGTTGTTGAATCAACATACTTTTTAAAGATACAGTAATTTCTGTAAGTTTTTCTATTGTTGATTCTAATCGTAAATGAATAAGCTCACCTGTCTTGGCGTCTTTTTTAAGTAATGCTATTTCTGTTTTAATTTGTTCTAGGTCTGGCATGACTATTCTTTCTCATAGTACTCTTTGTATGATAAAATAATCTGTCTTTGTTCTGCTAATTTATTTCTTATATCAGTAAAATTCAAAGCAAGTTTTTCATACCCCTCATCTGTAATTGCAAACAAAGCATAGTCACCGTTCTTATTGTTCTTTACTTTTTCAAATACTTCATTAGCGTTATCTTTAGTAATAATAATCCATTCAACACCTTCCAACTCTAATGGTATAGGCATATCTAAATTCAGAGGTTCTTTTTTCTTTTCAATCTTATAACTAGTGATTTCTTTTACACTAGAAGCACAACTACTTAACAGTATTGCTATTAGACCAAAAGCTAGGACATTCCCTATTTGGCGTATCATTTAATTCCCCCTCTGTTAGTGGACTACCACTTGCAATTTCCATACATCTAGTAGCACTATTACTTGCTTTATTAATAATTTTTTCTACTAGACCAGGTTTGTTTTCTGCAAGATTGCCTATGTCATGTTTACTTAATCTATTATTCAATGAATCCCTATCTGCTTTTAGTTTAGCATTTTGCTCATCTATTGTTTTAAGTGTAGTTCTTATTTGTTTCAAGTCTTTTGTTTGTTGTTCAATAACTTGATTACTTTCTTCAACAGCAGTTTCTAATTTAATTTGATTTGTTTTTAAAATAGCATTGTCTTTTTGTAGTTTATTAACATACAGATAACCACCACCTGCACCTGCAAGCATGATAATCAACAATGCTATCTTTAATTGAAACATTATTTTATTTTTGCGTTCACTTTACGGTGTTTGTTCCAAGCCATAAAACCACCTACTCTTAAAGACCAATATGCTAAGACATTCATTAAATAGAACCCATTTATTTCAATATTAATATCTCTAAAAATTTGATCTGCTGTCTTTTGACTAATAACACCCATAGTATTTTTTTTATCACTTTTTAATAGTGTTTCGTATTTGTAAGCATAATCATGTATAAGTCCACCTATTAAAAGAACTCCCACTGGTGATAAAAACGTATGCAAGAACTTTGGTATACTTGCACCATCAAATATAAATCCAGCAGGTATGACAAACTTTTCTCCGTTTAATTCGTAATGAAAATCTTTTGCAATTTCCCAATGTCTAACACCGAGTAACCACATTGAAATCATTTTAAAAAAACCTTTACCTTTTGTAGCAATTCTTAAAGGTTTCATTAACGGATAGTCTGAATATTTAAACCAATCGAATTTTCTTACATTATTAACATTCTTGTCAAAAAGATTAATGATAAAACCTATAATAATTAATACAATTAGTATTGACCATTGCCAAAATTTCATAGCTAAAGTTATTAATATTTCCATTTTGATTCCTTATAATTTATCCTTGTTTCTTAACTACTGATATAATACCCCAAATGATAGCGCCATATGCTGCTAAATTAACAAAAGGACCGCCTAATACGATTAGGACACCAAGTGCAATTAATGAAGCACCTGACCATGTTGATATCTCTGTTACTCTTTCTTTAATCCAATTCATAGTATTTTTCTCCTTATTGATTGTATCTTCATCACCCCAAGCAGTCATTTCGGGATAATATATTACTTCTTCTTCAGTTCCTTTATCCATTTTTCTCTCACCTTCTTTACATTTTCTTTTGTTCTTAACGGATACAAACTAGCCATAGGTTTTAAATAACTTGTAGCAGGTACTTGTAAGCCCATTGAATACTCTTTAACAAATGATTTATAAGATTTTGACATTATTGTCCTTTAACCCTTTTTGCTAAATCACTATCTGCTTTACCCCATGTTCCGGGACTTTTAGTTACAAAAGAATTAACTCTTGCAAATGCCCATTGTTGTGGAGTAGTACCAGGTCTATGACCACCTTTCCATGCAGCCATACCTCTATCGTAAACTTTCTTTAGAATAGAATAAGGCATACCTGTTTTCTTTGCTTTGTTTTGTAGGCCTTTGATTGCCTCATCAAGTGTCATATCTTCACCATATAATTTTTTATACTTGTCTGTATATTTTGATGGTTTAGTCTTTGCAACTTTATCAGCAGGTGATTGTTTGTATGCAGACTTATCACTATCAGACTTTTTACCTTGCTTCTCTAGGTGTCTGTCGTGTGATTTTTTTTCTTTGTCTGATAACCCTGCAACATATTTTTTAGGTTGATCTGTTTCTTTATCGTAAGGTAATTTTTTAGCCTGAATATAATCTTTATCATTGGCATTAATTGCCATAGCTTTTAATTGTTTTTTTCTTTCTGTAATTTCGTCTTTTGGATATTCTAAATCAGGAATAAGTCTATCAATTGTTTCTTTGATTTTAAATCTTTTGAGAAGTCGATCTCTCATTTCTTTTCTTCTCTTAACAATTACGGTAGATGAATCGTCACCTGTACCTGCAACTGCTGTGCCTGTAGCGTTTGCTGGGACATCTTCTTTAATATTAGACATATAAATCCTCCGTTGTTAGATAAACATCTCTATACTTGAACACATCATAACCCATAATAGTGTCTGTAGCGCCTTCAAATACAACTTCTTCATCTATATTTATGACTACATCTCCCTCTAGATTGGTTATATCACGCCTTACTCTATAAGTGCCAGTTCGTACAAAGTCTCCATAGTTTTCATTAATTTCAAATTCAAATCCATGTTTTTTTAAATGTTTATAGACTACCTTTTCTACTTCTAGATTGTTACCATTCTCTTCTTTGAAAAAAGCAATAGCTGCGGCTGCAGCTGTAGTTATCGGTCCCCTAACGCCAACCTTACCTAATAGTCTTTTTAAATTAAAAACAAAACGAATAAGCATTGTATATGCTTCTCTTGCTTTTAGTCTTTCTGTTGAGTTGGGGAATGCTTGGTTGAAATCTTTTGATTTAATTAACACCTTACCTTTATCATTAATAATACCAAACTTATATGCTTTAGTTTTATTAAAAGGTGTTACTAGTATTTTTAAAACTCTGTAAGCTATTAAGGCGTCTATTACTCTTCCCATTAAATTTTTCCTAACTCTCCCATTACATTGTGATTGATTGGTGTATTAATCATATCATTCTCTGGCATATAATGTAGAAACACAAGAATAGTTTTCAATATAGACCAGTGTTGTGTGTCTATTTTAAAGAATAACAAAGTAGTAGCAGCATCAATACCAAACACATTTGCAAGTATTATTATATGATTAATAATCAATCTTGCTTTTAACTCTTTAGTGGTATCATACTTTCTAAATAATCTTTTCAGATATTTAAATCGTTTCATATCATCTAAATATTCTTGTTCGTCAACACACGCAGGATTATCATAATGCTTGATAGCAAACATATTGATATTCTCGGAGGTTAACTCCTTAAAGTCACTCATAATAAAACCAATCTGTACATACAATATATATGTACTTACTTATACTAAATTTGCAAATACTTTATATGTGTTATTTGATTGTTTTTCCCAATTGAATTCCAGTTTCAAACCACCTTCTTTTCTATGAGAAATACCATCACCATTTTCAATATCACCATCACCTGATGTAGTGTTATCAGATGTTTTACCATATCTTCCACCATACTGTGAAACTTCAACTACTGATTTACCATTATTACCTTCAATTTTAGGTAATGTATAAGTTAAACCAAGTGTTCCTAGTTTCATTGCTAATTGATGCATAGCAGCGTCAGGTTGTATATACTCTTGTTCAGCAATAGCACCTACAAAAGCATTTACTTTTTGTAATGAATCAGGATTTGCAATATCAAAAATTCCTACGTTATCGTTTTCTGCTGATTGATGAGAAAACTGATCTGTATATGCTTCTTCAAATTGTTTAAAGCTTTTCATCTTTATATTCCTTTTTTTGTTTTGGTTTATCTTCGATAACTTCAATCTCAATACTTCTAGGATTTTCTGTTAAGACTTCAGAAAGAACACCATTATTATCTAGATATACTTTTCTTGCTCTTGGTGATAAACCGTTTAATTCTGCTTGTGTTAGTTTTTCCATTAATCTTTCTCCCTTATGAGGCTGCCATATCTAAGGCAAATTTCTTATCTTCAGGCATTGGTGTAGAATCATCTTCGATTCTTTTTAAAAACAAATCACATTGTTGCATTGCACCTGCTAAAGCATTCAAATTGTTCCTCATAGTTATAATTTTTCTTTCACTATCTTCAATTTGTTGTTTAATATTTTGAAAGTCTTTATCTAATTGTGACTTTCTCGTTTCAATTTCTTCTTTGTTTATAGTTGACATAATATCTCCATGATTATTATCAGAAGGGGGCGAACCCCCTCCTAGATTTAGTGTTATCTACTAATCAATTAATATTAACTGAATACTGGAGCAGTAGCGCCGGCAACAAAACCTTCGACATAATAAACAGTTGCAGAAGCACCTGTAATAGTAATATCAAGAGCAGCGATTAGATCGCAAGTTAATGTAAAGTGAGCAGTACCATTAGAATAAACTGCAACACTATCATCGCCAATATCAGCGTGAAGTAATGATCCTTTGAAGAACATTGTATCGTTAGCAGTTTTGATAATGAATGCTTCTGTTTCAACAGCAGTACCACCGTAGATAAAGTGAAACGACACACCAGCCGCTGGGGTTGGTAATGTGTAAGTATTATCTTGTGTAAGAGCAGGAATAACAATAGGTCTTCCAGCATGTGTAGCAGCCGTCAAAGTTTGATCAGCGTCATTTAAAACAACAGGTACACTTAGTGCGTTAATCACTTCAGCGATTGTTACTTTTTTGTTAATTGGTGTTCCAGAAGGATCATCAACTACATGAAGTAAATCTTCACGAGCAGTTGCTGTTCCTAGGGAAGTTAATGCCGTGATTTTTTTATCAGCCATTTTTTTTATTTCCTTATATTAATACCCCTTATGTATTCGGGGAATGTTAGCCCATACATTGATACTATCTCGTAAGGGATCAAGTGTAAAGGGGATATAATATCCCCGATACAAATATTTATAATCTTTTTACTACGCAGCTACAGTAATTGTACCAGCAGCAGTTCCGATAGCGGTTGCACTAGTAATTGTAGAAGCTGTGTTGCTCTCTTGTGTCAAACGACCAGCAGTAGCACCTTCTAATTCAATAAACTCGTCAGCACTACCAGAGTTTGTTCCTGCTTCTAAAACAAAAGTTTCAGTTGCTTTCTCATTGATAGTACCACTATTCAAAGCGACTGCGTTAGCAACGATTGAAAGTACATCACCAGCGTCTGTAGCAGCATTATCAGCTGCGATAGCAAGTTCAAAAGTAAGTCTGTTTGTTCCAGAACCACTAGAATACGATAATGTATGATTTGAATTAGTATCATTCACTACTGTTAATGTTGGTGTACCACCGTCTGTAGCAACTTCAACTTCTTCGTTGAAAGTAACTGTTACACTTAGCGTTCCGCCATCAGACTTATCAAACGCTGTGATATCAAAATCAATCGCTGTAATGTCTGCAAGGTTTAGAGAGGTACTTAAATCGCCAATCGCTACAATAATTTCCTCTTGTATTCGACCAGCTCGTCCACCAGTCCCTGTAATTTTCTTTACCCAACCTTTTTCAGTTGCGTAAACATTTAATTTTTCAGCATCCGTGAAGTGTTTAGGTTTCGCTTCAACGGCATCTGAATTTCCCCATAAAGGCATATTATCTCTCCTTATTAATAAGTTTGTTTCTTTTGTTAATTAACTATTACTATTTATCAAAAACCAAATCTCTTCAGCTGAGAAATAGTGTTTGAGGCACTAGAATATAGTATTCCTATACCTCCGGCAGCCTTAAATTGTTCTACATTTTTAGGGTAATCATCAATTAAGATTGCAGGTCGTTTACCTGTATCACTTCCTTTCATTGCAAATAGTCTCTTATCTCTACGCCTCACTATGTTTATCATATTTCCTTGAGTATATCCCACTTCTTTTCGTAACCATCTTTGTTTGCCTGGTATACAATTAGGATCCTCTAGACTAAAAGCAGATAATATGTGGCATTTATACTTTGATATAAAGTTCCAAAGTGTCTTACCATCTCTAGTCCATGGCATATTTGCCCAAAAATTCTTGTAATTTCTTATAGATTCCCAATCTTGACCAGACCGTAAACCTTCCCAATTTTGTCCTGTTGCTCTTTTTGCTTGAAGAACAAAATCACATAGAACACCATCCATATCACAATAGATACGAGGTAAGTCTCCCTTTGCCTCTCTATAGTAATCTTTATATAATTTCATCTAGCATTTCCTAATAAAGGTTGCCAGTCGGTGTATTTTTACCACCAGAGAATACTCCTATTGAAACTTCAGGATTAATTTCTATTTTACTTTTACCTAAACTCATTTTAAGTTTCTGTTTACTTAAAGATTGTACTTTAGGTGAAGGTGTCTTTTTATCTAAAATAGCACTTGCAAGTCCTGTTCTTAAAGGAACTTCTCCTGTTTCAGGATTCGGTTCAGGTTTAACAACTTTATTCTTTTCATTTTCTAATTCAACTTTTAATAATTGAATTTCATTTTTCAATCGTTGCATTTCATCGTCCATTTTAGAATCTTTTTCAACAACCTTACTATCATCTTCTTTGGCTTCGTTTGTAGAAGGCACTAAAAGATAATCTCTCAACTTATTCATACTGTTAGCAGCGATAGCAATCTTATTCATCCACCAACTAGGCAAATCACCCTCTGAACTCATACCTTGAAGTTTAGATAATATTTGAGAAGCATCTTCGATTGTAGTTTTACATTGACGAACAGCAGATGCCACGTCTGTGTGACCATCTTCTCTTACTTGTCTAAGTGCTTCTTTAAATGTTTGTTTATATTTCATATTAATTTTTTAAACCTTTTTCATGTCAGTATAAGTGATTGGTTTAGATGTCTGTTTAACTGTTGGTTTTCCCTCATCATCTGGATCTTGTAATTCATCTACACCAAGTTTTTTACCTTGTGCCGACATAGATAATGTTTCAAGTTTATCATGACCCTTTTTCATAGCGTCTTGAGGACTTGTAGCGTCAACTACAGCAGTTAATATAACTCCATAACTACCAAATCTTGAACCGTAATCATGTGATACTTCGTATCTAGCTTCTACCATTAATTCTTCTGCTTTGTAATTGGACAAGAAGTGTAGATTGTATGTAGAAACAAATTCTCTAACTTCTTTCATTTTATACATAGACTTAATTATACCTTTGTCACCAACTTTGAATGTTGCCTGACCAGATGGTTTCATACCTTTTGCTAATGCAGGTGGTAATTTTGTAACTGTTCCACCTTTAGCAAGATACTGTTTAATCATATCATCAAGTTCTTTACCTTTAATATTTACTGTTTGTTCTTCTAACATTTTCATATTAAGAATCGCATCTTCAATAGAACCTTCTTTTACTGGAAGATATTTTTCTTTCCTGTATGTAGCATTGATTTTTTTCATCGCTGCCATCATCTCTGGTGTATCGTTTACTTTTGCCATGTCTTTACCACCGCCATCTTTAACAGATGCTCGTACATCATCTTTAGAGTAAGATGTAGATAAATCAGCCATTGGTTTCGCATCATCTTGAGCAGTTTTTACCATCATAGAATTGATTGGCATTTTCATAGCATTCATTTTCATAGCGTTCATTTTCATTTCTGAAACTGATTCTGTATCAGATGGTGCCTGAGCACATTGACAAGCTTCGCCTTCACATATTGGACAACTTGGATCAACCGATTCTCTATAAACTTTTTTTCCTTGTTTATGAAGTTGTAAAGCTGTTTTAGCATCTGGTGCATAAACATGATCTTTTTTATCAGGTGTATTTCCATCATCTTTTTTTGCTTTACCATCTATGATAATAAACCTTTCGTTATCGTAAGCATCTTCTTCTGAAAACATTTGTTTTAATACTTTATGATAAGCATTTGAACCCTTAGATTTTTCTAAAGATTGAATATCTTTCTTTTCTTTAGGTGTTAATAGAGTAGTTCTATCTAACATCTTTTTAAGATCATCCAGACTTTGTGCTTCATCTAAAGTTTCTTCTTTTTTCTTATCACCTTGTTTAGCAGCGATTGCTTTTTGTAGACCGGCAGGTAATTTCTTTTGTGCAGGTGTTAATTCTTCAGTCATACTTTTAACAGAACTAACATCACTCAAATTAAAAGAGTAGTAATCGCCAATTCCATCAGAAGCTTTAATTTTACCACCCACCGTTACTGACTGCGGTGCTGCTACATATGTTCTACCTTTAATTATAACAATAACAGCAGATCCTAAAGTAAAAGCTCTTTTCATTTTCTCTAAATCTTGACTGTTTAATTGTTCTTTAATTTCATTCTTTGCAACATGAGATTTGTCTACTGCTTTAAAGAATTTCTTTTTTTCTTCATCCGACTTTAGGTCATCAAGGGAATTGATCCCAAAGTCCTTCATAGTCGCATTGAATTTATCTTTGTAAGATTCGTTCATTGTTAGTTCTCCCTTGTTTATATTTTGTTCTCCTATACTCAATCCCTTATTCTTTAGTGCTTGATATACACCATCTCTAGGATTAGTATCCATACTATCTACTTTTTTATAAAAAGCATCCATATCTTTTAACGCTAATGTCATTAGTTCTTCGTAATCTTTTTTATCTGCTTTACCTGAATTGCCTGTCCAAAACGCTGGGTTTTGTGCTACATATTGTTTTAACGCATATGCTACTTTAGGACTTGTTTCTTCTTCTAGTTCTTCTTCCATACCAAGTT
>Ga0222652_1000674_pt1 | contig 12943 bp, 14 predicted proteins | sample AntAcemetagen371_FD_179803 | JGI IMG/M metagenome (GOLD analysis project Ga0222652, IMG submission 179803) | Saline water microbial communities from Ace Lake, Antarctica - #371 | ecosystem: Environmental > Aquatic > Non-marine Saline and Alkaline > Saline | place: Antarctica: Ace Lake... | reverse complement strand
AGATATAGAATCTATCTTCAGCATTCCTGTCGCTGGTTGATTCCTCTTGGCGTTGTAGTTGATCAGCCTCGCTAATCTTAGTACTGAATTCCTTCTCTCTGCTGTTTCTAGGAAGTTCTCCCTAGCATTCAAGTCAACTCTGAAACTCAATGCCTGTGCTATGTAGGCTATCAGATCTATCAGTGCAACGTACTCAGAACTCTCAACGAAATCGTTGAAATCGTCTGGGTAGTTCTCTTTGAGATAAGCCACCATGGTCCTTCTCAGAGTCTCGAAGTCGTAACTCTTGAAATCAGCCTGTTGGAAGGACTGGTAGATCTTTCTCCAATCTTCCGCTACTAGTAATCTGTTCTGTCTATCTGTTGTGGCCATTGTGTATACAATGGTATTTATGTGTTAGGAAATGTGCGTGTATTAAGATAGACGCAGTAGTGAATTCTCATCGAAGTTGAATCTCAGCTTCTCCGTGATGTTCAGTGGAACATAGGTTATAGTGGCCTGTATGGCTATGCCCTTGTCCGCTTCTGTGACCAAGATCTCTTCAGTTGATATCCTGGGATCTGCGTTGAGATTTGCAGTTATGTCCTCCACTATGGCATCTTTGAGTGCTTCCGTGAACGGTTCAAAAATGGCATCGTATATTATGGTGCCAAACTCTGGGTTCTCCACCCTCTCGCCCTTACGTATGCTCAACCTGTTGATCAGATCCTGCTTGGCGACCTCGAAGTCGTACAGTTTGAAGTTCTGTTTATCCGCACGTGAGCTGAACCCCTTGAAGGTTATCGTCTTGTTGGATAGGTCATTTGATTCGTTGCTGTATGCCATGTACTGTATTTACTCGTTAAAATCTGAAGAAACTTCGCACTGCACTGATGCCTGTGTTGATAGCAGATGCTATCTGTCCTTGCACGAAATTGATCACTGCTCCCTTTGGATCTTGAATAAGTTTCTGTATCTCCGTGGCTTTGCCTACAAGGTCGTTTAAATTTTTAAGAGGCAATTTGATCTTGTCGTTCAGTTTGACCACCTTGCTGAGTTTGTCTGACACTGCTTTTATGCTTGGTTGTTTCAACAGTTCCGCTTTGATAACTTTCAATTCCGTTGCTGACAGGCCTGGGCTAGATGCCTTGATCTCTGCCATCGCTTCATTGATGAACACCTTTGTTCTTTGTGTACTGCTCTGCCTGTCGTATGGTTCGTGGGTCACGAAATCAGACACGGTAGTTTTATTTTCGATCTTGTTTGGTTTACCTTGTTGTAGAGCAAAGTCGTCATCTATGTCTATCAATCCTTCTGTGATCTTTATGCCTATGGCATCTGGTTTCAACCAACCCGGTCCCCATGTGCTACTGGCACCAACCGAATTGAAGTGTACCTGTGATCCTGCTAGGTCTATCCTACCCGATGCACCGTGTAACTGTGTGCCGTCGGTGAATGATGATATTCCGTCTCTGGCGTAGTTCCTGACCGATCCTTTCTGTGAACTGTTCATTATGCCCTTCTCTCCCATTGCGAACACATAACCTTCTGCGTTCAGTGCCAGGTTGGTCTCTGATGTGAAATTTATTGCACCCTTGGCATGGAAGTTGATGTTCATGTCAGAGTGTATGTTGAAGTCTCGACCGGATCTCATGTTTATGCCACCATCCGAATACACACTTATAGTGCCATCCCTGTCCATCTCTATGAACGCTTTGCCTGAACCGTTTGCTAGGTACACCACACCTTCTGTGTCGTGCATCAACAACTGGTGTCCTGATGCTGTCCTCAATCTTGTCAGCTGGTTATTGCCATCTGCATCTCCGTCATCCATGACGAACGTGTGTCCCGTCTTCCTTGTGACGTAGTCCTGTGCCCCGGAGTCTTTTGCCCCCACGTTCACTTTCGTTGTGGTTGTGTCTTTCCTACCCGGTGTGCTGATACCAAAAACTTGGCTAGGCGATTCTCTACGTGCCGAACTGGAGGTGTTACCCCTGATGTCATCTGCACTCAGGCCCTGTTTCAATAGTGTTTCTGCGAACGGGTGTATGGGTTTTGGTATCGACTCGTAGTTGCCGTTCTGCAACGCACCCTGCCTGTTCCTGTTCAGTTCCCCAGAGGGTACATTCAATGATCCGTATTTTGTTTTCTTGTCTTGTTGGAATCCGGCATCCGCCCCTTGGAACGTTCCATCCAGTGCGTCGTTAGTGTTTGTGCTGGACGCTATGCCCGGTGTCATGTGATTGGTGTATGGCTCCTGCACACAACCTATCCAGTAGGCCTGTTCCATCTTGCCTTCTGCGAATATGACTAAAACTTTTGTTTCTAGATCCGGTGGTACGGCCCAGAAACCATACGAGTGCTGTGAGTCTTCAAATCCTGTTCCTACTCCCTTGGCGTACTTGCCTCCCTTTGTACCGTAGAACGGTGCTAGGTATTCGCAGGTAATAAGTTGGTTCTCTGATGGGTCTGACGTCTTGGCAAGACTGGGAATATGCACTTTCAGCCTACCCATCCTAGTGGGATCCATGTTGCCCTTGACTATGCCAAGATACGGACCAGGATTAGTACCTGTCCACGACGTGTCCGAGGCTGGTGCTTTCGATGTGGAAGCGTCTCCCTTTAGATAGTTGTGTAATGACATTAACTTATGAATCCTTTAATTTTGTTAATAGCTTTATTCTTGATCCTGCTCACGTTAGCAGAAGCAAGGTCAATGTATTTCTTACCAATACTAGTTAAGTTTGATCTCACGTTGGTCAAATCTTTTGCACTGTAGAATTTCGTAAGTTCGTTCTTGAGCACTACAAATGTCTCACCGTCTTTTGTGGTCACACTAGCACTGGGCACAGGGTCAGAAATGATCACGCCCTGGTTGTTGAATCTGGTAAGTTGCAACACGTTGGTGTACTTGCCGTCAGTGAAGTTGTGTTCCACCTGCACCACCCTGTACAGACCACTAAATGACGCTGATTGGTCCGTCTGTAGTTCATAAACGCCTGTCTGGTCATTGAGATCAGTTGGCATCCTAAAGTTCAGCATTATGATGGGCTCAGCAACATCGGTGTTGTAACAACGTAGGTCGGCATTCCATATCCTGTTCTTGTTAGCACGCCAGTATCCTATGTCCGGATCTACACCCTTTCCGGTGCCCTGTGCAAAGTTCTTGGCGTTCAGTGGTATGAACTGTGACTGGCTGATCCATGCGGGATCTCCCAGTATCTCCATCCTCACGTTGACCATGTCCGCTAATGGGTGTGTCAGTGAGTCCAGGAACGAATCCAACTGTGTTGGTGTACCGCCGGTCTTACCTGTGCCCTCCGATTTGGAAATGTCTGGGTGGGATCTGGTTACGAAGTCCTGATCTGTGAAATGTTGAGTAGCGTTGGTTCCACCTGTGGCCTTGTCCGATGCATCCTCGATTTTGTCCTTACGCACGTCGGTCGCCTCAAAGTCCTTCAGCCTCGACTGGAAGTACGCTACCTTGTAGTTGATGTCCAGGTCCATGATGTCCACGTTGTCGCCAGTAAATATGTAGTTGTAGGTCTTGAACACGAAACTCTTGAAATTCTGTCCTGTGCTGACCCCAGGTATGGCCAAGGAATAGGCGTGTACCTTATATGGTTCAACATGGAAGTTTATCAGTTTCTGATTCATGGCACGGATGGTGTCAAATCGTCCTTTGATCGGTACAACGCTGGCCCTGATCTTGAAGTAATCAAAGTAGAACTCCTGTGCCTGGTCCAATACCTCCTGGGCTCCTCCCTTGAACTGTGCCACGTTCAGTGTCTTGGATACCTTGCTTTTCCATTGTTCAAACTTCTTGTTGGAGTAGGCCGGGTGGCCCTTCATGATCTCTTCCAGTATCTTGGTTATTGAGTTGCTGGGATTGATCTTCATGTAGTCAGGTGGTATCGCTATCTCCGCACCAACATAGAATCCGCCGTCCGCTCCTGTTACCCCTTGCGAGGCCATTCCGTTCTGCTCTAGATTTTCGGTCGTGATGAAAGTGTCTTCTATGCCTTTGCTGTCAAATGTGACGGTGTATCTGTCTGGTTTCTCCACCAGTCCTGTCTCTTCCTCGTCCTCGTTCTGCTTGTTCAATAGTGCTTCCAGTGTCTTGAAAACGTCTGACATCCTCTTTCCGTCCGGTGACAGTGTTCCTGCCGTCCTAGGATAGTTGAACCTGTTAACATAAGCAAATTCATTGTAGGGTATGGCCTTGACAGTATACACCGTGCCCGCCTGGTTCACGCTCATCTGCATGTCCACCAGTTTGATCGGTATGACTCGTTTCATGTTCTGTGAATCCTTCGTTGATGCTGGTCTGCCTTGTTCGTCAAACCCTTTGAAATCTATGGTCAACAGGAAAGGGGCATCAAGATGATCCAGGTATCCGTTGTTGATAGCCGCACCTCTCACTCTTTCCAACAATGTAATTCCTGCCGGTTCCACTATCTCCATGTTGATCTGTGTGACTGACGTCAACCTTCTCTTGTCGTTGAGACCTGGTATGCTGTTCATGGACACATTCCTGATGTACATGTCCCTGTTCTGTGAAAGTGTGTTCCTGCTCTTCTCTACCGCACCCTTCAGCCTGTCATTCTTTTCTATGATCTTCTTGTCCTCTGCACTCAGTGGCCGCCTCTCGGAATTTTCCGTTGGGCCTATGCCCGAACTCCTGACTATGATATCGTGTGGCTTGGAGTTCAACAACGTTGGTGTGTCTTCTAGGTCCTCTTGTCCCAGGGCACTCAGTGTGAACAGTGAAGTGTATGAAGCAAATTGGTGTAAGGTATTGTTGTCGTTTATTGTAGTGACGTAGATGTTGTTGTTCTTGTTTAGGGTGCTTTTTCCTGTGATTGTTTCGCCAAAATCAGCACCGTTATATTGATTGGCCATGGATTATATCCCCAGGTCTTTGAGAAGATTTTCCTTCTTGGGCAACTGTATGGTCACTCCTGGTTTGAAATCGTATATGGGATCCTCTATCTGATCTGGATTCCTCTGTGCGAACACCCACCACAGTCTAGGTGAACCATACAAGTCATAGGCCAGTAGGTCAGGCCTGTATGCGTAGGTTCTCTCTATGGTGTAGCTCTGGTCGTCCTGTTCTGCGGTCAGCGTCCTGGGATTCATTATGTCAAGGTAATCCGCAACTTCCCTTGTCTCGAAATACGGTGATGTGTTTGAGTACTTGGCCATTAGATGAATCCTACCTCGTTGCCCTTGCCGTTAAGTTCGCCGTTCACGAATTTCTTCATCGAGAAGTTCTTGATGGAATCCCTGCTGTAAATTGGCGTCACCAGTACTGATATGTTTGACAGTGTGGGTGCCCACGTCTGTGATTCTCCCTGCTGGGCAGTTAAAAATTCACCTGCGTCTGGTCCATTCAATTCTTTATATGGAGTGTTGCTCTGTTTAGTAGAAATGTAATCTATGCCCGGTCTCAACTCAACGTTGAACGAATTCAACACCACGGGTACCCTGTTGAACATGTGATCACCATAACCATAAAGATGCATGATCGGTGGTGGATTGCCTTTGAGTCCATTCAAGCCGTCTTCCTTACCAAAGAACATCTTGGTCGCTGTACGTAAGAAATTCACCGTCGCCACCCAGTGCTTGGCGTCATCTTGATTCTGTACAGGAAATTCTCCAATGATGTTCATTGAGTCGACCTGTGAGTTCTGGTATGCCTGGTGTGGGTAGTTGCTGTGTACTTGGTCCATGGCGTTGTAGTTGGCAGAATGCTGTATCACAACCGCCGGTGTCAACGGCCAAAATATGCCCTGCGATGCGGCCAGGGGTTGCATTAGGGGATTATTGTTGAAATCAAAGAACTGTGTCAATGGTCCTTCCGGAACCTGCAATCTCACACGCCAGTCGGTCTTGTCGCTCCTGCCTGACCACTTGGCCCTGGCGTTGACTATCCTGCTGTCCGTGGAGATTCCGGCACCCGTTAACCTGCCCAAGGTCCTGTTGAATATGCCTGTTCCCACGTTCTTGATTATTTTCCCCAACATAAACGGTTGCTTTCCTTTGTTAAATTCAGTATACTTAAACTATATTTATAGGCATTTTTTAGGCACACTTAATTACCCATACGGCGCGAATCACAACAACATAAGGTAAACGAATTATGAAGAGAGTAAAGTACCTAAACAACAGGGATCTGCTGGCACAGATACACGCCAGCAAGAACACCTACTGCTCATACGTCACACCCGAGGACGCACGGTTTGACCTGATAGTGCCCAACCTAAAGAAAGTCAACGCCAGTGCGGTGGCACAGGCCAGAAAGGCCAAGGCCAAGAGACTGACACAGGAGGCATGGGAAGCGGCTAAGGATTCAGGACTGAAGAAGATCAAACTGGTGGACTACACAGTGTCACCCAGGAAGATAGAGAAGACGGACCTCGTGTTCAGGGTCATGATGTTCGACCATGTTCCCATGGACGACGAACGGAAGAAGAATCCCAAGACAATGGCGGACCATCACAGCAAGGTGAACTTCCCACCGTTCCAACACTACAAGTTTGATGGGAAAGACGAACTGGTGTGTGTGGGCAAATCACACTGGATAGGCGGAATGGGCAACGGCCATTGGTCAACAGATCACGGCAAGATGACCAACACGCTGGCACTCATGTACATGAAGCTGTGTGAGAGATATGGCACCAGGGCAAACTGGCGGGGCTACACCTACAATGACGAGATGCAGTCACAGGCCTTGATGCAACTGAGTCAGATTGGTCTACAGTTTGATGAATCAAAATCAGACAACCCATTCGCATACTACACTGCGGCCATCACAAACTCATTCACGAGGATACTGAACATAGAGAAGAAGAACCAGGCCATCAGGGACGACCTACTGGAGTACAACAACATGATGCCCAGCTTCTCCAGACAGAACGAGAACACCACCAGCGGACCTTCGTACAAGAAAATGATGGAGACCGCACACGGCGATGTACACGAGGTCAACAAGACCGGACTCGCAAAACTGAACAAGAAATTCAAGAAGAAGGGCGAAAATCTAGATCTCAAGGATGACTTCAAGGACATCCAGTTCAAGAACAAGGTGGACATGACCAATCACAAACCGACCGTCAAGAAGAAGTGGTAACCCATGGCATTCTTTAAGAAAGTCGCCTGTTTCACTGACATACACTTTGGTCTGAAGGGCAACAGCAGAATACACAATGACGACTGTGAAGACTTCGTGCGATGGTTCATAGAGCAGGCCAAGGCCGAAGGGTGTGAGACATGCATATTCCTAGGTGACTGGCATCATCACAGATCAGCGACCAACGTTAGCACAATGAACTACACAGTGTCCAACATGGAACGACTGGGTGCGGCGTTCGAGAAGGTGTACGTGATCATGGGCAATCATGATCTGTATTACAGGGAGAAAAGAGAGATCAATTCCATGGAGTACATCAGGAACATTCCCAACATACACATCGTGAATCAGTGGTTGGTAGAGGATGACGTTGCTATAATTCCATGGATCGTGGAAGACGAATATAAAAAGATTGAGAAGATGAAGCAGAAGTATGTGTTTGGACACTTTGAACTGCCATACTTCAAGATGAACGCCATGGTGGAGATGCCAGACGTTGGCACCATACAAGCAGATCATTTCGCAGGATGTGGTAAGGTGTTCTCAGGACACTTCCACAAGAGACAGAACATGAAAAACATCACATACATGGGCAACGCTTTCCCACACAACTACGCAGATGCCTGGGATGACGACAGGGGCATGATGACATTGGAATACGACGGTGAGCCCAAGTACATCAACTGGCCAGACATGCCCAGATACATCACCATAAAGATCAGTGAACTTTTGGCCGAACCGGAGAAATACCTGAGACCAAAGATGTACGTGAGGGTCACACTGGACATCAAGATTTCATACGAGGAAGCAAACTTCGTCAGGGAGACATTCATAGACAAATACAAGTTGAGGGAACTACAACTGATACCAGAACAGGTGGACAACGCACAACAACCACTGGTGGAGGTGCAGAAATTTGACAGCGTGGACCAGATCGTCATCAAACAGTTACAGGGTGTGGATTCCGAGGTGTATGACAAGAACGTATTAACAGCAATCTACAACGATCTCGATGTTGCGAATTAGTAATTTAAAAATCAAGTTGTTAGACAAAGTCATAACAAAAAAATGGCTAGAACTCCAGCAGAGCTTGGCCGTTGCTCCTGATTCAATTATTGACAACAACGGTATCAGTGATGATATCTTTGTAAAGGACATACAAGAGGCCAACAAAGAGTTTGGGTTTAGTTGGACCACTAACCCAAAAACACAGGACGAGTATAATCAAATGCACAAAGATATAGAAACTGCACCCAAGGACAAAGCAGATCTGTTACAAAGCATACACAATCATTTACATGTCAAAGAGGCCGGAAACAATAAAGCAAGTCAGATACAGGTTGTCTGGGCAGAAAGCCTGGGACAGTTTTACAAAAAACAACCAATCGAGTACAACATGCCCAAGGACGCAGAACCATTTGATAAAACAATAGCGTACGGAGATGTCTACCTTGGATATCCTTACGTTGGCAAGTCTCCGGAAGTTTGCATGTTACAGAACGACAACTCCGACCTAGAGCAAACCTGCAGAATACACAACAAGATTGTTTGTGATATTTTGATAAGCCTAGTAGAGTTAACCTGTAAGTCCGACAATCAACTACTAGAATGGTATGATAATAATAAAATCACTATGTTTACCAAAGAAGAGATGTTAAAGTATAATGGCTGGGCTAAGATTGGCGAAGTGATCAACAAAGATCAAATTGATAAGGTTGATAGGAATAATTTAAAGATACAGTATGTCACAAATTAGTAAGAAGAAAATGATCAAAGTTTTAAAGGGCGAGTTCGAAGAACCTACGATGTCAAAACAAACATTGTTGGATCAACTTGCGAAACCCGTGACACAGGAAGAATGGTTGAGAGGATACAAAGAATGGAAGAGGAAACAACTTGCTAACGATTAAGGAACTCACAGTAAAGAACTTCATGAGTGTGGGCAATCAGGTCCAGGCCATCAACTTCGCTGACAAGAGCCTGGTGCTTGTGATCGGTGAGAACATGGATCTGGGTGGTGATGATGCGGGTGCCAGGAACGGAACAGGCAAGACCACGATCATCAATGCACTGTCTTACGTGTTCTTTGGTGAAGCATTGACCAACATTAGAAGAGATAACCTCGTCAACAAGACCAACGAGAAGGGCATGATTGTGAGTGTCAAGTTCATAAAGAACGGAGTCACTTACACAATCGAAAGAGGGAGAAAACCCCAGATATTCAAGTTCTACGCAAACGACATAGAACAGAACCTAGAATCAAACGAAGCACAGGGTGAGAACCGGGAAACACAGGCAGAGATCAACAAGTTAATGGGAATGACCCATTCCATGTTCAAGAACATAATAGCACTGAACACTTACACACAACCGTTCCTGTCAACCAAGGCGGCGGAACAGAGGGAGATCATTGAGCAGTTGCTGGGCATAACCTTGCTGTCACAGAAAGCCGACCTTTTGAAAGACAAACAGAAAGCGACCAAACAGTCGTTGACAGAAGAGAAATTGAAGATAGATGCCAGGGTAGCATCAAATGAAAAGATACAGGAATCGATCGAGAGCCTCAAGATAAGGTCCAGTGCATGGGCCAGACAGAAGGAAGAGGACATTGTGAGCTTCCGAGAGGCAATAGCAGAGTTGGACAAGGTGGACAGTGAGAAAGAAATAGATTCACACAAGAGATTGCAGAAACACAACGAGATGCAGACCGCACTGAGGAGCCTGGAGAAAGAGAAAGCCTATCACGAGGATTCACTGACCAAGGCGGAAAGCACAGTGGGGAAGACAGAGAAAGACCTGGAGTTCGCAGAAGCGGCCAAGTGTCCCACGTGTGAACAGGAACTGCACGACGACAAACATGAACACCTGGTAGGCAAGCTCAAAACAACACTGACAGAATCCGTCGAATATGCATCAAAATTAAAAGGCGATCTCGTGAAGATACAACAGGATGTGGACGCAATAGGCGACCTTGGCAACATACCCGACACATACTACGACACCATAGACGAAGCGTACAATCACAAAGGTTCGTTGCAGGATCTGAAACGTCAGTTAGAACAGACCGAGAAGAAAGAGGACGTGTACGCAGAACAGATCGAGGAGATGCAGAACAAGGCCATACAGAAAGTCGACTACGAGAAGGCAAACGGATTGGAAGACCTACACAGACACCAGGAATTCCTGTACAAATTGCTGACAGCAAAGGACTCATTCATAAGGACAAGGATCATTGAACAAAATCTATCTTACCTGAACCAGAGACTGGCATACTTCCTGGGCAAGGTCAAACTGCCACACACGGTTGTTTTCCAGAGTGACCTCACTGTGGAAATATCGGAACTGGGCAGGGAGTTAGACTTCGACAACTTGAGCAGAGGCGAGAGAAACAGATTGATCCTGAGTCTGAGCTGGGCATTCAGAGATGTGTGGGAAAGTCTATACCAACAGATCAACCTGTTGTTCATAGATGAGTTGATCGATGCCGGCATGGACATATCGGGTGTTGAGAGTTCAATGGCTGTGCTCAAAGACATGAGTAGGACACAGAAGAAGAACATATTCTTGATATCCCACAAGGACGAACTAGTAAGCAGGGTGAACTCTGTGCTGAAAGTGGTCAAAGAGAATGGCTTTACCAACTATGCCAATGATGTTGACATAATTGTTTAATTTTTATGTTGACAGAACCACATCTTACGTGCTTTAATAACACTAACGTTAATTAATGTTATCGTACGACAACTAAAAGGAAGGACAAATATGTCACAAGAAACACACGACTCAATAATGACAGCGATTCAAACTTACTCAGAAGAGAATGGGAAGTTCGTTGACAAGGGTGTTAAAGCTTCGGCAACAAGAGCCAGAAAAGCATTAGCAGAACTTTCAAAGCTGATCAAAGCAAGAAGAAAAGAGATTCAAGAAGTTAAGAACGCGGCCAAGACAGCGGCGTAATCAATAATTGAATTGCAATTCGAAATGACCCCTGGCTATTTTTAGTTGGGGGTTTTTTCTATTAGTATATCCCACCATTCACTAAAAGTGCCAGGATAATCGGTATCACGTATATTGTCTAAGGCTAGTATATATTTTTTAAGGGCATCAACACGATCCTCGTTCTTATCATTTAATTTTGTCCTAATTGAGTCAAATATTTTACCTTTGTGATTGACTATTTGTTCTAGTACATGATCCTTTGCATGTTGTGGTAGGTAGCTGATGTCCATGTGTTGTTTATCAACAACAAATTGAGAATGTACCTCATTACCAAAATTCTTAACTGCCCATTTATAAAACTCCACAGCATAAAAGATGTTCAGTGATGATAAGCAGTTGTATGCCATTGTCCTGTATCCTCGTTGTTTCAATGTTTCCATGTTGTTCACAAACATGCCCCATTTGCCCGGATACCTCAATATCTCATACCTAGGTCCTATGTCATCCACACTCAACAGGAAGTCCACCCTCTTGCATTTTTTCAATAGTTCGTCTAGCTTAGCCGAAGGCATCACTGTCAGGTTGGTGTTAAATTTCACTACCAGCTGATCTAATTTTTTTATCTTTTTTAGGAACTCGTACGGATAGCTCTGCATGAGCGGTTCTCCTCCATGGAACTCCACGTAACGTAGGTCACTTAGATCAAAGTTATCAAAGAACACATCAACTCCCGGCAGTAGGTTCTTTTTAAATCTGTGCTGTTCCTCTATCTCGTATCCTAGCTTCTCTGAATCAACCACCCATGACGATGATCTAATATGGCTACATATCATGCATTTACTATTGCATAGAGTGCCGTACCGTACACCCAGACTCTGTAATTTTGTCATAGACAACTGGTTGTCATCAGCAAATTCGTTCGTAGCCTGTCTCCGTGATCTTATTTTTTGTGCTTCTTCGTTCTTACAAATTTTACACCCGTTGTGGAATTTCGTCTTTAATGCCTCCTGTAAGCTGGCTACACCGGCCTTGTATCCTTCTATGGTGTACTTGTTTTCAGACCACACGTTGCATGGCTGTAACATGACTTTATCATTCTCTACTATAATATCTATGTGATTGAATGGCTGTGTGCAGAACATTATTTCAGTATTCCCTTACCGTGTACCCTGACACGGATATGACCATTATAATAATCATTAGTTTCTAAGACCTTACGTGAGAACTGTTCTCGTGCTTCCACGTAAGAAAGTTCTGATCTCGATTTACAGTAGAACAGTATTTCTCTCTTGAAGTTTTCTTTGCCCAGTTTAAGGATGTCCGTTGTCAGATCATCACTGGATCCATAATAGTCTTGCCAGTCGCTGTCCACCTTGTACCTACGCTTGTTCCTGTTTCCCTTGAGTGGTGGTCTGGATCTCCTGAACCTGGCCAGTTTCTTGCCTATGTACTTCCTGCCGTTGGTTGTGTTTGTTATCTCATACACGAAACCCTCACAGTCCGCGGGCAAGATGGTAATTTCATTTCCTTGGTAGGTCCAATTCATATTGGTATTTAAAGCCAATAAGATAGGCCAGTTTTTTAATCTGTGTTATATAGTAGTGAAGGGCAACAGCATCCTTCCACCAGGCAAATAAATTTCCCCCAAGGCAAACATAGCATCTTCTCAGTGAGCAGTGAAATGCACCGGATAACGGGATAAGTGAATCACTTGATGCACCATACAAAAATGATGAGGCTCTTAGAAAAAGATAATCCTCAGGTCCGCCAGGAACCATTATACAGGGGTCCGGTAGGCTCGCGTTGTAATAGAATGAGCAAACGGGTACAGCACAACCGCCCGACGAGAGTAGCGATGTATAGTGACTGCGAACTCACCACAGGGTTCCCAAT
>Ga0222652_1000673_pt1 | contig 12950 bp, 14 predicted proteins | sample AntAcemetagen371_FD_179803 | JGI IMG/M metagenome (GOLD analysis project Ga0222652, IMG submission 179803) | Saline water microbial communities from Ace Lake, Antarctica - #371 | ecosystem: Environmental > Aquatic > Non-marine Saline and Alkaline > Saline | place: Antarctica: Ace Lake... | reverse complement strand
GAACATCCGAGTCTGGGACATTCCTACCGAACCTAATTTTCGTGGATCTCTCCACTGTCGGCAAGTTCTTGACCATTTAATATAGTAAGGCATTTTAATTTGCATACAAAAGTCCAGCCATACCATTCTCGATACGGAGTATATTGTAGTTGACCGCGTATATAGGGTCGTTAATCGGTAAGGTCTCACTCATAATCTTGGCCGAATTGAGGCGACTGAAATTGAGAGTCCCTGTGGGTTGAAGAGAGCTGGTGGAGAGACAAAAGCAGTACAAGAAAAAATCTGGAGACGTGACGAAGTTTGTGTGATAATAACTCATGACATCGATGAAGTGGGGTTTTCCCCATTTATAATTACTCACATCGAGACCATTGATATTCAATTTAATCTTATTTATGGGGGATGTTAGGGCACCATCTGTTGTCGTATCTGAGGATGCGAGGTACTTTACGGGGTGGTTGAATGTGAGATCCTGTACGACTGTACCTGAAGCAATATTTTTCTGAACTTGGGTGATCAAGAGATCGTGTTTCTTCGACGCAATGTTCCCACGCTCTTCGTTATCGAGATAGTAATAGTTGGCGTAGCATTCTACATTATAATTTGACGCAGTGGTTGCCCATTGAATGCGAAGCTCGACATTATGATAGTTTAAGGCTACCAGGGGTAGTGCATTTTGAGGTCCTTCACAGAAGAAAAATCGTAGAGGATAAAAATAGGAACGAGCACTCACACCTGGGTGTGTACCTAACGCACTCTTGGAGACGTTTTGAGCGAATGTATCGATGGCGATTTTCTCAGTGAAAATCGCATCTTGACTATCAACAAGGGAACCACCTATGTAGAGTTCCACCTTATCAATAATCGTATCCCACCGCTGAATGTCAAGGGCTTGGGTGGTATCATCGATTGTAAAATAGACGTAGCCGAGGAGATCTCCAGAACGTTCGAATTGAATGCTGGACATCGAATTGTTTTTCACAGGTCCATGGATGACTTGCTTTTCGATGGACTGTGAAAAATTAGCATGCCGTTTAAAGGTCGAGCTAAAGAAAGAAATTTCGGGATTACCAGTGATATATTCATCCTGGGCTCCGATAGCGATCAATTGCGTGACACCTGCTGACATGGTATACTACTTTAAGGGAAGAAAATTACAAATTAGGTTTTCTGCACACGAAACGGAGAACTAAAAAGTTATCCTTCTCGGGAGTTGATGGTACAATGGGGATTCCATCTTGATTTCGGATGTTTATATTTAACCGATCTATACGGCGAATTGGATCGATATATTGGGTTACAATTGGGTATTCATCTTTATAGTTAATAACGAGATCTTCAGACTTTACAAGACTTGCGAATGAATTCCGTAGAATACTGAGGGGAGCTTGTCCATCGTAGACGTTCGACGCACGGTCATTAAAAATTGAATCAAGTTGTTCGATAGATACATAACAATGTTCGGTCGCAACATTGGAATGAATACGAGCACCGAGGAGTCTAGCCTGAACAACATTCTTCAGTGGTTGACTGAGAAAGCATGTGAACGTATTGGCGCTATCCTGACCCAAGGTATCGACTGTGATTGTGTGGTACTCATAGTTGAGATCGGGAATCATCTCCGTTGGTGAAGTAATGAGAGCCATTTATATTTAGCTTAGATTAAAGATCCACCGATTCCATCCTCGATCGCATAACTCGCGTGGTCGTCAACAAGTTGCTGAGCGCCACAGAGACCACCAGGGGTAAGACCAATTGAGTAGGGACTACCCTTCTTACCTGAACCCGCGGTACAATCGAGACCAGGTTTAAGATCAAAGATGGACTGTTCACTCACAGCCTTGATCATGATTGGCCTGGGTTGGTACGCGCTGACGTTACGAGTGAGTGCGAGGGCGACAATCAAAAGTATCATGACAATGATAGAAGTGATTGCATTGCGGTTGGCTTGATTCATCTTGAACATTTATTATAGGTCTACATTTTTTTAAAGTGCGTTAAAGATATTTTTTTTAGTTTCTACATAGAGAGTAGATGGACGAAGAAATCATTCTTGACCGAGGAAATACTAGTGTGATGAAATTGGATGCTGATGAACAGGCGCTCATGGATGAGATTGAAATATCAGTACCTCGTCCCAAGACTGTTCCCCGTCCAGTACACAGACAACCACCCCCTCAGCAACAAAATCACCAAGAGGCGATGGATGCTTTTGTGAATCCCAATAAACAATCTGCCCCTGTACATTCTCAGCAGGATGAAGAGATTGACTACGGTGAAAATGATCAAACTTTCTATGATGATGAACCAATGGATGGTCCAGGACCCCAAGACGAGCAACCTTCAAAGGGATACACTTCGATTGACGAGGAGAAGTCGGACCTCATTAATAAGCTTGGACGTCTCGAGAAGAAGGGTTTCGCAGTGAACAAGAGACTCACGGCATATTCGAACATAGATGAGTTACGTTCGGAGGTGAAGCGTATCACCTATAGCATAGATGTAGAGCAGTCAGTTCGATTCTCGAGGCGTATGTTGGTCGCATGTGTGACTGGTTTAGAGTTTTTGAACAAACGGTACAATCCTTTTGAGGTTCAACTCGAGGGTTGGTCTGAGTCTGTCATGGAAAATGTTGACGACTATGATGGTGTCTTTGAGGAGTTGTACGTGAAGTATCGCTCGAAGGTCAGCGTCGCCCCCGAGGTGAAGTTGATCATGATGTTGGGTGGTTCGGCGATGATGTTCCACCTGACCAATAGTATGTTCAAGTCGGTCATGCCCAATATGAACGATGTGATGAAACAGAACCCCGACCTCGTGAAGAATATGATGGCGGCGGTTCAGAACACAACTAGGAACACAGGTGGGCCAGCGGATAATGCCCCAGTGGGTGGCATGAATAATGGTGAATACGAGATGCAAGGACCTGGTGTAGACATCTCGAGTTTGATGGGTGGTATCATGATGCCCCCCCCACCTCCAATGAACACAACCATGGGTGATGGTGCCCAAGCACCCAGTGTCGATGACGACGATATTTCAGATATCATTTCTATCTCAGGAGACTCCACTGGGGGTGAAGTCAAGGAGGTGAATGTTGGTGGTGCCAGTAAAACAAAACGTACTCGACGAAAGAAGAAGACGGAAATTAATCTCTAAATATATATAAATGATAGCGTATTGTCCGCTGGAGGATTTGGAACCTCCCGCCCGACAGCAGAAAGCTGTCGAGGAACCCAAGGTCGAAGAGGTTGAACCTCCGATCGGTCTCGAAGAAACTGAAATGAATTACGTCATCATGGCTTTCATTGCCGGCGTGATTGCTCTAGCCGTCTCTGATTCCATCAGGGCGTAAATGAACTATGTCTACCGCGGGGTCTCACCCCCTCGTAGTAAATTTAGTATGTAAAGGTTTTCTTAGTTTCAGCGTCACCATTAAACTTTATCGTTTGGAGACTTCCGCCAATAGAAGAGAGAAGTTCCACGTGTATGTCATATGCGAATTCTTGTCCCGATGCTGCACCATCAGCTGGTAAGACTGTAATCTTATTTGCTGTTGTCGTCACTGTAGGACTCCAGGGATAGGCATTTGTTCCTCCGAAGAGATTCTTCGTACCTACGGCAATATCTTCACTCGACCCAGTTCCATTACTCGTACCTCCATGAACCTCTAGAATCATCGTACTTATGTTTGATACCGTAGAAGTTTCCCTAAGCATCATAATACATTTAGCATAAAATGCATTATTCGCGAATGTCAATGTAATATCTTTAGCTTGTCCAGTCGTTAAAGTGAACGTGTTTGAATATTTCTTGTCAGCCACACCATCGGAGTTTGTGATGACACCACCATTCACGTGAAGTGTTGTATTCGCTGTAGCACCATCAAGACCGATGGCGACCTGATTACCAAGATCAATCGTACCTTGTACCGTGAGGTTATTCCTCACCGTCAAGTTACTCTCAATGAATGTTTCTGTTGAACTTGTTTGTATATGAACATTACCGAGTGTATCCCCATAAATATTGGAGGTGCCACCTATGGTTTTGAATTCCACAATGGCATTACTCGATGAATGCTCTACACGTGCTACACCGTCATACACATGGAATTGAGTCATTGGATTTACTGTACCGATACCCACATTGCTCGTATGAACAATGTGGAGACCATCGGCTTCGACACTATTGTTGGTCGCACCAATCGTAATACCTGAAGTAGTGTACGTCGAGTTCCTGAAGCCTCTCACGTAACCACCGTAGTTATCGGTCGTGTACAGAAGCATACCAGTTTTCTTATTTGTTCCAGGACTCTCAAGTTTGAGCATATCGAGGTCTGTCGTTATGGGGTCATAAAGATGAATGTTCGAGTCTGGAGACTTCGTACCTATACCGAGACGCCCAACATCGTCGAAACGAGCGAATTCTACATCAGATCCCGCCCCAAGTTTGTGTGTAAAAGTGAGAGGACGTTTTGTACCACCATTAGAAATGTTACGAATGATATTCACAGATGGGTCGTCGGATGTTGTTAAGAAGGCTAAACCTGTAATAATAAACGAACCACCTGAGGCGAACTCGATATCACCATTCACTTTAAGCTTCGTCGCATCGCTACTCACTGATGCATCTGTACCACCAATAACGACGACACCACTGGGTGCAATAGACATTGCGAGATTTGTATCTACCACACTATCAGGATCAACAACGACGTTAGAGGATGTAAATGTCTTGAAAAGGTGTTGTGGTGCGAGGTAGTGGATACGATCAGGACCTTCTTGTGCGTCACCACCACCATCATTACCCTTGAAAATGAGAAGTTCAGTTTTTCTAAAAGTTGCATCATAGACTCGTTCTTGAAAAAAACAGTTACCATAAATATCATTTTGCAAACCCGCAAACGTTATTTTTTCACCGACGACGACATTACCATTCACCTCTAATTTCTCACGTGGTGCATCCGTACTTATACCCACATTACGGGTCGTACCACTTATAAATAAAGCTGTTGCGGTCGGTTCTGAAACTTTCTGGTAATCTTCAGTGATTCTGAAGTCACCCGAACCAGAAATACCAGCTGACCACCCAGTCAAAGCTGTATCATTATCACTTTGAATATAAGACGTGAAAGCGTTACCTTCTGCAAGATTAGTCTGCATCGCCACAATAGCATCTCCCGATGGAGAGTCGTGATTATGTACTAGGACACCATTTTCGGTTGGATTACCGACACCCGTAGAAAATACTTCAAGGTGTGCACCAGGTTGTGTGGTCCCTATCCCAACACGCCCATCTCCACGTAAAGTCAATACTTCAGTTTCAGTGGTATAGCGATCATCAGACAAGAATATATCAAGTTTCGTCTTTGACTTTCCGACAGCGTTATCATACTTCCCCATCTTAAACGTGGCTCTGACCCCATCACGATCAGCATTACCTTCGCGAGAAAGATGCATGACATCCGCTATATCAATTGTCGCACCAGCAATTGCTTGTGTATTTGAAACGATGAGAGGTGTTCCCGCAGTATTGAAACCATTATCATATTGAATTGGGTCATTAATAAACACAGTCCCACCCGAAGTGTGGAAACGACCTTGGGGTGTCGCCGTCCCTACACCCACGTTACTCGACTCGAGAATTGTCATCTTTGGTGCACCCATGACATTCGAAGTACTCGCATAGAAGTTGAGACCTTTACCAGTTTTGACGATGTTCTCCACTTTATTTTCACCTGTGACAGGGTTGGAATATATGCGCATCGAGGTGTTTCCACTGATTCCATTCCAGATGTTCCCATACACCGTGGCGTTACTCCCCAATACGTGCACATTTCCAGCCACGGTGAGTGATTCAGTAGGCACCGTCGTCGCTATACCAACCTTTCCACTAGAAATGATACGCATGCGCTCGGTGTTTTTGGTTTTGAACCTAATATCTTGGTGTGAACTCGAAGTACTCGCACCATAGACTTCGACGGCACTCACATTCGATGCAGTTGGGCCGGATTTAAGAGACAGAAACTCCGATGTACTGTCCCCACCGTATCTATCTGCATGAACCGTGACACTCGTCGCCGATGAAACGACGTCCGTCACGAGATTTGTCGTCGCCACGTTTCCGAGAATCGTGAGGACATTCTCTGCGTTAATGTTCGCAAAGATCTTAGCACCTATGGAAAGTGTATCTGTGGGAGTCAAGTTTGATATACCCGTTGGCGCCGACCCTGTCGTACGCAAAGCATTCATTTGAACATTACTATTTATAATCACAGGTGTCACAGAACCTGGACTCATTGTGAGTAAACCACCAACACTTATACCACCCGTTCCTACAATAAGCTTCTGTGTATACACATTACCACTCGAGTGGAATACATTTGAGCCAGTATCTTCGAGGTAAACATTCGATCCTATATCGACGGTGTGTACAGGATTTATGTTCGAAAAGCCAACATTTCCATCCGTGTACATCTGACCATACACATGAAGGTTCACGGTATTAGAATCAAAGGTGATCACTGTATCCTCAGGTCCAATAAAGGACCGTGTCAACACAAATTCATTCTCGGACATGTCGTAGCCAAAGACTAGGTTCGCTTCATTTACATCTTCAGACATAATCAGGGCTGTATCGAACGTACCCGCACCATTATTTTTACCCATGAGAATGACCGGATCTTGGACAACAAGATTTTGTACGGTTTGGTAAATGGTCGTATCCGAAACGAATACGTTACCGAAAACGTTCATGTCACCAAACAATTTGAATCGACCACCCTCAATAACCACATCACCATTTTTGAAAACAGCGACATTCGACCCAACATTTTCGGATGTCCCAACTGTAAGTTTCGTATCGATGTTCACGTTGGTTGCTACCATATCTCCACTCACTGTCAATACATTGGAAGCTATACTATCCACCTTGAATTTCTGATTGGTAGTTTGTAATACATTTGAGACGATCACATTCGTTGTGGCTAAATTACCACGAACCGTCATGAGATTTGTAGCATTTCTGTTAATCACGACGTTACTCGTACCAACTTGAAAATCGTTTACAGGGATCGCACCTATACCAATTTGTGTACTCGTCATACGAACGACATTACTGAGTCCAGTCACCTTGAAATCGGTCTCATTCGCTGTAATTTTTCCAGTTACGGTAAGAATTTTGGTTTCAACACTATTCGATGCAGTAAGATCATCGACTTCAATCTCCGAAGTGATAATACTTCTGACTGATGTCAAAACATCTTGCTCTACTGGGTCTGCGTCTAGACTTGATACGAAGATTTGGTCGAAACGAACTGTTCTACCCATATACTCTAGTTACCGAATAAAATTCCCGCTAATCCATCCTTGATTCTGAGAACGTTATAGTTCACGGCGTATACGAAAATAGGTTGGTTCGAAGGTCTATTGAGACCCTTCTCTACACCACGTAACACGAGTTTAGCGTTATCTAGGCGACTGAAGTTACAGCTCCCCGAGGGATTATACTCAGAAGCATTAATACAGAAATGGTACCCAAAGTACCGAGTATAAAGAAGTACTTCAGTTTCAGGAACATATTCACTCGTACCATAGGTGGATTTGTAATAGTTTTGAACCGTGTGGAAGTACAAAGGGCTCATATTCTCGAGTAAAGGTGTACCATTGATTTGGATATCAGCATTCAAAAATGTAAAACGATCGTTCGCGAAATCGTCACTGAGAGCACCGAAACCCCAAAAGAGTGATTTAACCGGATGGTTAAAACTCGAAATATCTATGACATTATATCCACCACCCTGTGTATTATCCGTAACAGTTGTAAGTTCATTTTCAATTTTCTGTGTCTGTGTGATTATAAAATCGATACTACGTTTTGTGAGAGATTCACGCTCTTCTGTATCAAGGTAAATATAGTTTCCATATACCTTAGCTTGTTTATCCACTTCTTGTATAGATGCGGAGTTTACTTCATCGAAGTTGATCTTGATTTCCACTTGATGGTTTTGAAGGGCAACGAGGGGTAAGAATGCTTTGTGATCACAGAAAAAAAAATGAAGTGGTACAAATGCTCGGTTTGCGGTCGAAGTCTTGTTGTTAAGTTCTTGAGACTTATTCGGTGTATCAGCCATATAATTTGCCCATATGTCGCTATAGTAGTCATAATGTTGAGAATCAACTTTTTGACCACCTATAAAGAGATCTATGGTGGAGTTGTAAAAGAGGTTCGAAGATATATTGGCTTCTCTGGAAGTCGATTCAAACCATAACCCATTAATGATATCACCCAAAACGGGGATAGTTATGGATGTATCATTAGAACTGATGGTTTTAATAAACTTAGGAGCTTGTGAAAAGTTTGTGTGTCGAGAAAACTTCATACGGAAGAAAGAATGTCCCTCGTCACTTGTGAGGTACATATCTTGAACACCTTTAGATACGAGCTGTATTAATGCACCAGACATTTAATAGATGGTCAGATTATAAAAACAAACACTTTCCCTGAGGGAACTCACTCTTCTTTTCATCCACAGACTTCCCATGAATCTTGAATCCACCTTGTCTATATATTTTCGCTCGTTTGTAATACATCGCTGTAAACACAGACCAGGGGTCATGTATATCGTAGATATGAGGTTCATTTTTCTTCCCCTTAGTCTCTCTCATGATTCTTCCAATACTTTGAGTAATATCAGACTTAGGACTGGCCAAAATGACTGTATCCAGGGTTGGAATATCCAAGCCTTCATGAGCCTGACTGAACGTCGCGAAGATAATCTTCTTCTTTGAAGATTCCTGGAGAGCAGCCTCTTTCATACCACCCATATAGAGTCCAGATGTCTTGGGGAAACATTGATGGAGGAGTTCACAGTGTTGTCGACGATCACTGAGGACTAAGAGTTGTCTCGTTCCAGCTGAAGCTTTTTTCACCAACTCTACCAACATCTTGTTTCTCTGACGATCCTCGACGAGTTCTGTAATCATGTTGGGCATTGAAATCTTCCCGTTTCGCATAGAAGGTGGGGGATTCCTATAGTTTGGTGAATCGAAAGTCACTGAAAAAACCTCAACTTGTCCCTGATTCTTTCTCTCAACTGCAAAGAATGTTGGACCCATAAACCAATGAAGTACTTTGGTGAGACCATCTTTCCTCTCTGGGGTTGCTGAAAGTCCAAAGATATGTCGAGGACAAAGCTTGAAGAGGGACTGACTAAACACTTTTGCACATATATGATGCGCCTCGTCTACAATCAAAGTACCCACACTTTCAAAATCTGTGAAACTGTATTCCTTCAAGGAAAGTGACTGGAGCATGGCAATTACAAAGTCACAATCAACCTCTTTTTTGTTTTGTTGTACAACACCAATTGTGGCACCTGGACAAAATTGTTGTATCCGCTCACGCCACTGATCTGCCAGGAACTGCTTGTGTACAACAATCATCGTCCTGTATCCCAACTTACACGCTATGGCCAAGGATACCGTCGTCTTGCCGTAGCCACATGGTAAAGAAAGGACGCCATGCCCTGCTTTAATAGCGGCTGCCATTGCTTCATTTTGATGTGTGGCATCTCTGAGCTGTCCAGCGAATTTAGTTTTGATTCGAGTGGGCTCAGGTCTCTTGTCCTCTCGAGGTTCCCCAAGTTTAACAGTTCCATAGAATCTTGGAACGCAGACTCCATTCTTAGTTGGTCTGAAAACTTTGAAAGGTGGTGGAGGGAATCCATAATCCCCATTGACTACAGGTCTTACTGTTAATTCTTTTTTAATTTCTTGAATTGGACCTCCACTTACCAGATATCCAGTTCGTGTGAGGACTGACATTGATCTACTTATTTAAAGGGTGAAAACTTTAAATAACCATAATTCCTGTCGTACACATTGAAGAGCTTTTACGCCTCGAAGGTATCCTTCGAACGTTTGAGGGGATCGAGTAAGCTGGTTTGACTATCGGAGGAGGAACTCGAGAGTATCCAAGAGAAGCCTGAGTGATTTCCAACATTCCAAACACCCTTGAAGTCCACCACAACTTCAACTTCATCCCCCTTTATAAGAGACTGCACGGGTCGCCCCTTGACCTCACACATCACTCTCCTATAACGGAACGGTACCTTCACTGTGAGCACTTTCCCATCAAGGGGGTTATCAATATTTTGATTCATGAGGAGATGTGATTTATTTACATGCATTCGTTCTATAATTTCCGAGACTTTGGCAGGAATTATAAAACGGATATACTTTTTATCATTGAAGTCATACATGGGTTCATACACTTGGGTCACGAACTTCATTGATTTCTATTACGATATACTAAGACTAAAACTATAAGTAGGACAATGGTGATCAAAACCACCTGGGAAAGAAGTATAGGTCGAAGAGGTCCTCTCGTTCCAAAGCATTCGTGACTGAGGGTCCTCGAAACTTCTATACCCGCCTCAATACTCGAGTATGGTGTATGCCTAGGAGACATCATACCACACATCGCAACTTTGGAACACTTTCCGAAAAAGGGAAGTTGTCCGTGGAGGCTGAGAACACCTGAGGATTGAGAGAACTCCCATTTCTCTCCATTCCACTCTGCACCCCAACCTATGCGTACATCTTTGGGTTCGGGAACACCCAGCTGCTTCACAACTTCACTTTTCAATGTTTCAGGATCGGTGGAAAGAATCTCATCGGTAAGATGACATATGACACAAGAAATTGTATTTGTTCCGTATAAGAGTTTGGGTTGAAGATTCCATTTTGTCGTCGCAGCGACTTCAAGATCGGATTTGATTTTTGGAACTTTTTCATAGTCCAAAAGAATATTGATCGCCCCATAGGTACTATCCCGCACATTCTTAATTGATTCGGATCCCCAGTTGTCTCCCATCATCTTGAATGCTGCACTATTATCTAGACAAAGGAAAAGCATACCATCATCAAGGGTAATTCCATTCGAAAAGGTGGCACTAAATGTATCTTCACCATACTCAATACCATTCATTTCTGTCCCAAATACAAAATTCACACCTGCATCGAGAAGTTCTTTCTCCATTGCGTCACACATAACTTTTCCAGAAACCCTTTGTGTACAGGGTTGTGAGAGTGCGACATGATTCAAGTTTTGTACAAATTCATAGGCGGTCATGACATCCCAAGTCACACCATCCATAATGAGTGGAAGGTGTTCAATACAAGCTTGTCCACTTTCAGACAGAGATCCTACAGCATCTTTGACAGAAACAGTTTTATATTTGTCACCCTGTGTGAGCACTCTCGAGAAAAGTGAAATGAGTACACCGTAATCTTTTGGTTTGAGTGAACGAAGAACATAGTTAATGTGATCACCATTCTCGGTGGGTTGAAACATTTCATTCCATGAAATACCCATTTCCCCAAAGAGTGCTTGTGTGTTGATAAATGCGCGATCAAAAACGATCCTGTGTGCATGAAGATCACGAGTCTCTACATCGGGTTCCCACCAAGAACCACCTGCTGAGACTTTTCTATCGTAAATTGTAACATCGTGTTCACCTGTTCGATTAATTTCCCACGCGAGTGACATACCCGTTGGGCCGGCACCAACTATATGAATCTTCATTCTACTTTTATCTGACAAATTAAATCAGCCCAGTCTTCTTACGCTCCTCAGGAGTTTTGAAAGCATATATCACAGTCACGAAAATCAATGTAGAAAAGAGGGCGTACTCGATATCCTTTGTGGCACTGAAGGCGATGAGCATGAGAGATCCGAGACGAAACGCTTTGTTATCGAAAAGAACTCGGAGTCTCTCAGGAATCTGTATTGCGTTACCAGAGAATAGACCCTGATACAATATGATAAGGGAGAATATAATAGGTTGTGACTTGATTACCATTTCCACCGGTCCTGTGACAGGTTTAAATATATTTGCAAGCTTTGTCATTTCTATAAGTTGAGAAAATAAAAAACGTAGCAGAAAGTAGAATGTTATGTGTTGCTCAACATGTACCAATCAAACTTCCTAGTAGAAAGTTGAAAACATGGAAATTTGCAGGTAAGTTTCTTTGGAAGAATGCCACTGTACAAAACAAAACAGAGCTTGGTCAATGGACGAAGAGGGAACTCCTTGATCTCGGCCCAACATTTGTAAAATTGGGTCAGATCGCTTCGACGAGGGGGGACCTCTATCCTCCGGAATTTACAAAAGAATTAGAATCTTTTTGAGGCATGTGATCCACGAGACGAACGAATCCATGATCGAGAACCTTTTGCATTATAACAATCTATCCGTTCTAATCTTTAATAATCACAACTATCATCCATCGGAACTTCTCCACAAAAATCATAGAGCTTATACAACTTTTCCTGCGTCTTTTCTATTTCAATTGTAGTGTCATTCATGGCATCGATGGCATTATCGATGAGATGCAAAAACGTATCGAGTTCATCGAGTGCTACACGGTGCATTTTTCTATGCTTTTTCCGAGAATGAGATGCAAGTTTGAGACGCTTGTTGTTCTTGATAACCTTGTCGATGTTAGGTTTGTTGACATGGGCGGACATACGGATGACGAGAGACATTATGTTTATTGTTTACTTTAATTCTTTAACAAACTCACTTAGGTCTCTATAGTACCTCTTTAGATCTTTCATAAATCTTTTATTGTTTTCAAGAACTTCACATTCAACCTTGTTCAGATAAATCCAAGCCAAGTTTGATTTAGAATACTTTGTCATCTTTTGATTTTCATTGGGTTTGCGAGCCACCAACTTTGTCGTTTTCTTCTTCTTAGAAGCTGGTGTAACCTCAACCCTGTTTACGAATGAGAGAGCCTGCATCACAGTATCTGCGAGATCATCCTTCTTCTTAGATTTTAGGAATACATCTAACCAGTGTGTGTTTGTGGGACCTGTACGAATAAACTCTTCACACCTTTGGATGGCAACCTTCTTCCTCTTATTGTATTGGGCCTTCCCAGGGC
>Ga0222652_1000672_pt1 | contig 12963 bp, 12 predicted proteins | sample AntAcemetagen371_FD_179803 | JGI IMG/M metagenome (GOLD analysis project Ga0222652, IMG submission 179803) | Saline water microbial communities from Ace Lake, Antarctica - #371 | ecosystem: Environmental > Aquatic > Non-marine Saline and Alkaline > Saline | place: Antarctica: Ace Lake... | reverse complement strand
CATTAGCCCTTGCTTTACTGATGCATCGGCAGTTTGCTGCAGACTGGTATCAATGGTTGTTCTGACTTCGTACCCATCCTCATAAGCCGCTGTGCCAAAGCGGTCAACCATTTCAGCGCGAACCATTTCGGCGACATAGGGTGCCTGGACCACAATTACTGAACCGTATTCTTTGGCTGTAATAGGCTCGGAAACTGCGCTTCGAAACTCCTGTTCACCTATGTACCCAAGTAGCCGCATACGGCCAAGAATCCAGTCTCTTCGTTCCAGAGCTCTGGAAGGATTGTTAATTGGGTTAAAGGCGCTAGGTGCCTTGGGCAGGCCGGAAATCATGGCCAGCTGGGCCAGATTTAGCTCTTCAATATCTTTACCGTAATAGATATTGGCCGCTGCCTGAATGCCGTATGCGCGTTTTCCAAGGTAAATTTTATTTGCATAAAGTTCTAGAATTTCTTCTTTAGATAGTTCATGCTCTATCTCAAGAGCCAGAAGAATCTCATTGAATTTCCTGGTAAAAGTTTGTTCCAGGCTCAGGAAAAAGTTTCTGGCGACTTGCATGGTGATGGTGCTACCGCCGGATTGAATTTGCCCGCTTGTTAAAATTTGTGAACCCGCGCGCAATAATCCGAGAGGATCCACACCATAATGGTTGAAGAAGTTGTCGTCTTCCGCGGAGAGGATTGCATGAATAAACTGTTTCGGGATTTGATCATAGTTGATAGGCGTACGTTTCTGTTCGCCGAATTCCCCAATCAGGGTTCCTTCCGCCGAAAATACTTTCAGTGGAGTTTGCAATTTGACATCGCGAAGCTGTTCTACAGGTGGTAGTGCGGGAGCGAGATAGAGAATGACAGCTATGGCACCGGATAAACCTATGCATGCGAGCATAAATCCCAATTTAAACAGCGGTTTCAATATTGGAAATCGAAAAGACATGATGACCGAAAAGTTTTTGGTATGGTCATTATATCTGACGACTCGGCCAAAGGCTGTGAATCTTGGCTCGTTTTTGGATTCGGGCGTGGAGTTTTCACAATGAAATTACCTGCAGCGCTAGCTGAGTTTATTGGAACTGGTAACAATGCCGTTATTGGCGTTGATATTGGAACTGCCGCACTTAAGCTGGTAGAGCTTGAGTCCTCTTCCCGTGGTTTGAAGCTGGTCGCTGCACAAGTTATACCTATTCCTGCCGGAATCCTGAAAGAAGGAAAAATTGAAGATGCGCCCGCTCTGGCAGAAATTCTGAGCAGGGCAGTCCTAGCCAGCCGCTCAAAAACCAAAAATGTTGCCTTTGCGGTACCCAGCTCCTCCGTCATTACCCGATTGGTCGAAATGCCCGGTGACCTGTCGGAAGATGAGCTGGAAATGCAACTGCTGATGGAAGCTGAGCAATACATCCCCTATTCACTTGACGAAGTTGCATTGGACTTTACCAGGATGAATACATCTGAAGATGGGGAGCATGCGCAGATCCTGATTGCCGCCAGTCGAAAAGAGTCTATTGAAGCCTTGGTTGAAATTGCTGAGATTGCAGAACTCAAACCCAAGATTGTCGATGTTGAGCCGTTTTGTCTTGAGAGAGTCTACCCGCTTCTGGCCGAGCAAATGGAAGAAGATAGCGACAGCTTGATCGCTATTGTGGACATTGGAGCGAGAACCCTGCGATTTAATGTCCTGGAGCGGGGAAGTACGGTTTACAGTCGCGAAGAATCATTTGGTTCAGGCCAATTAAGTGAAGAGGTTCAGCGCAGGTACGGGTTGTCTGCGGAAGAAGCCAATATTGCCCAGGCTGAAGGAGGGCTGCCCGCGGATTATCAGGATGAAGTGCTAGCGCCGTTTTACGACTCGCTGATTCAGCAGATAAGCCGGGCATTACAGTTTTTCTACTCTTCATCAACCTATAATCACGTTGACTACCTGGTACTTTCCGGTGGTGTTGTCGGTGATGGAAGTATTGCCGAGCTTGCAGAAACACGTCTGGAGTTGCCTGTGATTGCAGGGAATCCTTTTTCTCAAATGGAGCTTGGCGACAAGATACAAACAGCTAAGCTTAAGCAGATTGCTTCATCCATGTTGGTGGCGACGGGCCTGGCGTTGAGAGGTATTAGCTGATGCCTGATATTAATCTCTTACCCTGGCGTGAAGCGGAACGTGAAGAGCGCAAGCGCCAATTTTTTTCGGCACTGGTCCTGACTTGCATTCTGGCTGGACTCATAGGTTTTGCGTGGAATTCATTTATTAATACAAAGATCACCGCGCAACAGCTGAGGAATGATCTGTTGCAGACAGAAATCACCAAGCTCGATGCCATGGCAGCAGAAATTCGCGAATTGCGTCGTGCGAAAGCTGAAATGCTCGATCGAATGTAAGTGATTAAAGGGTTGCAGACCAACCGCCCTGAAATTGTTCGATTGTTTGATCAATTGGTGCAGGCCACACCTGATGGCGTGTATATGCTGTCGCTGTCCGTTACCGGTAACTCGCTATCATTTGAAGGTAAGGCGGAATCAAATAACCGGATTTCAGCATTAATGAGACAAATTGATGCATCTGAAAAATTTTCCCAGCCAAATTTGACGACCGTGACCGCAGATTCAGAGCTTGGTGCCCAGGGCAGTCGTTTTTCTATGACTGCTCAAGTCATGGATACTTCTGAGAATATCTAGGGGATACGGATGGATATTCAGGCAATTATTGAAGAGATTAAAAAAATTGATCCAGCCGAGATCCGGTTGGACAACGTTGGCCGTTGGCCATTGGTCGTACGCATTCTTATGTGTTTGGCTGCCTTTGTAGCCGTTTTAGCCGTCTACTTCTATCTGGACGTGTCAAAATCAAATGCGCTGCTGGAAACGACTATAGTGAAAGAAGCAGAACTGCGCCAAACCTATGAAAGTCGGTCTTACGAGGCAGCCAATCTTGAGGCTTATAGGGAACAGCGTGAAGAGCTGAATGAGCGCCTGCAAACTTTGATTGGCCAACTTCCCCAAGACACCGAAGTTCCGGGGCTTTTGGAGGATATTACCGAGACAGGGTTAAGTAGTGGTTTGGCTATTGATAGTATCCAGTTACAGAATGAGCAGTCGCATGATTATTACGTTGAGCTGCCGATTTCGATCAGTGCCTCCGGCGGATACCACGATTTTGCCACCTTCATTAGTGGTGTATCGGGCTTGCCTAGAATTGTAACCTTGCACGATTTTGAAATTTCCAGAAATGGCCCTTCAATGTTGAATCTCTCGATCACAGCGAAGACCTATCGTTACAAGGAGCCGGAGTAATGCGTACTTTCGGTTCAATTATCAAGGTTTGCTTTTTGTTGGGCACTGCTGCGCTTGTCGCCTGTTCGTCGAGTAACAATCAGGACATAGTAGCCTTCATGGAGCAAGTGCGGGCTGACGCTGCTAATCGAATTCGCATCGATCCGCTTCCCGCTTATCCTCCATATGTTGCTGTTGTATACCAGTCTGCGGGCCAGCGAAGCCCGTTTGCCCCTCCACGACAGGAGGCTACCTCGGAAATTTCCGGAGCATTGACTAGCCCTCCCGATCTCTCCCGACCAAGGGAATTTTTGGAAAGGTTTAACCTCGCCGAGCTGAGTATGGTAGGTAGTATTGAGCACAATGGTATTCGATGGGGCCTGATCCGGGATGCTGAAGGTTCGGTTCATCGTGTCCGTGAGGGCAATTACCTCGGAAGGAATTATGGATTGGTCACCCAGATTAGTGAGTCAAATCTTGATTTGGTCGAAACCGTAGTTAATGGCCAGGGCGGATGGATTGAAAGGCCGCGAAGTATGGGCATGGGCGACAACTAGAGAAAAGCCATGAATAATTATCCAATATTTGTTTTTCACAAAAGAATTCGATTGACCTGCTTGAGGTGGGGATGTCTGGCCTTTTTGCTGGCAAACCCAGTCGCTGTTCTGGCGGCAGTACTGGAAAATATCGAATTTAGACCCCTTGACCAGGATAGGTTTGAAGTTGTTCTGTCGCTGGATGGTATGGACTTTGAGCGTCCACAGGTTTTCGCTATTGAGCAGCCTGCCAGACTGGTGCTGGATTTGCCCGGAGTCACTAATCAAGTGGTTGAAAAGCAATTTCCGCTTACTCTTAACAATGCTTCTCAGGCAATACTCCTGGGCACACCAAACCGCACTCGTCTGGTTATCAACATGAATGATCCGGTGAGCCATAACCTGCAAGTGACTGGCTCATCTGTAAGACTGGTGGTAGGTTCAAGTACAGGTGTCTCAGCTCCGGTACCATCGGGTCAGTCGTCCATTATTTCGCGCCTGGAGGCAGCTCAGGATAGTTCCTCTGCAATGGATGAAAATCTTCGTATAGAAAATCTGGATTTTCGTCGCGGGGAAGTGGGTGAAGGCAATATCCTGTTTGAACTGGAAGACGACGAGGTCAACACCGATCTGTCGGTTTCGGGTAATACCATTGAAGTTAGATTCTTTGATGTGTCCCTGCGGGAAAATCTGGAACGGGTTTTTGATGTTCAGGATTTTGCGACACCTATTTCCAGATTCAGTGCACGGAGGGTAGGTAGGGACTCTGTTGTAGAGATTACGACAGTCGAGCCGTTTGAGTATTTGGCTTACCAGACGGACACTTCATATGTGGTCAGTGTTAAACCCAGAGCCAGGCCGGGAACGTCTGGAGCAGAAAACGAGTTTAACTATACGGGTGAAAAGCTTTCACTAAATTTCCAGGACATCGAGGTCAGGTCGGTATTGCAGTTGATTGCAGACTTTACTGAACTAAACCTGGTTGCCAGCGATACGGTGAATGGCAGCATTACCCTGCGATTGCAAAACGTTCCCTGGGATCAGGCGCTTGATATTGTCCTTAAGGCAAAAGGTCTGGATCAGAGGCGAGAGGGCAATGTTCTTTTGGTTGCCCCGATAGCTGAAATCGCTGAGCGCGAACGATTGGAAATTGAGGCAGGCCGTCAACTGCAGGAGCTTGCCCCATTATCAACCGAGTATATCCGGATTCGCTATGCCGATGCTCCCCAGCTATTTTCGTTATTGAGTAGCAGTGAGGGTTCGAATGAAGAAACCCAGAAATTGCTTTCCCCGCGTGGGTCAGCGATTGTGGACCAGAGGACGAACACTATTATTTTGACGGATGTGGCGGAAAAAATCGAGTCATTCAGGCGAATGATCGACGAACTGGATATCCCCATTCGCCAGGTTTTGATAGAAGCCCGTATTGTTATAGCCAGTAATGATTTTCGACGTGAATTGGGCATTCGCTGGGGTGGTACAGGAGTGAATTTTTCCAACAGCGGCGACAGTGTTGTTCAGTATGGTGCGACAAGAGCAAATGTTGGAGGTCAAGCAATTAATGCTTTTGGCGCAAATGCCGGAAATATAGACATGGTGCCTGCTGTAGATTTGGGAGTGGGTGCGGCGACATCCAGTTTCGCTGTTTCATTTTTGACTGATTCGGCGTTTGTGGATCTGGAATTAAGCGCTCTTGAAAGTGAAGGCTATGGTGAGGTTATCTCACAACCCAAAGTGCTAACCGGCGATAAACAAACTGCTTACATCAAATCCGGTTCTGAAGTTGCCTATCAGGAAGCAGCTTCCAGCGGCGCGACGACTACGTCCTTCAGGGAAGCTGTATTAATGCTTGAAGTAACTCCCCAAATTACTCCGGATAATCGGGTAATTCTGGACTTGTTGGTTGCTCAGGATTCTATTGGTGACCTGGTTTTTGGTGGTGAGCCAACCATTGATACGACAGAGCTGGGCACGCAGGTTCTGGTTAATTCGGGAGAGACGCTCGTTCTGGGTGGTATCTTTAGGATGAACCAGACTGAATCAGAGGATAAAGTCCCTTTTCTTGGGGACATCCCCATTTTTGGAAATGCCTTTAAAAATACGCTGACGAATACAGAGAAACAGGAAATCCTGATTTTCATCACACCTAGAATTATTGATGAAAACTTCACCAGCCGATGAGCTCGGCGGGGGACAATATTGTCCTGATTGGTCCTATGGGTTCCGGCAAGAGCGCTATAGGGCGTGCTCTTGCCATTGCAATGGGAATGCAATTTATCGATACCGACCACCTGATTGAAGATCGTTGTGGGGCAGATATCCCCTGGATTTTTGATATTGAAGGGGAGCAGGGATTTCGAAAACGTGAAACTGCAGTACTGGAAGAGATATCAACCACATCCAATTCGGTTATTGCCACCGGCGGTGGCGTGGTGATGAGCCCAGAAAATCACATTCTTCTCAAAAAAGCTGGCAAAGTTGTCTATCTTAATGCGCCAGTCGATGTGCTTTTCCAGCGGGTAGCCAAAGATAAGTCCAGACCTTTATTGCAAGTAGAAAACCCCCGCGCAGCCTATGAGCAAATATTTCTGCAGCGAGACCCCATTTATCGCGAGCTGGCAGAAGTTATTTACCAGGGAAGTGAAAGCTCCAGCCCAGAGGAAGTAGCAAGAAAACTTGCAGAACGTCTTCTGGAAATCTAGCAAGGTCAGCCGCTAGAATGCTCTTCCCCGATTTTGAATGGTGCCGAGAGAAAGAAAGCCTTGATTGAAATTACTGTAGAGCTTGGAGAGCGAAGTTATCCAATTCGTATTGGCGCGGGCTTGCTGCGTTCACAATCCCTGTCGGAGTTTCTGGTTGGTTCACAGGTACTTGTTGTAACCAATGAAACCATAGCCCCAATTTATCTCCAGTCGGTTCTCGATAACTTTGCAGAAAGTGACATAAAAGCGGACAGCCTTGTATTGCCCGATGGCGAGCGCTTCAAAAATCTGGATACCTTAAACAAGATATTCGATTGTCTTACCGAGTGCCGGCATAATCGGACGACAACGCTTGTTGCTTTGGGTGGTGGAGTTGTCGGTGATATGACAGGGTTTGCCGCCGCCTGCTATCAGCGTGGTGTTAATTTTGTTCAGCTGCCAACCACACTGCTTGCTCAGGTAGATTCTTCTGTTGGAGGCAAAACGGGAGTGAATCACGCTGCGGGGAAAAATCTTATTGGCGCGTTTTGCCAGCCCCAAGCTGTAATTATCGATACCGATATTCTAAAAACGCTACCTGATCGGGAGTATTCTGCAGGTATGGCCGAGGTAATCAAATACGGCCTGATAGCAGATCCTGATTTCTTGAACTGGCTGGAAAAAAACATCGGAAAATTGATGCGGCGAGATGTGGAAGCAATTGCCCGGGCCATAGCTGTATCCTGTGAAACCAAGGCCCGGGTTGTTGCACTCGATGAAACTGAACAAGGACTGCGGGCTATTCTCAATTTAGGCCATACCTTTGGTCATGCAATTGAAGCTTTTCAGAAATACAAAGACTGGCTTCACGGCGAAGCAGTGGGCGCAGGAATGGCGATGGCCGTAGAATTGTCCATGCGCATGGGGAACATTAGCGAACAGGAGTTCCTGCGAGCCAGGAAGCTTATTGCTGCGGCCGGATTGCCAACAGATCCTCCTCGCAATATCCCCCGGGATGAATTCCTGCACCTTATGGGTCTGGATAAAAAAGTACTCGATGGTCAGCTGCGATTAGTGTTGTTGAAATCACTTGGTGAGGCGGTGGTGACGTCAGAATTCCCGATGGATAAGCTGGAAGCTGTTTTACCCCCCTAGTCCATTTGAGGTGGGCAGGCAAATGCCAGCTCATCAATATCCTTAAAGCGCTTGATAACCGGAATAAACGCTTCCGCTCGCAGCTGTTTAAGGCGTTTCCCAAGCGCCTCGCCCTGGTAACCTTCAGCAAGTAGCGTCGATGCAGAGACTGAAGCTCCGGCATGTTCGCACTCGATTAAAAATTCTTTTTGTGGGTAGGGTCTTGTTTCCAGACCGGTTCTGCCGCGAGCGTCAGCCATGCAGCAATTGCCGAATGCCTCCACATGAGAGTTTTGAGTCCAGGCCCCAAGTTGCGACAGCAGCCGAACGATCTCTTCCGAAGGACTCTGGAGTGCCTGATGACATTTTAGATGCAATCTAGCGACCCGGATGGCCAGACTCCGGTATTTGTTGGGTATTTTTAAGCGGTCACAAAGACCATCTGTAAGTTTCGCACTCCGTGCTTCGTGATCGGTATGGCTTGGCCGAACTCTCTCGGGTGTTGTTGCCTTGCCCAAGTCGTGGCATAGGACAGCAAATCGTTGTACGGGATCGTTTGTCAACTCGGCGATTCGATCAAGACTTAAAAGACAATGTAAACCGGCATCGATTTCCGGGTGGAAGGTTGGACGTTGGTCGACTCCAAAAAGCCCATCAACCTCCGGAAAGATTTTTTTCAAGGCATCAATGTCCCTTAGCAGTTCAAAAAAAAGCCTCGGCCTGGATGACTTCAGGGCTTTCTCGGTTTCAATCCAGACCCGCTCAGGCGTCAGTTTTTCCAATTCGCCACTAGAAGACATTGATTTCAAAAGAGCACGGGTATCGTCCGCCAGCCGGAAACCAAAGCTGGAAAGCTGGGCGGCCAATCGGGCAACCCTGAGCACGCGTAGCGGGTCTTCGGAAAACGCCTGAGAGACATGTCGCAAAATTCTTTGTTCAAGATCCCCGCGTCCATTAAAAGGGTCTATCAGTTTGCCATCAGTGCTTTGTGCGATCGCATTGATGGTAAGGTCACGACGCAAAAGATCTTCTTCCAGAGTTACAGATTGCGTATCCGTTGCAAACCCGTGGTAGCCACTGCCCTGCTTTCTTTCCCTGCGTGCCAGCGCATACTCCTCCTTTGTCTCCGGGTGCAAAAAGACCGGAAACTCCTTGCCAACCTGGCTAAAACCAAGGCTGGTCATTTCCTCGGGAGTGGATCCTGTGACCACCCAGTCTTGTTCCTGAGGCTGAATTCCCAGCAATTGATCCCGAACTGCCCCGCCCACCAGATATTTTTTAAGTTTGCTGTCCGCTGCCATATCCTAGCGCTTTGCCAGCCCTCGAGATTGAAGAAACTCCAGCATATGAGGTCGTGACTCTTTTGTGAGGAAGGTCTGCATTTGCTCTGTCCAGCTGATGGTTTTCCTGTTGCCAGTTCGGGTTTTGTAGTATTCCCTGACAGCCTGATCGTACTTCTTGAGTTCTGTGTCGAAATCACTCGGTTGATAGGCGTTTTCCTGTACCCAAATTGACTTTGGTAAACGTGGCTTTGTCTCGGGGTTGTGCGCGGGATAGCCTAGACAAAGCCCAAAAACCGGGTAAACAAAGTCTGGTAAATTGAGCAAATCAGAAACCTGTTGTGGGTTGTTGCGAATACCACCGATATAGCATGTGCCCAAGCCCACAGATTCCGCAGAAATAACCATGTTCTGAGCCATAAGTGATGTATCTACAGTTGCAATGATCAATTGCTCTATATAACCGGGGTCGGCAGGCACACCAGCTTGCCGGCACACTGCCTCATTTCTTGCCAGGTCGGCGCAACACACAAAAAATTCGGCGCAGTCTGCAACATAGGTTTGCTGACCACTCAGTTCGGCAAGTTTTACCCGGAGATGACTATCGGTTATGCGAATTAAACTATAAGCTTGGACAAAACTTGAGGTAGCTGCAGCCTGGCCTGCAAGTAAGATTCGCTCAAGCAAGTCCTGATCTATGGCCCTGCTGTTAAATTTCCGGATAGAGCGGTGTTGTAAAAGTAAGTCGATTAATTGCATCAGCTGTTTCCAATATTGCTGTTTATTATTTCACGGAGGGAAGCAGCAAACTATTGGTTCGGACAAATCGATCATTACGATGCTCTAAAGATAGTGACATGGGCAACTAAATTTAACCCTGGGCATAGGGATAAGTCATGAGCGTTTACGACCTTCTCTACATCATGTTGATTTTCAGTTTTGCCATGTGCGGAACGGCAATGTGGATTAATTGGCTTTTGAACCGGCATGAGCTAGCATTAAGAGACTGGGCCGTGGCATTAAGCCTTACGCTGGTTGGTTGCTCCATGGCGCTTATCGCCCGCTTAAACACCAGCGATCCCAACAACATGGTGCCTTTAACTTTTTTCAGCGTATTGCGTGATCTGGGGACCTCAATCAATGGTTTGGCCTGGTTCATTCTTTGGCGTGGTGTTTTGCGTTTTATGGGGCGCAGCCTGCCTGATAAAAAAATATTATTTGGGGTCTGGCAGGGCACCTTTGTCGTTCTTCTGGTTGGGCATCCACTGGGCATGCCCGCTGCATGGGGCGTAGCCTGGATATCCTTGCTGATTTGTGTCCTGTCGCTGATGGTGTTGTACGAAATCCTTCGTTACGGAGTTTCCGGAATTTCCACCTGGTTTGCCTGTGTTGGATTTTCCGGAGCAGCCCTGACCTGGGGAGTCAGGGCGGTGATGAGCTTTCTCGATATTTCGCGTCCAATTGATATGGGTTTTGACACTGTGGTGATGTTTGGCGCTGTGGTCACCACGTTTGCCTGCATGATGGCGTTAATGTTATTGGCCAACCAGAGGCTGATTGAACGCTTGGGTAACCCGGCAAACCGTAAAAGCAAGTCCGGGGTTTTAAGTCGCCGAGCTTTTTCTGATTCTGTCGTTCCGCTTATTGAGAGTTTACCGGCCAGCCAACAGGCTAGCACTTTTGTGCTTCTGGACATCAATAATTTTCTTGAGATTAATGATTTATATGGAGGCAAAAGTGGAGATCAGGCGCTTGCTCATGTTGCGCTGATGGTGGCGCGAATGATGGGTCGTCAGGATCTACTTGCGCGTAATAAAGGCGGCGAATTTATTCTCTTTATGAACGGTAAAACAGCCCAGCAGGCAAAAACGTTAATGAATCGCCTGCAAGTATTGATGCGACAAAATATCATTGATACAGATCGAGGCTCTTTTCAGATTGACCTGGGTATTGGTATTGCTGAGCATCTGTTTAGTGAGGGAATTTCCAGCACCATTTCCAAAGCTGAGGAAAACCTGCGCCAGGAGAAAACTACAATATTATCGCGGATGGGTACCGCCCAGGTAGCAGGATCGAAAGCCTCTTGATAAATCTCCAGACAACATTCCTTGCTAAACAAGCCAACCTTTACGTTAGCGTTGTTCCCAATTTTGCCAACCAGTCAGGAGTATTTTGCCCAATTTGCCTTCCCGCAGTATCCAGTTAGCCTACGAGGAGTTTGGCAGTCCAGACGCGCCAGCGGTCATCCTCATAATGGGGCTTTACTGCCAATTGATCGACTGGCCAGAGCGTTTTTGTCAAAAAATTGCCGAAGCTGGCTACCGGGTTATTCGCTTTGATAACCGCGATATTGGCTTGTCGTCGCATCTTGATCACTTACCGCCGCCGAGTTTGGCAGCCTATGGTTTGAGTATGGCATGGGGATTAAGGGTTCCGGCTCCCTATGGCCTGGATGAAATAGCCGACGATGTCCTGGGGCTTATGGCTTCTCTTAAAATTGATCGAGCTCATTTGGTGGGTTCTTCGATGGGAGGAGTTATCGCCCAGATTATTGCAGCGGAGCATCCGGACCAAGTCTGCTCACTTTGTTGCTTAAGTTCTACCACTGGCAACCCGCTACTGCCTCCTCCTCGCTGGCAAGTTATGCAGTTAATAGCCAGCCCCTCTTTTATTTTTAGTGACTCCGGACAACAACAGAAAATGGAGTTGATGCGCTTGCTAATGAGCCCGGCATACCCAAAAACAGACACAGAGCTGGAAAGCTGGGTTGCCGAGCGTGAGCAGAGGTCACCGGATTCTCAGGGGTTGTCGCGCCAACTTGCCGCATCCTTGCATACAGGCGACATCTCAGCGCGGTTAAAAAATGTTCGAGCCCCTACCCTGATCTTGCATGGTGATAGTGATCCGCTGGTTCCCTATACCAGCGGGCAAGACATTGCCAATAAGATACCAGCGGCGCGCTTTGAGTTAATCGAGGGCTGGGGGCACGATTTTCCAGAAGAGCTGGCGGAGCCTTTGGCCAGAAAGCTTCTGGCGCATTTGACCAATTCACCCTGCCCCAACGACTAATCCGCAATGACCCCGGCCTCAGGATTATCGTAAATTTCGCGGTCAAACCTGTTTTCGCTCTTGGCAACGATCGTGCTAATTGTGGCATCGCCAGTAACGTTAACTGCTGTTCGCAGCATATCCAGAATTCGGTCAACTCCGAGAATCAGCCCAATACCCTCAACAGGCAGATTCACTTCATTAAACACCATGGTAAGCATGACCAGTCCGACACTGGGAACGGCGGCAGTGCCAATAGAGGCGAGAACAGCCATCAGAATAACCATGAGGTAATCCAGGGCGCTGAGGTCTATGCCATAGACGTTAGCTATGAAAACAGTCGCTACTCCCTGCATCATAGCTGTGCCATCCATGTTGATGGTGGCCCCCAAAGGTACGGTAAAAGATGCAATGGAATTGTTGACGCCAAGCCGCTCTTCAACGGTTCGCAGTGTCACGGGAATGGTCGCAGCCGAGCTGGCGGTACTAAAGGCAAAGGTTTGTGCTGTCCTTAATTTTTTCAGAAAAATTTTGGGATTGAGACCAGTGAGTATTTTAAGAATAAGGCTATAGCTGACAAAGGCATGGAAAAGCAACACGCCAATCAGTACCAGGGCATAACCGAATAGCTCTTTTAATAAATCCAGCCCCAGTTCAGAAATAGCTTTTGCGATCAGGCAGAAAACGGCATAGGGCGCAAAATGCATCACCAGATTGACCATTTTCATCATCACTTTGTTTAATTGTTCAATCAGGTTCACAGTTTCTGGCGCTTCCTTGGCAACCGCCAGCAAACTGACACCGAAAATAATGGCAAAGAAGATAATGGCCAGCATGTCGCCATTGGCCATGGCGGCGATAGGATTGCTGGGGATAATATTAATCAGTACTTCGGAAACAGGGGGAGCACTGTTTCCCTCAAAGTCACTGTTGGTGCTCAGTGACATCCCTTCCCCAATCGAGAACACTGAAGCGGCCAGCAACGCGGTGGCAATGGCAATGGCTGTGGTAGAGATGTAGAGCA
>Ga0222652_1000668_pt1 | contig 13110 bp, 10 predicted proteins | sample AntAcemetagen371_FD_179803 | JGI IMG/M metagenome (GOLD analysis project Ga0222652, IMG submission 179803) | Saline water microbial communities from Ace Lake, Antarctica - #371 | ecosystem: Environmental > Aquatic > Non-marine Saline and Alkaline > Saline | place: Antarctica: Ace Lake... | reverse complement strand
TCCTTGTGAACAAAAAGAGCATCGTCGTAATCGAAAACCGTGGCAACGCCCATCGCACACAACAGTCGCTCCAGGAACGGCGGCCCAAAGGGCAGCAGCTCGCGCTGCATCACCACCACATCATAGCGCCAGGCGCCCAGGACAACCCACACCCGCCGGATAGTGGCGAGCAAGGTCAACCAGGCTTTTAATAACGTATGGGTATCACGAAATACAGCGCGATACATGCGGGAGCTCATAAAGCTCGACACCCGCGCCTGTACACGCAGATCAGCAAGGGCTGGAAGATACTGAAATACCCGATAGCGACTGCTGGCGCCCTCAATCGGATAGCGCGTCAGGAACAATACTTTCACGCGCATAGCTCCGCGTAGATACGCCGGTACCCGGCAATGCCCTGCTCCAGGGAAAAATACTGTTCAGCAGTTTGACGGCAACGCTCAGCCAGCCCGTCTTCCGCAAGTAATTGGGCTATCTGCGCGTAGGCGTCATCAAAAGCCAGTGGCGAAAATTCTTCAATACAGACGCCCGTACGGCTGGATTGCAATATGTCGTCGACATCTCCCACTCCGGCATTGGTCAGACAGGGAATTCCACAAGCGAGAAATTCACCGAGCTTGGTGGGCGCCGAGGCTTTTTTGGAAAACACCGGCTTGATAAAGAACAGGCCAAAATCCATACAAGCCATGTAGCCTGCAACTTCGGCATAGCTTGCTGTCACTATCTCAACCTGGTTTTCGGAAATGTCGAATTCCCGTAGTTTTTTGTGAATAAATTCATGCTCGTTGCGGTTTACAATCAATAATCTTGTATTGGGCGTTTTCGCGCTAATTTGTAAAAAACAACGCAAGACTTCGTCAAAAAGATTCCATGTACCTACAGTACCGACAACACCCACTGTAAGATTTTTCTGTTTAACCTCAACACAGGGCTTCAGATCAAATAACTCCATGTTCGTACAGGTCGGAATGACAGAGCAGGGAAAATCCTGTCCCGCCATATAAGGAAACTTTTCTATTTCCCTGACCCCGGCTTGCGTTAATGAAACGAGGTAATCTGCATTTCCAAGCAACCAGCGCTCAACCCGCTTGGCGCCGCGATAAAGCAGGCCATTGGGCTTCCAGATGCCTCCATCAACACGCTCATCCGCCCAAAAGCCCCGCATATCAAAAAGAAAACGCGTACCGCGGCGTTTTTTCATAATTGCCCCGGCGATGGCGGCGATATAACTGCGACAGTGGACAATATCAAAAGATTTTCGACTATCGAGATGCAAGGCTTTTTTGAGCATGCAGGCCAAGTCATAGGCGGTGGCCAACAGGGAAAACCGCTTGTGGTATTTCAGCGGGTGCCACTGAATATGGGCATCGGCAAGTTGCTTGCTTAACGCAAGTTTTTGGTCGGTGTCAGTAAACAGCGCGGGCTTTTCAAAGGAGATCAGCTCAATTTCGTGCTCATCGCTCAGACCCACAAGGTACTGTAAAACCTGCGATTGGCCCAGGGGCTCCAGCAGCCCGGTATAGGAAATATAAAGAACCCTGGCCACGTTACTGAGACTCCGTTAGCTGCTGTTGATACAAATCCGCAAGTCTGGCCGCGACGGCATCGACAGAAAAATTATGTTCGACAAAATCACGTGCTTTTTGCACTCGTTGACCCCGTTCAGTTTGCGGCAACTGAGCGACTCGCACTACGGCTTCGGCGAGTGAAGACGGCTGTCGCGGCGACACTATTTCCGCAAATTCCGGCCGCACTATATCCCGAATTCCGCCGACATCGGTCACCACCACAGGAACGCCGGCAAGCATGGCTTCTGCCACGGACAGCCCAAAACCCTCGAACACCGACGCCGTAACAAATATATCAGCCTCCGCCAGCGCCGCCTGCGCTTCGGTATACTCCATGGAGCCGGAAAACAACACATCTATCTGCAACAGTCGCGCCAGGGATAGCAGTTCGTCTTTTAAAGGGCCGCCACCAATCACCTGTAGTTGAAACCGACCCGGATGTTGCTGGCTAAGTTCAGAAAACGCCCTCAGCAGATAATCATAGCCTTTTTCCGGCACCAGCCGACCCAAGGCGACAATTCTGGTCTTTTCGCTGGCCGTTTTTGTCTGGGCTATTTCTACGGGTGCAGGTATCGGCAAACCATTGGGAATCACGTCGAAACAATCGACAGGCAATCCCAGATTATCGGCATAGTGCTCCGCCACCGCCGAACTGACCGCTATGCGTCGATCCATACAACGTTTGACGATATGCCGGTTCAAGAACTTGCGCAGATAAAAACTGGCATTGCGCGGGTTGCAACCCGGCGCATAGGCCAGGTTATGAAAGGTAATAAATCTGGGCTGTTTTATCCCGAAATATTTGCCCAGGCCGACATAGAGGCCAGCAAAGAAAAGGTGGGCGTGAACAATATCAGCTTGTCGTAATCTGACGAAACCAGCCAGGAGCCTAAGATTCTTTAACAGATTCCACTTATGCCCGAAATCAAGTCTGACCACCTCTGCACCCGAGCGCTCATACTCGAACTGCAGCTCACCGCCTGCTTTTATTGGCAAGATCACAGGATGAACATTCTGGTCAATCAACGCAGGAATCAGGTTAAGTAAAGCTCGCTCGGCTCCGCCCTGAGCCAGGGATTCAATAACAAAGAGAACCTCAGCGGCCTTATCTGTTTGATTCACACTGCCCAGCCTATCAACATTAAGACATCCACTTCGATAAATCGCGGTTAATTAACCCTGAGAGTTTTACTATGTCCTCTCGAAATACCTGTTGCATGGTTTCTTGCAATTCCTTTGAGGGTAGAGGGTATTTTTTTTCTACGATATTTTTTCTATTCAATGGGGCCAAAACTCCAAAACGTTTTTTTATTCCCAGTCGCCGCTTCAGGTTTTGAACAAATAAGGTAAACCGTTGCAACACTGGAAACTTTCTGCGTTTGGCCTGGTTATGTGCCCGCAAAGAAAAGTCTGCAAAACGCGTTAGGCCTAAAAAGACCTGTATCTGATCCCAGGTCTCTTCCGGGCTGGCCGAAAGATCATCAATAAGGACAAATAAAACTTGCGACCTGTCCACCTGCTGCAACAGGGTCTCAACCTGCTGGCCGAGCATACAAGCCTGTTTGTATGCCATACAGGCAGGATCGCCCTGATCAAAGCCAAAAATACCGATATGTTCTCCCCCGCATCTCTGATCGGATACATCCCATGCATCTTCAAAATTATTCAGCAGTTCCTTTCCTGTATACAGCATCTGAGCATGCAGCGATGGCGCCATTTTCACAGGGTTGCGCAAGCAGACTATAAAGCGGGCATCAGGACTGTATTCCAGGATTTCAGGCACAGCGGTGCCGCCAAACAGGTACCAAATCGAGGCTTCCGCAAGATATTGGGCTTTCACGGGGGCTCGCTCAAACAACGCTTCGTACTGTTCCCTCGGCATGGGTTCCCCATAGGGGGAATAAAAATGATGGGGCTCTTTTTCGGGAGAGAAAAATACCTGCGGGTGTTGCGCCAGCCAGGCAGAGAGTGAAGTAGTGCCACACTTGGGTGCACCAAGAATAAATAAATTGGGTCTGTTCCTAAGCATAGGCCATAGACTTAACTAAACTATTTTGCATTCATCAGGGCAGCCGGACCAATGTGCACATTCAGCCATTTGTGTACCTGCCTGTTCGCACCACCAAAGCCCACTATTGAGCCAAGGGTATACGCTAGCGCACAGCCCAAACCCCCAAGTCCCGGCGTTAGCGCGACCGCACCCAATACACTCACAGCCAGACTCACCCACATCCATTTGAGCGATTCGCGCTCGTGACCAGCCATATTCAATGCAACAAAGCTTAAACCATACACTGACCGCGCCAACTCAACAAAACAGCAGGCCACCAGCAACCAGTATGCGGCCCGAAACTCGGGGCCAAAAACCACAGTCAACAAGAGTTCACCCAAAAACAGAATGCCGAGGAAACAAACCAGGGCCCAGGCAGCCATCGCCTGGGTCGCCCTGTTTACCAGTTGCTGCAACCTTGACGAACTGGCATCGGCAAGTAGCGACGAAATATAGGGCATGGCAGTAGTCGTCACCACACTGGTGCCAAATGCTACCAGCGAGGCACCCCGCTGTGCAATGCGAAACAGGCCCGCGGCCTCCAGCGGTGCAAGCAAGCTGAGAATATAGAGCAAAATTTGCGGCTGAGACCGGCGAACGCCGTTGACCAACCCCAACCGCCAGGCCGAGCTTATCCAGCTTTGAACCTTGAAACCTGCCTTTACTCCCCGCAGTAAATGTCGATATTTATGCGCTACCATCAACAAGCAGCAAATCGCCGAGACCAGGGTGCAGAGGGTTTGGATCAGCAACACAAACAAAGGAGTCAACCGCTCGGGCGTATAAAAGTAGCTCCCCCCGACAAGCAACAAGAACAACAGCGGTGAAACCAGAAGCGATGGCAACTGCGCTCGAACCACCGCATGCCCGCCAGCCAGAAAGCCGGAGGCAACACTGCCAAAGCCGATTAAATAGATGTAGGTGAGCGACCACCACCAATAATCCGCCGTAACCAGTTGCGCCTGCCAGGGCGACAAAGAGATCAATCCCCAAGCCAGTGCCGCCAGAGGGATAAATACACAAAGCGTAAACCAGAAAGCAAACCGCATCAGGCCCGCGATAAGAGCGGTATCACCAGATCGGGAGTATTTGGCAACCTCTCTGGTCACCAGGGTTGGCAGGCCGAATTCGAGCGGCAAGCTGCAGATTGTCAGAAGTGCCAACGCCGAGGCATAAACCCCCAGGCCCTCAGCACCCAAAATCCTGGCCAACAGAATGGCACTGGCAAAACCGCTGAGCATGGAAACCAGACGCAGTGCGGCTCCTGCACTGCCCTGTCTGATTAATAACGGTTTCAGTCGCCCAAAACCGTCGGCAAGCGGTTGCTCAGACGCCAAAATAGTCCCTGTACCAGGCCACAAACCTGGCAATACCATCCTGCACGCTGGTTTGCGGTTTAAAGCCCACATCGGCGACCAAATCGTCGACATCGGCGTAGGTTGCTGGCACGTCGCCGGGCTGGAGGGGCAGCATATTTTTCTCGGCCGTCATACCCAGGGCGGACTCAATCGCGCCGATGTAGTCCATCAGTTCCACCGGGTTATTGTTGCCAATGTTGTACAGCCGGTAAGGCGCGCAGCTGGTGCCAGAGTCAGGCGCATCGCCGCTCCATTCGGGGTTGGGCTGGGCGGTTTTGTCCAGCACCCGGATAACACCTTCGACAATATCGTCGATATAGGTGAAATCGCGTTTCATTTTGCCGTAGTTAAAGACATCAATGGGCTTGCCTTCCAGAATGGCTTTGGTAAACAGAAAAAGTGCCATGTCTGGTCTGCCCCAGGGGCCGTAAACGGTAAAAAATCGCAAGCCGGTGGTGGGCAAATCGTATAGGTGCGAATAAGTATGTGCCATCAATTCGTTGGCTTTTTTAGAGGCAGCGTAAAGTGATACCGGATGGTCGACATTGTGGTGAATGGAAAACGGCATCTCGGTATTGAGGCCATAGACCGAACTGCTCGACGCATAGGTAAGATGCTCAACATTATTGTGGCGGCAGCCCTCAAGAATATTGACGAACCCCACCAGATTGCTGTCGACATAGGAGTGCGGGTTTTTTAGCGAATAACGCACTCCAGCCTGAGCGGCCAGGTTTAGCACCCGGTCAAACTTTTCCTCGGCAAATAGCTTCGGCATAGCCTCGCGGTCAGCCAGCTCCATCTGCACAAAGCGAAAGTTGGTGAAGGGCTTGAGCTTGTCCAGCCGAGCATACTTGAGGTTAACGTCGTAGTAATCATTGAGGTTGTCCAGGCCGACTACTTCATCGCCACGCTCTAGCAGTCGCAGACTGGTGTGAAAGCCAATAAAACCCGCAGCGCCGGTAACCAGTATTTTTGCCATCTAAAAATTTACAACCTCAATAGAGTTCGTCATGATTCAACCCCTTTTTGAGCATTGCGGCTATTTCGTGCTCACTTGGAGACAGAAGATAATTTCGCCCAGATGCCCCCAGGACAGCCACTGGCTTCACATCAACCCTCTCATTTACAGCATAAAAAACGTAATCCGCAGACCGAAAAAGCTCAAGAATTTTTGCTCCTAGTTCTTCTGTCAAAATTTCAACTAAAAAAACTGGCCGATGGGTGTTGATAACAGCGCCGAACCCTTCCAGAACTTCAAGTTCGTGCATTTCAACATCGATTTTCACCACCAAGCTCGCATTTTCAGGAATCAGTTCTTCCGCCACAACCTGATCAATCCTCAGCGCCTGAACCTGTCGCTTCACTAATGGAGTACGGCTTCTGCTTAATAGCAATTCAGGATTCAAAGAAGCGGAATATACATGTTCCGTGTCAGAATCAAATATATCAACGACATCATTTTTATTCGAAACTGCGGCCAGATTGGTACTTATGTCCCAGCTGTTTAGCCGAACATTTTGAACCAACTTATCAAATACTCTGCTTATAGGCTCATAAGCAAAAACCTTTGCAGTTGGTTTAACTGCTTTAGCTGCTAAAGCAAAAACCCCGGTGTTAGCGCCTATATCAAAAACGTAATCTGCATCCCTGCATAACCAGGCCCACAACCTCAATGAAGTAGCTTCCCAGTTATTACCATACCCACTCCAAAAAAGATCATTCTCTACCTGATTGCCCCAATGCATAATTATGAAGCTTTCATCAGGACGAATAATGCAAACAAATTCACCCTGGAAATAAAGGTGCTGATACAAGTTTTCTGGCAGCTGAAATCGTCGAAAAAGGGAGAATATGGCTCGCTTAAACGGGATTGCCTTAAATATAAATTTAATTACCTTCAAAGTCGCAAATCTGCCAGGTCGCGAGGTAAAACCTGTTTTAAATCGTAAATTACGGCGGGCTCTTGCAGATATTGGTCGAGATTTTTGGCAAACTGGCCAAATTGGTGATGCGCCACAGCGACAATTACCGCCGAGTAGGCATTTTTTTCCGGCTCGACCAGGCTAATTCCATACTCAGCTTCGGTTTCTTCCGAGCTCGCCCAGGGGTCATAAATATCGACCTCTGTGTTGTATTGCTTGAGTTCTCTGACAATATCCGGGACACGGCTATTGCGAATATCCGGGCAGTTTTCCTTAAATGTGATACCGAGAACGAGAACGCGCGCTCCAGCTACCTGGATATTTTTAGCCAACATGGCCTTGATCATTTCGGCCACGACAAACTCGGCCATACCATCGTTAATCCTGCGGCCGGCAAGGATCACTTCCGGGTTGTAGCCGATGGATTGTGCCTTGTGGGTCAGGTAGTAGGGATCCACGCCGATACAGTGTCCACCGACCAGCCCCGGTTTAAACGGCAAAAAGTTCCATTTGGTGCCAGCGGCGGCCAGCACATCGGCCGTATCGATATTCATTTTGCGGAAGATCATCGCCAGCTCGTTGACCAGGGCAATGTTGAGATCGCGCTGGGTGTTTTCGATCACCTTGGCGGCCTCGGCCACCTTGATGCTCGTGGCCAGGTGGGTGCCGGCGGGAATAATGCTCTGGTAGAGCGAGTCGACAAACCGGGCCGCCTCCGGGGTTGAGCCGGAAGTCACCTTGAGAATCTGGGTTATCCGGTGCTGTTTGTCACCGGGATTGATACGCTCGGGGCTGTAGCCGACAAAAAAATCACGATTGCATTTGAGGCCGGATTGCGCTTCAAGAATAGGCACACAATCGTCTTCAGTAGCACCGGGGTAGACCGTGGATTCGAAAATTACCACGCCACCCTTGGTCAGCGCCCGACCAACCGTTTCGCTGGCACCAAGTAGGGGCCTTAAATCGGGTCGTTTATATTCATCGATGGGTGTCGGTACTGTCACGACAAAGACATTGCAGGAGCAGAGTTCGTCTGGACTGACTGTGAAGCGAAGCTGTGCGGAAGCAGATAATTCGTCTTTGGACACTTCAAGCGTGGAATCCTTGCCTTCTTTCAATGCCTGAATTCTTGCCACATTTATATCAAACCCCAGCGTCGGGTACTTTTTGCCGAATTCCACCGCCAGCGGCAAGCCGACATATCCCAGGCCAATCACTGCCACCCGGGTCGCCTGTAAGTCCATAGACATCCGTCTCTCCGCCTTTTTCTTTCTTGTTTAGGCCTGCAAAAGTGATCATAACCTGAATTAATCAGGATAAAAGCCCTATTCTCTCAGCAGTTCAGAAATATGATCAATAACCCTGTGTGGATTAGCCTGATGTATACGCTCAATCGGATGAGCCCCATAGCTGACACCGATGGCTTGCACAGATGCCGAACGCGCCATCAGCAAATCAAAATCAGTGTCGCCCACCATGATGGTTTCCTCAGGATGAATGCCACTTTCCTGGAGAATTTGTTGCAGCATCAAAGGGTGTGGCTTGGACCTGGTTTCGTCGGCGCAACGGCTGTGCTGAAAGTATCGGTGCATGTTTAGATCACCGAGCACCCGATCCAGCCCCTGACGGCTTTTTCCCGTAGCAACGGCAAGCCGGTGCCCTTGCGACAGGAGCTCATCCAGAACATCTTCAACGCCCGCGTAGAGTTGCGATGGTTGATGTTTGTCTCCTGCCAGATAGTGGTCCCGGTAAACCAGTATCAACTCATCCAATTTAGCATCAGGTAACTCAGGGTAAAGATGCTGCAGCGCTTCCTTCAGGCCAAGGCCGATAATGCTGCGGTTTTCTTCCTCCGAACGCACCGGCAGCCCCAGTTTCTCGCAGGACTGGCGGATCGATGCAGTAATCAGGGCGAGCGAATCGCACAGCGTTCCATCCCAATCAAAAATATAGAGCATGATTTACTCCAGCAGGACAATCCAATTAGTGTTAACAAGCCTGGTTCAGTTTTTTAAGTACGGTTTCCAGATCATCCGGTAGCGGACTAATCAGCTCCAGTAGCTGGCCGGATTCCGGATGGCGAATACATAATTTCTGTGCATGCAAAAACATTCGTTTGCATCCCAGTGTCTTTGCCAGTGCCAGATCTTCTTTGGAGCCGTATTTATCGTCACCCAAAACAGGGTGCCCAGCCAGTTGGGTATGCACCCGAATCTGGTGGGTCCTGCCCGTATCAAGTTTTACATTCAGCAAGGTCGCCTTCTGAAACTCTTTGGCAATGGAAAAATGCGTAATGGATGCCTTGCCGGCTTCCTCTACCCGAACCATGCGCTCACCGGAAGAAACAGAATTTTTTTTCAGAGGCGCATCAATTGTTTTTACCCGCTTGGACCATTTGCCTGCTACCAGCGCCTGGTAAGTCTTTTCGGCTTCTCCGTCACGCAGCATTTTATGCAACTCAACCAGTGTTGACCGTTTTTTGGCCAACAGCAGGCAGCCAGATGTTTCGCGATCCAGTCGGTGCGCCAGTTCCAGGTATTTGCCACCAACTTCCATTGCCCGGAGACTTTCAATCAACCCAAGCTTAAGGCCACTTCCCCCGTGAACAGCAATCCCGGAAGGCTTGTTAATTGCAAGCAAATAGTCATCTTCAAAAATGATCGACTCGCGCAGTAATTTTTGCAGGCCCCTTCCTGGCATCGCCCCATCTTCCCTTGACTCAAATCGCACGGGGGGAATACGAATCATATCGCCTGTCTGCAATTTTTGCATGGGTTTGGCTCGCTTGCTGTTTACCCGAACTTCCCCCTTGCGCAAAATTCGATAAATAAGCGTCTTGGGAACTCCCTTCAGCTGCTTCATCAAAAAATTATCCAACCTCTGCCCATGGGAAGAAGCATCAATTTCCACATGCTGAACGCCGGGATGACCCGGTTTGTGCGCATCAATATCTAAGGGCATGAAATAAAAAATCTTTTTAGATTGAGTAGGTTAGCAGCATTTGCTATAGTCGGGACCGGCCTGGTTCCAAGTCGCAGGAAATATGCGCATTAACCGGGCATTAACCCAAGCCTGATCGCTCATTGTAACCAATCAGCCAGCTTCAGGCACTTGATAACCTGAAGCTCGACCAAGTGCGAGCTTCACTAAAAACAAAACGAAGTTTTACGCAAAGTTTTATTAGTTTCCAGCCCCGGCCGGCCTACGCCGAGCCATATTAGAAGCAACCATAAGTGCTGGAAAGAGAAAGATCGATAAGTGCGCCAGAAAATCAATTTCTGGGCAAAACAGGGTAACCAACTGAAATACAATGTGTTTTAGGCCTAACAAAGGCGTCTGACTAAACACCACGACTTATGTCTGTGGTGATACTTCCTGTTTAATTCTCACAATGAAGCTTTGCTGTTCAACTCCGTTATTAGATGGAATTGAATTATGAAGCGCATGCTTATTAACGCCACCCAGCCTGAAGAGATCCGGGTTGCACTGGTCGATGGTCAAAAACTATACGATCTTGATATCGAAGCTCGTGGCAAAGAGCAGAAACTTGCCAATGTCTACAAAGGCAAAATCACCCGAATAGAACCTAGTCTTGAAGCCGCGTTTGTCGACTACGGCATGGATCGTCACGGCTTTCTCCCAATCAAGGAAATCTCTTCCGATTACTTTAACAAGGGCGGCAAATCCAGTGGTCGCCCCAAAATCGATGAGGTCTTGAAAGAAGGCACTGAAGTTATCGTTCAGGTGGAAAAAGAAGAGCGTGGCAACAAAGGTGCAGCACTGACAACATTCGTCAGCATAGCCGGCCGCTACATGGTGCTCATGCCCAACAATCCTCGCGGCGGTGGTATTTCCCGCCGAATTGAGGGCGATGAACGCTCTGAACTCAAAGAGGCCATGCGCGACCTGAAATTACCCAAAGGCATGAGCGTAATCGTTCGTACCGCAGGTGTGGGCCGCGATTCTGACGAGTTACAGTGGGATCTCGATTACCTGCTGCAACTTTGGGAGTCGATTGTTAAGGAGAGCGAGGCAGCCTCCGCGCCACATTTCCTGTTTCAGGAAAGTAACGTCATTATTCGGGCTATTCGCGACTACTTGCGCCCCAACATTGGTGAAGTCATCGTGGATAGCTGGGAGGCCTTCCAACTGGCCAGTGCTTTTATTCATCAGGTAATGCCCGATTACAAAAGCAAGGTCAAATTCTACGAAGATGACCTGCCACTTTTTAACCGCTACCAAATTGAAACCCAGATTGAGACAGCTTTTGAGCGCGAGGTGAAACTTCCCTCAGGCGGTTCTATCGTGATAGACCGCACCGAAGCGCTAGTGTCTATTGATATCAACTCTTCCCGTGCAACCAAAGGCAAGGATATCGAGGCGACCGCTCTGCAAACCAACCTCGAAGCGGCGGACGAAATCGGCCGCCAGCTGCGCATACGTGACCTGGGCGGTCTGGTTGTCATCGACTTTATTGACATGACCCCCCCAAAAAATCGCAAAGCGGTGGAAGACCGCATGATGCAGACACTTTCCATTGACCGCGCGCGTGTACAGATCAGCCGGATTTCAAAATTTGGTCTACTGGAAATGTCGCGCCAACGCCTGCGTCCTTCCCTTGAAGAAACCATTTTTGAATCCTGTCCACGCTGTACCGGGCAAGGCACTATCCGTGGCATTCGTTCTCTCGCACTGTCTATTCTTCGACTGGTAGAGGAAGAAGCCCAAAAAGAATTCACCAAGGAAATCCACGCCTTTGTTCCCAATGATGTCGCCGCTTTCCTGCTCAACGAAAAACGCACCGCGATCTATGAACTGGAAAAGCGTCAGAGCAATGTCCGCATTCTGGTGATTCCCAGGCCTGAACTGGAGACTCCTCACTACTCTATTCGACGCATACGCCTGCAGGATGGTGAAGAATCCATAGCAAGCTACAAACAGCACAACCCGCTGGCCGATGAAGTATCCAGTGTTGAGGCCCTGCTATCCACGCCTCTTGAAACACCCAAGCAGCCTGCCGTAAAAACGGTCGGCCATAGCCGGCCCGCTCCCGAGAGGACTCAGGCAGAACGGGATGAACGCAAAAACATGAAGCGGCCCCAGCAAAAAACTCCGGCTGAGCCAAAGCTGGTTGAACCCGGCTTTATTGGCAAGGTTGCCAAGGCGCTTAAAGAGCTGTTTTCCGCTGAAGAAGAGAAACCTGAAGCCGAGCCTAAATCCCGCAACCAGCGCAACCAGCAACAAAACCAAAACCCAAGATCCGGGGACAGACGTCGTCGACCTGATTCGCGCAACAGGAAAAATACTGACAACCGTGAAGACAGCCAGGAGCTGAGGAGCAATATTGAGCCCCGCAAGCAACAACCAGCGGAAAGTCCCAAGCCTGAAAATGAAAAGGCTGAAAAAGCGCAGTCCAGTCCCTTCAGTTCCGAGACAGAAAAGGATAGCCCGCAGGATCCCAATATTCGTCGGCGCCCATCAAACGACTCACGCCCCAAACGTCAACGCCGGCGCAAGGCATTAATTGAAGTAGATACGCCTGAACTGCAGGGAGCTGAGGACAGCACTCAGGAAAAACAACAATCGCAAGAAAATACAGCCAAAAGCGCGCCTGTTACCGCTGAAAAGCCCCAGGCAGAGAGTAATGACACGGACCAGCCTGTTGTTGATACCAAAGGTAAAGACGAGCCTGCACAGGTGGAAGAATCGAAACCTGAGCCATCTTCAGCCCCAAAGGTAGCCGAAAAACCGAGAACACCGACCGGCGCCAGGAAATCGAAAAAGGCACCCGTTCCCAAAACCTCCGACAAAAGTGCTGAGCCTGCTGTGTATGTGCGTCCGACCAATGACCCCCGGCTCGCGCCAAAAACAGTGCAGGTCCAGATTGAGAGCAAAAATATTGAACCGGCTTTTTCTTCAGCACTGGACACAGCAACCCCGGCAAGCGTGGCACTGGAAGCACGCGATATTAAGCGTCCGGCCAATGATCCGCGAGGTCCTGCTTCCGTCTAAAAGCTTTATTAATTTTTGGGCCATTTAACCTTGCTAGCCAAACTTGCATCGCTATAATGGCCCACTTCTTTGGAGGGGTGGCTGAGTGGTCGAAAGCACCGGTCTTGAAAACCGGCGTATCGAGAGGTACCCAGGGTTCGAATCCCTGCCCCTCCGCCAAATTTAAATATAAGGCCCTGTTTATGCAGGGTTTTTATTTA
>Ga0222652_1000667_pt1 | contig 13117 bp, 15 predicted proteins | sample AntAcemetagen371_FD_179803 | JGI IMG/M metagenome (GOLD analysis project Ga0222652, IMG submission 179803) | Saline water microbial communities from Ace Lake, Antarctica - #371 | ecosystem: Environmental > Aquatic > Non-marine Saline and Alkaline > Saline | place: Antarctica: Ace Lake... | reverse complement strand
ATATATGTGTTTTCCCAGGAGAATATTAGGACAACCCTACATCGACAACCCTACACTTTTCCTCCGATTATACAATTAAAAAAGAACTTAAAGAACGAATAAACAATTAAGTTACTCCGTTATTAGGCAACCCGTCATACCCGTCATACAACCCGTCATACTATTTTATTATACTTTATTTTATTTCTTACCATAATAGATAAGATAATGAATAGATAAGATAATGTATGACGGGTATGACGGGTATGACGGGTTAAAGTCAATTTCCTATAATATAAAATCCTTAATTCCTTAACCTAATTAGTATTTTTTTTTTCCAAATTATGAACGAACTTCACAATAACCCGTCACCCGTCATACCCGTCATATATATGTAAATGTATAAGTAAGATAGCTTAAAGACAACCCTACACTTTTCCTCCGATTATACAATTAAAAAAGAACTTAAAGAACGAATAAACAATTAAAAAAGAACTTAAAGAAAATATTAAACAACCAATTTAACTAATTAAATAACTTGTCCAACCGAAACCCCAGAATTAATATTTATACAAATATACAAATTTATATACTAAATTAATACATTGTTTAGTATAAAATTAAAATATATTTACATTATATAATAAAAAAATGAGTTCTGACGAAGAAAGTGAGATTGATAATGCTAACGAAATTATTCAAGAAGAGCCATATGTTAAACCGAAACGCAAGATGTCACCAGAGCATCTAGCGAAATTAGCTGAGGGGAGGGTTAAATCTCTTGAAATTCGCTCCAAGAAGGGTAATGAACTAAAAAAAATTAAACAAGAAAAAATAAGAATAAAAGAAGCAAAAGAAGCAGCAAAAGAAGCTGAAGAATTAGCAAGAGCAGCGGCTTTATTAAGTATAGATGAACCCGCCTCGAGATCACCCCTTGAAGAAGAAGAGCCTGTAAAAATTAAAAAAAAGAAAAAGAAACCAACCGTTATATTTGAATCAGACGATAGCGATGATGATAATGATAGAGTAATTTATGTAAGACGTAGAGAGAAGAAAGTAATGCCACAACCTCCACCTATTCAAAGACAACAACCACTACCACCACCAACACAACCTCCTCCTCCACCTCCGCCTCCACGATCGTATCTACCAAAGAGACCAGCATATTTTAACCATTATGCTAATTATTAAAATATTTCCATTTTATATATATATAATGGAAATATTAACTGAAGCTTTAGCTAGTAGTAGTAATATAAAAAGAATATCAAAAGAATCAAAGCGAACAAAGGAAGAAGTCGATCAAGATAATTCACTCCAATTTCAGTTTAAATCAGCGGTAACGAAACAGCAAACAAGAAACATATCAGCTTCTACATATTCAACTTTATCTCCAAGTGAAGTAGTATCAGCTCGTATGACTGAGGTTTCTTATATTAATTTTCGGGACGGGGAACACGCCGCGCAGCTATATGTAAAAAAAAACTTGCCAGATTATAAATGGGACAGATCCCTATCTACAGAACACGTGGCTGTTTTTGTTGATAAAAATACTGGTAAGGTACGTGTCTCTGCTCGAGGCACTCAAACGGCGTACGATTGGAAAACAAACGCCAGATTAGCAACTTCGACGCTAGGACAATCACAAGAAATTAAAGATATGGATAAATCAATTAATGAAGTATTTGATAAATATGGGAAAAATAAAGTTGAAATTTTAAGCGGTCACTCTAAAGGCGGTGGAACAATGTTTTATTTCGGTGAAAAATATGGTATTGATACACATCTACAAGATCCTGCGATTCCATCAAACGAAGTATTTGGAAAGGACACCAAAGCTAAACATTTTATATCCAAAACCCCTGCTGATATAGTAAGTTCGCATTCTAATATTGCTGGGTTTAGACGTGGGATTAATATGACTGATCTAAAACCAATTAATGAGAGTTTTAAAGCCGCCCATTCCCTTGATATTATGACTGGAACCGAACACAAGAAAAAAGGAAATCGTGTTTATAATCCTGAGGTAAAGAACAAAGCTTATTTAATCTCTGAATTACAAGCTGGTAAAACTAAAACCGAAATTGTAAAAGACATTGGGTATTCATCTAAAAAATCTAGAGAACTTTTACGAAATGAAATCGATAAATTATTAATAGAACCTCATACTCACGAAAATATATTAAAAGAAAGTGGCTTTGTTACCGAAAAAACTACAGGTATTGGAGGCATCGTAAAAGAGAAGGTTGTTAATTTCGTAGCTCCCAAAGCGGATACGTTAGCGGGCAAAACATTAACTAAAATAGCAAAAGTAGGCTCAGCTGGTGGGATTGCTGGTATATTAACCGCTGTTGGTGCTGGTCAAGCACTCAATGCTATTGGTTCAGAAAACAGAATTGTAAATGAGGGTGTTGTGGGTGCTTTATCTAACGCTGGACAGGACGCGGCTGCGGCGGCATATGCGCAAATGAGAAACAGAGGACATCATATTCCTATTACAAACGCATTGAGAGACCTACCTAGGGGACAATTAGAGCAATTATTAGCAGAAGCAGAGGGAACAGCAGCAGGAACAGCTGAAACAGCAATAACACGGACCGCAGCATCACGAGCAGCAAGTGTAGGTACTTCCGCATTAAGATCACTTACTAGAGGAGGTGTGGCTGGTGTTCTTGGTGTTGGTGCTCAAATGGGAACACAGGCGGCATTACAAGCTATGGGTGTAGATGAACACGCGGCTAATATCGTATCACGTTTAGTTGGTGCTGCGGCTTCAGGTGCGGTATTCGGTCCCGTTTCGGCAGGAATATTCACAGCTATTGAAGGCACAATGATTGTCTTTGAAGAGTTGTGGTCATTCTTCTCGCCCGAGGAACCGGAAACTAGCCCATTTGTGTCAGCTCAAAGAGTGTTACAAACACCCATAACAGAATCAATGGTAGAAAATGAAGCTTTTGCTATGGGGGCAAGCGCAATGGGACCTTCTTTTAGTGCTATGTTTGTAGGGTATCAAATATTAGCTGGTCGGCAACGAGTAAATATGCCAGCGGTGTGGCCCCCACCTCCACCACCTCCAAGACCGGTTAACGTGCCACCACCAACAACTCAGTTCGCTGATATGACCCCAGAAGAACAAGCTGTATTCATTGAGCATTCAGTAATTAATAATAGACCACCATTAGCTGATGGAGAGGTACCACATCCAGCACTCCCACAACTTTCTGGCTCTGAGTATTGGCATCCAGATAGAGAAGATAATTACGATGATGAGGCATATAATATATATGATTCTAATTATGCCACGTTTAATCCCATTAATACTCCAGCTGTTGTAGAGGAAGAAGATGAGGAAGTTGTTGAGGAAGTTGATGAAGAAGTTGTTGAGGAAGAAGTTATTGAAGTCGATGATGAGGAAATTGTTCATATTGAAGAGCAGTATATTATTGATAGACAACCACTAGGTAAGCTTAAATCAAAGCATAAAAATGATACAAGGGCTGTAATAATAAACAGCCTTAATAATAATCTCAAAATTCAAAAACAATTAAAAGCTGGTAATATCGTAAAAGCGAACGACGAAATCCGCAATCATTTTATTGCCAATGACCACTTACCTGAGTTCAATGGTACGAATCAATATGGAGATCCACATTTGCCTCAATTAAATAAACAAGGCGTTGTTGAGTTTCAAACAGCAAAAAAGTAAAATATCTCTTTAAGTTCTTTTTTTAAATGATTAACCTAAGCTAGAAATAGAAGGAGAATCAGCTAATTCAACATCAAGAGTTGTAACGGGTGTGTCGTTAATAACTCTATCACACGACAGCAACCCGCAACAGATCTTTATTTTTTGGCATCTACTTTTAATACAATATGATAATAGAACAGTTAATCCCGATCCCGCGATTCCTATTACAGTTAAGAGAAAAGCTTGATTATTCTCTAAAAACGAAGGTGTTGGACATCCTATATTTACACAATGAACAGGACAAAATTCACTCATTTATATATAATTATAATATTATTATATATAAAATAAATGTTTATTAAAAAAACCACTGTTTATGACTCAGTAATAGAAAACCCTGTAGATAATTTATATCCTACCCCAATCAACTCATTTAAACAACCCTGCTTACATCTTATTGTTGGGCAAAGAACAAGCGGTAAAAGTTATTTAGCATCAAAGATATTGGCTCAAGCTAACAAAGATAAAACATTCGACCGTATCTATATAGTAACTCCATCGTTTAACAGTAACAAATCATATTTTGGAAAATATATTGATGAGAAAGATGTGTATGAACCAACTAAATATTCTATTTCTAAAGTTATTGAGCAAGTTGAACAAGATAGAGACGAATGGGAGATGTACCTTAAAAAAGTAAAAGATTACAAAAAATTTAAAAATGAAATACACGATAAACGTATTCATATAAGTGATGAAGACATACTTACCTACATGGAACACGGCTTTTTTGAAAATAAAAAACCCACCTGGAAATATAAAAAAATCGAGCCACCAAAATCTTTATTAATTTTAGATGATGTGCTTGGTTCTCCTGCGATTTTACAATCATCAGGTTTAACGCGTATAGCCACGCTCAATAGGCATTTGGGATCTTTAGAAGAAAATTACGCAGGAAGATCAGCCTGCGGACTTGCCGTGATGATATTGACTCAAACTTATAAATCCCAAAATGGTATAGGTAGGGTTCTCCGAGAGAACGTTTCTTTATTAACCCTGTTTAAAAATAAGCAAGAAAAACAACTAGAGGCTATTAAAGAAGAATTAGCAAATGTCGTTGATATTACTTGTTTCGATGAAGCTTATGAAGCCGCAACAGCCGAAAAACACGGATCACTTACCGTAGATTTCACACCAAAAACACCGTGTAAAACTTTTAGAAAAAACTTAAGCGAATTTATTGTGTTTGATAAAATGGGAGGCTGTAACTGTAAATTAAATTAAAATATTAATAGATATAAAATGAGCTTATCAGCAAGAATACCATTCACGGTTAGAGACAAGAATACTAAAATCAATTCTATCAATGGTCTAAATTTTGATGATACAGAAATTAATAGATTAATAAAAAAAATTGATGAAACTAATGCGGGTAATTCAAATATTTCAAATTTACACACAGCAACAGGTTCAAAAACAACTTTTTTAAGTGGAGATCCAGATGATGTTTTTACTGTAATAGGTGGCGTAATAGAAACAGACACTGTTGGAATAAACAGAGAAATGAAATTGTCCGTTACAGTTGATCACACCTTAAAAATAACAGACAATAACCCAATTGGTGTTACTGGAGGATTTAATTGCCTTGATAGTGATGTTAATATTATAACAGGTGATCTTAATGCGTTAGTTGGAACAGTAAAAGCACAGAATATAATAGGTACAGGAGGTTTAACTGGTACATTAGTAACTGTCGCACAACCGAATATAACTAGCGTTGGAACACTTACAGCTTTAAATTCAAGCGGAAATATAACAACTACAACTGGAACTGTAACAGCACAGAATGTAATAGGTACAGGAGGTTTAACTGGTACATTAGCAACTGTCGCACAACCGAATATAACTAGCGTTGGCACACTTACATCTTTAAATTCAAGCGGAAATATAACAACTACAACTGGAACTGTTACGGCACAAGATGTTACAGCTACTGGAAATTTAGCGGGAACATTAACAACCGACGAACAACCAAATATTAGACGTATCGCAGAACGTTTAAGTTTTTTAAACCAAGGAACAGGCGAGAAATTGGTATTGGTTGATAATAATACGGCATTCTGGATTGTTAATAGTCATGCTTTATCTTCTGGCGTTACATATTTTAATTATATTGGGCAACCGAGAGTTAATTATATTAGTGGGACAACCGAATTTACCGACAACGCTTATTTTCTTGGTGAAATAAATGGTACATTAGCAACTACCGCACAACCGAATATTACAAGCGTTGGAACACTAACATCTTTAACTTCAAGCGGAAATATAACTACTACAACTGGAACTGTGTCGGCACAGAATGTAACTGCTACTGGAGTTTTAACTGGAACATTAGCATCAGGCGCTCAACCAAATATAACAAATATCGCATCACGTATAGATTTATCCGTAGCAAATAAAATACAGGTTTATAATTCTACAACACTTGAGGTAGTAAATAGTCATAACACAAATACACAGACTACATTTTTTAATCATCCTCAAGGTAGTTCAAGAGTTAATTATATTAGGGGTACAACTGATTTTACCCAAGACGCACACTTTCTTGGTTTAATGTATGGAACGTTAGGATCTGGAACTCAACCGAATATAACAACTATCGCATCACGTTTAGATTTATCCCAAGCAAACCGAGCAATTATTAATAATAATACCCAATTCTGGATTGTTAATAGTCACGCTTTATCTACTGGTGTTACACATTTTAATTATGTTGGACAAACCAGAGTTAATTATATTAGAGGTACAACCGAATTTTCACAGACTGCTTATTTTCCTGCTGGAACACCAAGTGACGACAGACTAAAACATAACGAACAAATTATCACAAACGGATTAAGTGTATTGTCTCAATTAACACCAAAAAAATACGATAAATCACAAGTAATAATGGCAGCGGATTATATTGGCGACATATCAGGTGAATATACTGTAGAATCTGGTTTAATAGCTCAGGAACTTTTAGAAACTGATATATCATTCGTTGTTAAAATCCCAGACGATTTAGAAATAGACCCATATGGAGTAGATTATAATAGTGTATTTACTTATGCTATAGCTGGTATAAAAGAGTTAGATGCGATTGTAACCACACAAGCAGCAACAATATCTACATTAGAAGAACGATTAGCTGCTTTAGAAGCAGCAACATCAACATCTACATCTACAACATCAACATCTACATTAGAAAAAAGATTAGCTGCTTTAGAAGCAACATCATCAACACAATTAGCAATATCTACATTAGAAGCAACAACAATATCCAATCAATCAACAACAATATCTACATTAGAAAAAAGATTAACCGCTTTAGAAAATAAATAAATTAAAATATATATATATTAAAATGAATCAGGCACAAATAGACCCGTGTATCTTACATCGTTCAGTACCAATGTCTCGCATGGATTTATTACCATCGACCCCAATTAATCGCTCAGGGCTTTATTTAAAACCACCCAAAAAAGTACGTATCCCAACACGTCCCCAACAAATTGGTTTGATGTTACAGGACGTTAAAAATAGAACAGGAACCGATTTAACACCTTTATATCTAAAACAGTACGAAGACCCCCCTCCTGTTAAAAAAGATTTAGTGGATTTTTCACCATATTACGATGAAGCACCTATTATAGGAAGTGGTGGTCTAATAACACGACCTACTTTATCTCAACAAACATATATCAATATAGTGTCACAATTAAATCTTACTCCTCCTATTGTAAGTGGAGGCAGCACACTAACCCTAGTTCCTTCTATAATCCCTGCTGCTGTAACAGAAATACCTTCACCAGGTATGTCTGGTCTTCAAACACCTTCTCCAAGTGGAGGCAACACACCTCCAATGACAGACGAGGAGAAAGAAGATGATCGCAATTTAATGTTGGAAAGAGATAGACAAGTGGGTTTAGGCAATATTGAACCAGGTTATGGACAATTCCCATCTGTTCGAAAGCCTAGTGGTAAGCCAATGTTCCCAAAACCATCACAGCCATCAGGATCTAATATAGTTACACTCGATGAACGTGAAAAAACTAATATTATGGAGACATTAAAAAAACCATTTTCAAGATTCGGTAGAGTACCACCACGTGCTAAAATAGAACCAACAACGTCAATTCCTCAGGCTGTATTAGTTGAATCAATCGAATATGATAAAACCCGAGTTTAATTAATTAAATTAATATTTAGTAATATTATATTTAGTAATATTATAATGACAGATATTGACGAATTTATGAAATTAGCAATTAATGAGTCAAAGGACGCTAGTAATAATTTAGCAATTACTGATGTAACTGAACGTTATAAAGAATCGAACCATTGGAATTATACCGAAGAGCAAAAGTCAGTTCGCAAAAAAGCATTAAAAGCAATGAGAAATGATTACCCAGACCTACCACATTTATGGGTTGAAAACGTTTATGATTTAATAATTAATAAATCAGTTGAAGAGGTACAACAAATTATGGATTCGAAAAGCTGGGAACAACCACCAAAAAAGAGGGATTAAATTTTATATAATAAATTAAAATATTTATTATTATATAATAATATGTCTGACAAAATCGTCTCAACTCATAACATTTTTGTGGATTCAGGTATGGCATCAAAAGAGTCTCGGTCACGTGGTGACGACTTTGAAATACATTTAAATACCCAAGCCATAGATGCTGTTCCAGGGCAGTTTATTAGATTAACATTAAATGATTTTAGTATGTATAAAAATTTTAGCGACGTTAATTCGAATAATAGCGTATTTGTTATTTCGGTCGATGAAGCGGCAGGTGCTGGTAACCCAGGAACCAACCATGTTACTAAAGACGCAATAGCACACAAAAATTATTCAACCGTAAATGATTTAGCGATTGAATTTTCAAATGAAATAGCGAAACACTTATTAGTTAATGCTAAAACAGCTAATGGTAATGCGGGAACCACTGTTGTTGTTAGTGCTTTAACACCTGACGCAACAACATCTATCAATGGAACAACTGATAATATTATATCTTTTGTAATGACTTTTTCCGTAGCCCATCAATTAGAGATTCCATTAATTCAATTTTTTGAAGAAGAAGGCGATGGATATGCTCTTGTAGGAGGAAATCGTATTTACGGGAGTAGCCCATCACCTATAAATAGTTTAAATGTAACAAAAACAGCGACAACAATTAGTGTAAATTGTTTATATCCCGCACAAAGAAGCACAACTAGCCATATATATTTAAGAACTTCTTTAACTACTGGTTCATCAGAGACTGCTTCGCTAACAACGGAAACAGACATTGAAACACGCGATGAAGTTGTTTATTCGAATATTTTAGCAAAAATCCCCGTGAATACTGAATTCTGTACTTTCGCATCTAATACAGGAAAAGAATATTACATTGATTTACATCAAAAACATATTAATTACTTAAAATTATATTTAACAGATCAACATAGTCGTCGTATTGGAAGACGCCCCGCCAATTCTTTTAGCCAAACAGCAACAGGAACCGGAACAGCACAATCAACAGATGGTAATTTATCTTTTAACGCCGTAATACGCGCAGATATTATTCAAGGACGCCAAGATAGAGAACGCATTTTTGAACCATTAATCCATAATACACCAAGTCGGTTTAGCGGTATTTCAACAACCCCTGGCGCTAAACCCATTTAGTAAAAACTATTTAGTAAAAACCACGCATATTTAATTTAATTAATATAAAAATTAAATTAAAATTAAAATATATTCATATATTATAAAAATGTCATATCCTCCACAACTATCTTATTTCCTAGATCGTGTCTCAGGTTTCAGCACCAATACATTTAAGTTATTTCCACAGAACGCAGTCAATGCCTCACCTAATCAGATTGTAAGATTTACTCTACCTAATAATAGTTTGTTAAATCTAAAAAGTTTCGCATTTAGATTTTCAGCTTCGACTACTGGAGCAGGCGCTATTGCCAGACTCCCTGCCGACATCAGCACCTTAATTGAACGTGTCGAGGTCACCTCTTCGGGTGTTCAGCTTGCTTCGGGCGCTAACTTTTATAATGTTCTCAAACAGGCGATGACCGCTTTAAAGGGCGATTCGTGTGACCCTGTCCTAGGACATTCTTCGATGGTTCGGGCAACAAGTTACGTTGATGGTGCGGCGAAGGCGGGTAATGAGGTATATACTGGTTCTTCGGCGCTTTTCTCTATTGACAAATGGGAGGGTTTCCTAGGATCGTCTGGTCCAGGAATTCTAGATTCTTCTCTACTTGGCGAGCTTGTTATCTCTTTAACTTTAGCAGATAACAGTGTGCTTTCATCGTCGGCTGGAACTACACTTCCCGGAACAGGCGCAGATGATTTCGATATTGATGGTAATGGAGCTTCCACTTATTCTCTGTCGAATATGTACGCCACTGTCGAGGCAATGTCACTTGCTTCATCTGGCTATGATGAGATGATTCAGGGCATTATTTCAGAGGTTGGCTTCCTAGAGGTTCCATTCAAACAGTATATGTCGTTCCAAGACACCGTTAGCCAACAGATGAGATGGTCTGTTGCTACCCAATCGTTAGACAAAATTATCGTAGTACATCGCGATTCTGAGTATAACTCGATTGTGGCACCACGTAGGGTTGCTGGTTACAAAGTATATGATGCTACCAATTCGCTTGGAGGTATCGCATCGTATGATGCGGGTGGTGTTCTAGATACCAATAAAGAGCTTTACAAACCGGCGTGTTCCAACTTTGTGGAACCAACCCCGGCTAGTAATACTGTATTAGGTCATCAGTTTCAGATCAATGGTGCGAACCTCCCCAATTTCCAAGCATCAACTGAGGATATGTTTTCTATTACCCGCAATGCTGTTGGTATTCATCACGCACAGACTAAAATGGGACTCGATACTATGCGCAAGCACTTCTGTGTCTATGCTGTCCGTCTCAACTTGCCTGGCTCTGAGGAGAACAGATTAATCTCTGGTCTGGACACTCGCAGCACTAACTTGAGTGGCTACTACAATATCTTTAACCTGGGTGCTAGCCCAGTAGTCAATCTTTTCGCAGAGATGACCAGTACTTTGCGTATAGGCGCGGCTGGGCAAATTGAAGTTATCAATTAAACTTGTTATGATATATCATATAAAATAAAATCAATTTTTATCAATTTAAAAAATTGATTTTAACAATAGACAAGATAATATAACATAAGATAAGCATAATGCCCGATTATTCAAAAGGAAAAATTTATAAAATTTGGTCACCTAGAACCGACGATATATATATTGGATCAACTACACAAGATTTAGATGTTAGAATGATTGGTCATAAATCAACAAATAGTATTTGCTCTTCTAAAATTATAATTAATTTAGGTGAAGAACGCATTGAATTAATAGAATTATACCCATGTAATTCTCGCACTGAATTGAACAAAAGAGAAGGATATTTTATTAGAAGTTTAGATTGTGTTAATCGATATATTGCTGGCAGAACTAAAAAAGAATATCAAGCAGATAATAAAGAACATAGATTAATTGTTAAGAAAGAATGGTATGAAGCCAATAAAGAACAAATAGCCGCACAAAAGAAAGTTTATAGAGATAATAATAAAGAATTAATATCTGAAAAAAAGAAAGCGTATAGGAAAGCAAATATTGACTCAATTAGAGAAAAAAAGAAAGCTTATCGTGAAGCGAATATTGAATTAATTAGAGAAAAAGAGAGAGCTTATCGTGAAGCGAATATTGAATTAATTAGAGAAAAAGATAGAGCAAGAAATAGACTAAGAAGAGAAAAAAACCGTTTAAAAAAAGAAGAACAATTAGCCGAAAAAAATTAAAATATATTTAAATATTATATAATGCTCAGGGTAAAACAAACAATCCAACCTATGATGGACGGAATAAAAAATAACGATGTCCCAATAATTGTAAATCCACAAGCAGGCTTTGGGTCATTGGCGGCTAAAATAAAGGTATTACCTCAACAGAAGCAACACTCTATGAGATTAATGTCTAATGTAGCAGTTAATAACACAACAAGCAGACAGCACGTTCCCTGTGTAAAATTGGGCGTCAATGTTTTAAGAACCGCACCTATCGATGGTTTGAACCAGCAAGCTCCTCAAGGCATTGCGAGAAATCAATTACGTGGCTTCCAATCTAATTTACAAGGAAATTTAAACCATAATCTAAATGGTCAGATTATGCCGACATATAATAACTTCAATGTGGCACTAACTTCCAGTTTAGGAGGTTTAGCATAAATATTAATTAAAATATTACGATATAATAAAATGCCAACTATATGCGAACTTAAAGTTGAATTAAAAAATAAGGGGATTAAAGGCATTTCGGGATTAAATAAATCAGCATTAATTGCTCTATTAACATCAGGTAAAACACAACCAAAACCAAAAGAACCACCAAAACCAAAACCAACAGAACCACCAAAAGCGAAACCGAAATTAAAAATAATACCACCTCCTTCTCCTCCAAAATTATTAAAATTGAAAGAAGAACCGACACCGATGATAGGTAAAAAACTAGCTGTATTGAAACGGTTACAACTATCATTGGAGACATTAATTAAAGACGAATCAGTTCTTAAAGGTGAAAAGGATAACGCAGAAAAAAAATTAAAACTGGTTAAAGCTGCGATTGTCGAAAAAAAGAAGAAGAAGAAGTAAGTTATACATTTTTTTTATATATATATATTTTATATATAAATGAAAACAACATACTACCAAGCGAACAAGGAGAAACAGAGATTGCTTGGTCTTCTTTATGATAAATATGGGGGCGAACAAGCATACTACCGGCAAGTATATTTAAAATTAATAGCAGATTTCAAAGAGAAAGAGAAAGAGAATGAGAAATTAAAATAACGGTATGTATATAAAATGAGTTATGTTAAGAGAGTTATATTGATACTAATAGCGTTTTTATCAGGCAAGACAGATTATAATAATAATAAAATCCCAGACTCTGAAGAAGCTCTTGGAAAAATAAAAAAATATTTGGATAAAAAGGAATTTTGTAATTTATCTCAATTAAAAAAGAAAAAATGAAATTATAATATTATCTTACTATAATGGGTAATTATATATCGAAAGAACTGTACGATTTAGAACGCTACAAGCTGATCTTAGAAATCGACGATATGGCACAAGAAATAACCGCGCTAAAAGTAAAAGTAATTGAACAAGAAAAAATAATATTTACATTACAACAACGATACATACTTGCGAACCAAGAAATATATACCCAAGGTGAATTTTATAATTTATATGATTAAACATAGATTATTGCTTAGTTAATATTTTCAGCTTCTAAATGGCTATAAAAATAGGAATCCTATTTTATCTACTCTACAGAAAATTTATAAAATATCACGCTTTGA
>Ga0222652_1000661_pt1 | contig 13202 bp, 18 predicted proteins | sample AntAcemetagen371_FD_179803 | JGI IMG/M metagenome (GOLD analysis project Ga0222652, IMG submission 179803) | Saline water microbial communities from Ace Lake, Antarctica - #371 | ecosystem: Environmental > Aquatic > Non-marine Saline and Alkaline > Saline | place: Antarctica: Ace Lake... | reverse complement strand
TGACGCAATCAACGCAGCAGCAATTGCAGCAGATGCGGTGACTGAGATCCAAGTAGGCCTAGCGACAACATTGGAACTCGCCAAAGTCCCGAAGGTTGGTGGGACTCATGTTTACACGCAGGTATCCGCCGACAGCGGTGCTAAGACAGCGAACGTGTCTATCAGCGACGTGGTGTAACCATGGCAGTAGAAAATGTATATGGCAAAGCAAGGGAGTACGACACCGATCTGGATATATTTGGAGTCGTCTTCTCTTTCACAGTAACAGACATAGTGCCTATAGGTTTTCGGCAGGAAGCCCTTGGGTACTACGTTGATGTCTCACCGAACGAAGTATTCATACCGGGCGGGACTAACGGATATTTTATAGGGGGTGGGTAATGAGCTGTGCAAGAACAATTGTAGTAAGAGAGGCATCCTCCGCATCAGTGATGTATAGGGTATCCACCGGGGGTGCCTATATCACTCAGGCGGGTGTGTCCAGTGTCCAGTATGCTATTATCAACGACGCTACGAAAGTTGTCATATCAGCGTTAGCTTCACTGACGGTCGCTGACGTTGTCTACGACACCCTACAGACGGACTCGATGTGGACAGAGGATAACACTGGATACAACCTACGCCACGACATTGACCAGACGGTCTTTACAGACCCAAAGATTAGGTACCGATTAGAATACCTAATCACCCTAACGGGTGGCACCTCATTCTACCTCAGCCCGCTGGTGGCTGTTCCACAGGAAATGTTTAGCAACTAAGGGTAATCATGGACTTCAAAGAAGCGGTAAAGACATTGGCTAACTTAGCTGATGGTAAGAGAGTAACAAAAAGGGAACGCCTCGAAGCATTGGAAGCGGTCAAGGTCACCCTGAGCACACCAGACAAGCCCCGACAAAAACCAAAACGAATTGAGATTTAAGTGCCAAACAACGAGAGGCAGCTAAAATACCAAGCGAGGAAGGATGCTGAGAAAGCAAACATTCCCGGTATGCCGCTACCTCTCAATATGGTGCGTAGGGATGGGTGTAGGTTTGACCTGCCCCTGTTCCTTACTACCTACTTCCCTCACAGCACAGGGCTAAAGCCATTCAGCCTTTCCCACCTAAGTGCCATCGAACGGATGCAGTATTCCATTCTGGAGGGCGGCTCAGTAGTCATGACTTGCTTCCCACGAGGGTTTGGTAAGACTACTATATCAGAGAACGTGGCACTGTGGGCCACCCTGTACGGGCACAGGAAGTTTGTGCCAATCATTGGGGCGGACAAAGGCTCGGCGGTAGATAACATCGCCTCACTGAAGTTTGAACTCACAGAGAACGACCTACTGGCGGAAGACTTCCCCGAAGTTGTGATACCGTTCAAGATGCTGGATAACAAGGCACAGCGGTGTGCCAACCAGAAGCACCAAGAGGAACTAACCTATATCCGATGGAACTCCGAGGAATTGGGGTTTGCATGGATTAAGGATAGCAATGGGAAATACCTAGAGAACAGCGGGGCGACCTTCCGATGTCTGGGTATCACCGGACGTATCCGTGGTATGTCTATAAAGTACCCTGATGGAACCAAGCAGAGACCCGACTTCTTTATTCTCGACGACCCACAAACCGATGAGTCCGCACTCAGCCCCACCCAGTGTGATAAGCGCCTTTCGATATACCAGAAATCAATTCTGCGCCTTGGTGGTCATAGCAAGCTGCTCAGTGGCATTATCAACGCTACAGTCATTGAGCCGGACGACATGGTCGATAACCTGTTGTCTCATGAGAAACATCCGGAAGTGGAAGGAATGAGGATTCCCATGCTAACCGCTATGGCGGACAGGCATGAAGAACTTTGGATGGACAGGTACTCGGAGCTACGACGAACGTACAACCCCGAAGACCCAAGAGACAGGCGGCGGGCGATCAACGAGGCCAACCAGTTCTACGCTGAGAATCAGTATGAAATGGATGAGGGGGCGGGGGCCACATGGCACCACTGCTTTGCTGAAGATGACGGTGAGCTATCAGCCATTCAACACGCCTACAACATTCTGATTGACGACGGTCCTGTGGTGTTCGCCTCAGAGTGTCAGAATGAACCAATCTCACGGCGACCCGTAGGGATTGAGTTCCTGACTGCTAAAGAGATCCTATCCACCCGAGTGGGTATGCACAGGCATATACCCAAGGGTGTAGAAACTATCGCCCTGCATATCGACGTGCAGAAGAGGGCATTGTACTACTGTGTTACAGGCTTCACAGATAACTTCACGATACACCCTATCGAGTACGGGATCTTCCCTGAGCAGCGTAGTACGGGCATGAGCTACTCTAGGGTGCGTAACACCCTACAGCGTAAGTACAAGGGCATGAGTGACGAAATGGTCCTCACGAACGCCATCAAGGACCTACTATCCAACCTGATGTCCAAGACATATCTTAGAGAAGATGGGCTTAGACTTAGGTGTGAGCTAGGGCTGGTGGACGGGGGTTACCAGACAGACTCTGTACATAAGGGAGTCTCGGAAGCGGGAATGCCTAACACATACGTCGCACACGGTCGAGGGATAAAGGCTGCGGATACTCCAATGATGAGCCTACCCCGACGTAGCGGCGAGAGAAGGAGTAAGGACCCCTTCGTACCTTGGAGGATGCTGCCGGACCAGAACAGACGGTCGGTCAAGTATATCCTCTTTTGTGCGAATAGTGCCAAGACCTTCACCCATAGACGAATCCGAACGGACCTCGGAGAGCCGGGATCATTTCAGCTACCTGCTGGAGACCATAGAGACTTTGCGTCGCACTTGAGCGATAGTGAATTCCCGACTGAAACCGAAGGGCCATATGGGAGAGTCATCGAATGGGGTGCAGTACCGGGTCGACCAGACAACCATCTATTTGACTGTTTGGTTGGCTCAGTAGTCGCCGGTGGAATTACAGGTAAATTAAAGTTTGGTGAGATAACACCGCCCCCTGCACCGAAGGTGAAGAAAGTAAGCTACTTATGAAAAAAGCCCAAAAAAAGGTCTCCGTTAAGAAGGCTCCTGCGGCCCCTGTGGCGGCTGTCACCTCCCTACCTACGGGATGCCCAAAGTGTGGGTGTACAGACAGAACCAATAAAGAATCCGTAATTAACAGGGATATCAAGGGCACAACCTTTACGGGGTTCACGTACACACAGGTTAAGTGGTCCTACGTCTCATGTAGGGAGTGTGGGGGGAGATACAGAATTGTTGAGTATTTACGGCCTACCTCTCGCGACCACGAGAGTGGTAGTGTTAACTAAAGCCACGTACGCACTATAATATGCTAGGAGTCAACAATGTCAGATGACCTTCAACAGCTTGAAGAAGACTACAAAAACCTGACCCAAGCTATCCGCATGGGTATCACCACCATTGTGGCGGGCGGGCAGACTACGGTTTTTGCAAGTATTCCAAATATGCAGCGGGTTGCTAGTCAGCTAGAAGCCCAGATCGCTGAGTGCAAAGGGGAGACCCCGCGTAAACCTCGCGTGTCATCCATCAACCTTTCGCGAGGCGTGTAATGTCCAAGAAGAAAAACAAGGCGAACAAGGTTAAAACCAGCTTTGCCAGTGGGTACGATGCGGTTGCATCGGTCGGCAAGCGAAAAGCAGCCAGCCCCATCCTGAAGAATGAGGATGAGTTCCTTCACGGCCAGCAACGTAAGGCGATGATTGGCACGGGCCAGACGCTTTACCGCAACTTTTCTATGGTTGCGTGGGCGGTACGGAAGCACCTCGACTACAACACAGATTTCAATTTTCAGGTCCGTTCGGAGAACGAGGAACTGAATGACCAGATTGAACTTCTGATGAAGGTATTCAGCAGGCCACATAACTGCGACTCCTCTCAGAGGTTCACTTTTTCACAGATGATCCGCACAGCGGAAATGAGACATATTCTGGACGGCGACTTCCTGTTCCTCAAGCGAACGAACGGAAGCCTTACTGCTGTTGAGGGTGACCTCATGCAGACCCCAGATGATGCTGAACCCGCTGAGAAGTGGTTCAATGGTTGCAGGGTAAACAATGATGGGCGGCCCCTACAGTGGGGCCTACACGCCCGCGAGCGGTATGGGCGGTACAAGTTTCTGCGGCGGGTGCCAGCCAAGAACCTCGTACACCTGGCCAGCTTTGATAGGTTTGACCAAGTACGTGGTGTGTCGCCACTGGCCGCAGCCTACAACTCGTTTCAGGACGTGTACGAGGGTGTTGACTACGCCCTCGCTAAGATGAAAGTAGAGCAGCTATTTGCTCTGGTCATTTCCTCTGCCAACGCCAACGGTACAGGAGAGTATACCAGAAACGGGGATGGCACCTATGATGTGGACTTCGGAAAAGGCCCCATCAAGATGGAGATGGATCAGGACGACACAGCACAGTTCCTGACCTCAGACAACCCCGGAAGCAATACTCAGGACTTCATCAGCTTAGTGTTGAGCATGGCCATCAAGGCTCTGGACCTTCCTATCAACTTCGTGGACGAATCCCGAACGAACTTCTTTGGATCACGGGCAGCTTGGATGCTGTATGACAGATCCTGTAAAGCCAAGCGTGACGTGGTGCTTGAGTCACTTCGGCGTATCACAGTCTGGAAGCTACAGCAGTGGATCATATCAGGTCTACTTGTACTTCCCGACGGGATGACTGTCAACGATGTTCCGTTCGAGTGGGTACACAGGGGTATGCCTTGGTGGGACCCCGTCAAAGAGATATCAGGTGATGTTATGGCTATTCAGGCAGGTCTGGATAACCCATACAGAATCTGCAAGGAACGTGGCAGGGGTGAGTTTGATGAGAACCTGAAACAGATTGCCAAGGCCAAAGAGGCAGCGGAGTTACTAGGCATACAGCTAAGTTTCATCCCACCTGAGGTTGAGGAAAACCCTGAAGACCCTGACACACAAGAGGATGATGTATAATGCCAGTCATTGAAAATAAACCTACGCGGTTCCGCAGTGCGTTCAACAAAGGGGGAAGCCTCACAGTTGATCGCGAGGGCGGTAAGTTTGGCAAGGGCGTAATCTACTCGACGAGCATTATCACTCGCGGGGAAGCCCTTGGCCACGAACTGTGGGTAGACCAAACCTTCCTGTCACAAGTAGAGGAGGGTATCAACTCCAGCCCTACTGGTATCAAGGCACGATTTACCCACCCCGGTCTATCCAGTGACGGAGTGGGTACAAAGCTGGGTAAGTTCTACAATGCTGTTGTTAAAGGTGATCAGGTCTTTGCTGACCTGCATTTCCAAGAGGCGGCGTATAACACCCCTGATGGGGACCTCGCCACCTACGTACTTTCATTAGCAGAGGATACCCCCGAAGACTTTGGATTATCCATTGTATTCGATCATGACTTTGAAGCCTCAGAAGAATATGACGAGGCTGTATCCCTTGGGGCAATCCAAGGCGACAAGGGAAATGAAGAGGGCTACTCTTACGCACGACTATCACGCATCTACTCCTGCGACGCAGTAGACAGCCCGGCGGCCAACCCCAGTGGGTTGTTCAAACGGGGGCAGGAGTCGGCTATTGATGCAGATGCTTATTTACAATATGTGCTTGGCCTTTCAGATGTGAAGCCAACACAGTCCTCATTCGCAGTGGATGGGGATAGGGCCAAGCAGTTTGTTGCTAGGTTCTTGTCACGTCAGGGTGTAACTCTTTCTACTCTAGGAGAAGACAAAATGGCGGACGCAATTGATGCTCCGGTTGAAGACACACAGGACAAGGATACTTCTCCTAGTCGTGCGGACTTCAATGCAGAACTTGGTGCTTATGTAACAGCATTCGGGGTTTCAGAAGGTACTGGCTGGTTTCTTAAAGGCGTGGCCTTTGGGGAAGCACAGAGCCTCCACATTAAGAACTTGACTGCAAAGGTTGCGGACCTGTCAGAAAAGCTAGCGGCCTCAGAGGCTAAGATCGCTTCACTCGCGTTGGGTGAGGATGAAGGCACCGAGTTCAGTGCCGACGATGCAGCCGAAAAGGAAAAGTCCCTTTCGTCTAAGATTCGTATCTCCGGTAAAAACTACGGTAAGTAATCCAACCCTGTTCCTGAAAGGAATTTAGCCTAATGGCCAATGATCTGTTCACAGTAGCGGACTTCATCAGTGATGCACTTGATGTTGATCCGACAATGACAAGTGAAGTTCTGAATGGTTCTCCGTTCATCTCACGTCTGCCTATCGGCGACACCTCGGATGGTTCTGAAACTCACAGCTACAACAAGTACACGGGTGCTCCTGTAGTTGGTTTCCGAGCCGCGAACGCTGGACGAGACTACGACTCAAGTGCGGACACCGTCGTTACGGTGGCTTGCACTATCTTAGACTTCTCATGGCGTGTTGACTACGCTGTAGCGAACGCATGGCGTAGAGGTGCAGAAGACCTGATCGCCCGTGAAGGTGCCCGGCATCTTGCGGCGGCTCTATTCAAGCTGGAGAAACAGTGCATTTATGGCACGACTGCTCTTGGGGATTCAGCAGGGTTTTCAGGACTCCTGAACAACACTGATCTTGATGCCCTTGCCGATGACATGGTTATCAACGCGGCGGGTTCAACTGCCGATGTACAAAGCTCCGCGTTTGCGGTACGAACGGGCTTTGATGATTGCCGACTTGTCACACCAATGTCTCGCGGCATTAGTCTTGGCGATACGATTGTCACTGAAGCGAATGATACCAACTATCCGGTGTACTACACGCCAGCTTCAATGTACATCGGTTTCCAGATGGGTGGCAAGTACTCAAATGGCCGTATCTGCAACATCAACAGTGTTACAGATACTAAGCCTTTGACGGACGACCTGATCTCTGATCTGCTGTCTCAGTTCCCTTCAGGGATGGGTCCAAGTTTCATGATCATGAACCGAACGTCTCTGAAAGACCTTCAGCAGGGTCGTACAGCTACCAATCCTACTGGTAACCCTGCACCATTCCCTTCAAGTGCGTTTAACGTACCTATCTTCACGACGGACGGCATCGTCCAGACTGAAGCAGTGGAAGTGTAACATGAGCGACGATCTGTCTCCGTTTGAGCGGGCACTAAGTACGGGATTAAGAGTTACCCGGAATGCCGTTGGTGTTCCGGTGACCTACCTGAGAGGGGCCACCTCACTAACTATATCAAATGCCGTTCAGGGTTACACCAGTAAGCAATCGATTGATGTTGGGGGAACGGAGCAGGTCGTTGAAACAATTGAGTGGAATATCGGCGTGAATGAACTCTCCGCTCTCGGGCCTCCTGAGAGCGGGGATATCATCACGCGGGTAGTCCAAGGGGTTAGCCATGTGTTTTCCGTGGAATGCCTTTCCCTTGGTGAAACCGCATGGGATTGGTCGGACCCCGGAAGAACACAGTATAAAATCTCATCCCGCAAGGATGGGGCTTCCGCGTTCGAAGTTTCTGAGCCAACCGGCTTTGACTTGGCCGGGGATGAGCTGAGATACTAGGGGGTGCTTTATGGCCAACGGTGCTAGCAGCTTTGTTAAAGGCCATAAATCCATCATAAAGATGCTGGCCAAGCTGCGGAAATCTGATGCAAAGAAGATAGCCAACTCGGCGGTGCTGGCATCAATTAGGGTGGTTCGTCAAGTAGCAAAGGGTAGATTACCCTCGGGTTACAAATACCTTGGCAGGTCCATTAAAACTGGTGCCCGGCGTAACTCTGGCCCCAATCTGTCCGACTCATTTAGAGTCGGTTTTTCTGTTGGTGTTAATAAGTCCAAACAGTTGGGCATTTCTAAGACGACGGCCCGTGGTCGCGGTGATGGAATAGGTATCTCCGCACGTAACGTTCATTGGCTTATCTTAGGGACCTCTCAACGTAGACATAGAAGTGGTAAAAATACCGGCAAGATGTCAATCGCCCCCGGATTTGGCCACTTCATGAAGCGAGCCTTTAACGCATCAGGTGCAGGAATGCGGCGGGCAATGGTAAAAACTGCAAAAACAAAAATTCGACAATACTTGGCCAAAAACCGTGGCCGTAAAGGGTAAAACATAATGGCTAAGATCAAGAGCAAAGGTACAGTCTTTCAGGTATCAGTTTCCAGCCTCCTTACAGCCGTGGCCCAGTTAACGGACATTTCGTTCTCTGGTGCGGAAGTTGAGACGTTCGACTGTACTACACTTTCCACAACCGATGCCGGTAAGGAGTACTCACAGACAGGGTACTCGGAGCCGGGTGAGCTGTCCATTGGAGGCTTCTTCGACCCATCCCTACATGGTACTATTACATCAAACATTACCACCCCCGCTGAAGTGGACTGTGCTGTTGTGTTTGCGGACTCAACAACGTGGACATTTAAGTCAGCGGGTATGTCCCTTGACTTCACCGTCGCTATGTCAGACGGTGTGAAATTTACTTCAACACTTACGTTGACCGAGCTACCCGGCTGGTAAGCAGGAGAGAATAGTGAAAGCCCGATTACTTATCACTTTAATGGCTACGAGCAGTACAGACCCCTCAATCGTTGTGGTTGAAAATGGGGTGAGATATGCACCAGCCGGTAGTGTCATCGAACATGTTGATGCTTACCGGCTGGTACATGGTGGTCTCGCAGAGGCTGCTGATCAAGAATGTATTGACAGAGTGGATGGAATGGACAAACACACTAAGGGTGACTTACGTAGAGCGCATGAGAAATACATGGATGCTCTTCAAGAAGCCCGAGATGAGTTGGTTCAAGATGAAGACGACGAAGACGATGACGACTTCGACGACGAAGACTAGATATAATTCAGCTTTTAACCCCGACTAAGATAGCAGAACAATGCCAAGTGTAATTACAAGAGAACAGTTCCTTACAAAAGCCCCAGTAACTATTCAGGTTGTTGCGGCCCCAGAGCTAGGTGGAATCGTTTACGTCAAGGGTATGACCGCCCGAGAGCGGTCAGCCTTTGAGAAGCAATTCCAGACCTCCTCAGGTAAGAGTAACAAACGCAAACTACAGGAGATTCGCGAACGCCTCGTAGTGGCATGCCTTTGCGACGAGGGCGGAACACTTATCCTCCGCGAAGAAGACGTTGGGGTCGTTGGATCTCAGCCCATCACCGTCGTCGAACGTATTGTTTCAGCAGCCCAGGGAGTCTGTGGCATGTCTGACAAAGACGTAGATGCACTAGTGGGAAACTCCGAAGAGACCGAGGAAGACTTCTAGCCTTCCGTCTGGCCAAGCTAGTAGGCACCGTCGATGTGGACGGCCTACTATCCACCATGACCCCAGACCAGTTCGATGAGTGGGCGGCCTACGATCAAGTAGAACCACTGTACCACACCGAACGAATGCTTGGTCTCATAACCTCAATGCTCTCCCACTACTTCAAGTGCCATTCGGGAGATTCAGAAATCGAACAGGTAGCAACCCCTTGGGTGGAGGAGGTGCAAGCGACCGCCTCAGAAATATCCGCTTCATATAAGGGAAGAAACAATGCCTAGCTTAGGTGATATGGTCGTCTCGATGAGAGCTGATGTTTCCCAGCTCGTAAAGTCGATGAAAACCACTGAAGACCGGATCGGGAGGGTTGCCAAAGCCTCTGATAAAGCGGGATCACGGGTTGCTGCCTTTGGCAAGACTGTTATGGCTTCTGGGGCCTTCCTTGCAATTGGTAAGGCTGTGAAGGGTTCGATTGGCAGCATGATCGAGTTTGACGACCAGATGAGAATGGTCGCCCAGCGGAGCGGTGCTACCGCCGACGAACTATCACTGTTAAGTACAAAAGCACAGGATCTCGGGCGTCACTCATCCTTTACGGCACTGGAGGTTTCGGCGATGATGACCTCACTTGGTACATCCAACTTCAGCCCCAAAGAGATTGACACCATCACCGAAAGCGTCATGCACTTGTCACGGGCTACAGGGACAGATGCCGCTAACTCTGCCATTTATCTTGGCTCAACCTTGCGTGTGTTTAATATGGATGCGACTGAAGCCAGTAAGGTGACGGACATCCTGACGTTTGCTGCAAACAACAGCTTAAATACGCTTGACGACATTGGTGCATCCATGAAATACACCGGCACGGTTGCCCAAGCAATGGGTGTATCCCTATCCGAAGCCACAGCGGCTACGGCGATGCTTGGTAACATGAACATTAGGGGTGAGCAAGCCGGTACCACTATGAGGCGTATCCTAACCCTTACAGGTTCGGACGCTGAACGCATGGCTGATATCTTCGGGAAGTCCTTCACGGATATCGACGGTAACTTCGTTGGCCTGACCGAGGCTTTTGAGATCATGGAATCAGGTACGGCTCACCTGACCGACATAGATAAGATGAAGAAATTCTCGGATGCGTTCGGTATCCTTGGCGTAACGGGGGGCCTTGTGCTGTCTGAGACGGGGGCAAGCGTTCGTAAGATGGCTGATGAGATGGATGCCCTACAAGGGTACGCAAAGAAAGGTAGCGAGGCCCTAGATAAAGGACCCGGTGGGTCCTTGAGGCTACTCATGTCCGCCGTTAAAGGCTTTGCTATCATGTTTGGCTACAAGCTGTCAGAATCCTTCTCTGGTGCTGCCGATTCACTTACAACGTGGATCAACTGGGCGACCGATAACTTTTATCGCTTGACTGACCACTTCGCTCAGGGGTGGCTGATTATTACAGAATCACTCATGTGGGCTGTGAACAACTGGTCGACCCTACTTGAATACTGGTACAAGGATGCCCTGTTGGACATTGTAGGTTTTGGTGAGACTATGAAGCACCTCTTTACAAAAATCCTGCCCGCTTATGTTAGGTGGTTTGGGGAACAATTCGGAAACATTATAGTCACAGCGGGGAACAATGTTCTAACCACGTTCGAGAACCTTGGTAAGAATATCAAGAGTATCTGGGACAACGTCATGGCCTTCATCACAGGTGGGGACTACGACTTTGAAAACATGTGGAAGCCATTAACAGAGGGGTACATCAACACAATTGATGCTATGCCGCTGGTCCCAGACAGGGTAATTACTGGCCTTGAAGCTAGCCTGAAGACGGACCTTGACAAACTTGGTTCATCTTTAGGCTCCACTTTCCAGCAGGCCGTACTGGAGCCACTGGGTACGCTGAAGGGTATGCAGAACGACCCCGGGCGTAAACTTAAATATGAAGATACCCCACCGGGCCAAGAAAAAAAATCCCCCGGTGGCCCCAATAAGAGGAGTGACTACACTACTAAAGCCCCTGATACGGCGTCCGGTAAGTGGGGGGCTTCAATCATGCAGAAGGGAAGTTCAGAAGCCTATAAGGGCATCCTCTCCATGATGGGTCAAGACCGTAAAGATAAGCTAGCCCGTAAACAGATTGCCCTGTTGGCACAGGTTGCGGCTAACACCGCCGCAGCAGCCGCAGCAGTGGCACCAGGACTCGTAGTTGTTGGAGTAACAACCCCATGACCATAACATTAGTTGGTGAAGTTGCAGGAGGGCGGTCAGCGTCTAACGACTCAGGGAAGCGTAAATACGAACGCAAGTTCAAGCTGAAGACCAACAGTGAGCTGGATGGACCCTATGCCATAGGGTCCCACGCGGGCCTACCAGTTATTGGTAATGTTCACCCGGAAGACTCCAATGCGTACTGTAGGTCAATCTCCATTACCAACTCAGATCCTTGGGCAGGTTGGGAGGCAGCGTATAGCTACTCCGATGAGAGATCCTTTGACAAAGATGACCCTGAAGCTGATGAGGTCCTTTTAACGTGGTCTACAGAGCCTTTTGAAGAACTGATTCTGTACGACGTTAATACTAACGAGGCTATTCTAAACTCGGCCCTCGACCCCTTCAGTGACCCGCCCACGCGGGAGGCTGACCACCTAATCGTATCTTTTCAAGCGAACGTAAGAACGGTACCACCCTGGGTGCTTGGCTACAGAAACACCATCAACAGTGATAGTATCAATGTTGATGGGTTAAACATTGGCATTGGCCTAGCTAAAATGGCTGGACTAGGTATTGGTGCGAGGGAGCTTCGGGGGGGAATCTATTTCTACCCCTTATCCTATTCGATCAAGATCAAGCCGGAAGGCTGGGCCTTTGAGCCTCTGGATGCAGGTTTCCGTAAGAGGGCGTATTCAAAAGCGGGGGGTTATTCAGTTATAGACTGCGTCGACGCAGAGTTTAAGCCGGTATCAGAGCCTGTGGGGTTAGATGGAAATGGCGATCAGCTTTTTTCGCCAATACCCAGTGACTTCGTATTCCTTAACTTTGATATCTATAAATCCATGCCATTCTCATTACTACCGGGGATAAGTTCATAATGCCAGGCCCTCCCGCACAGCTAACCCTCGAACTTGCGTTGCAGGTTAAGGAAATGGTTCATGAATATATGCACCAGCTGGAAAACAAGCGGGGGGCTAATGACAGGAGAAGCCCCCGTAGGGGGTTCCACCCAACAAACCATTGTATAGCAAGATCGGGCATACCGGCAGCAGTTGACCTAGATAACCCGGGCATAGGCACCGCAACCATCCTGCGAAGGAACGATGTACGTGGTTTAGTAGACTCACTGATTGAAATTGACGTGGTCAACCGAAACCCTAACATGTCAATTGCAGAGGGTGAATATTTCCGCGTTGAGTACATCTTCAGTGAGTGGGTGCCACATGGTGGTGGCGGCGGTACCGACCAGACTGTCAGATTTAGAATCGTCGCGGCTGGTGGGGCGTGCGTTAATTGCTTTGCTCAAGCTCGTGTTATCTCAGGGCCAGTAGGCACCAGCGGCCCGGACACCCTGCCGGGCAGCACGTATGATGTGGATGCCGAATACTACACGATCGACGTGTGGGATATGGGCGAGGGCTGGCTTAATCACCCACCAGATGAACTGCTGAATATGATTGGCCATGCCATACGGTTAAAAAGTTATGAGGATGGCCCCTGTACTGAGCCGCCCAATGAGAAGTGGGAGATTATTTCTTTGCAATGTCCTGAAGAAGCGGTGTGTGAATAATGGCTCAGAATCCAAGATGTTGTTGTGGCCCTTGCACAATCAGAGATGGTTGCGGGGGCATTGCGTCGTCGTCAGTCGAGGGGCATTGCTGCAAATGTATTCCCGTGCGTGTGTGCGTTTCTTTGTTTTCTGACGCGAATGTTTGCTCTGATACCGACTGGGTCAACGGCACCAGCGTTATCAGCACGGTTGAAGCATTGTGGTCTGATGGTGCAACATGCCCGCGAGAGTATGCTGGTGTGCTGCTTTGCAACGGCGTCG
>Ga0222652_1000659_pt1 | contig 13259 bp, 9 predicted proteins | sample AntAcemetagen371_FD_179803 | JGI IMG/M metagenome (GOLD analysis project Ga0222652, IMG submission 179803) | Saline water microbial communities from Ace Lake, Antarctica - #371 | ecosystem: Environmental > Aquatic > Non-marine Saline and Alkaline > Saline | place: Antarctica: Ace Lake | collected... | reverse complement strand
AAAAAAGTATTATTAATTGGCAATAATGTTGAAGATGATTCAAAAATATTTGTTTTAATTTCTTTGAATTTATTTAAAGATATTCTTTTAGGGTCCACTCCTAAGATCGAACCATATTGAGAATTATCATTTAAATATAAATTTACGTTCTTATAACTATATTCGTGAATTCTAATATTACTTTTAGAAAATTGTTTTTTGGCTTGGAGTAAATATCTTTTATCTGTAAATAAAGCCATATTTTTTTTTAAAATTATTAAATAACAAAAAGTACTATCGAATTTAATAATCTGAAAAACTGGTTTTAATAATAAATTAGTGTTCTCATTAAGATGGATATCGCTATTTGTTATGAAAAGACCATCTAAATTATTTTTTTCTAAATCTGATCTAATTTTTTTTATCAAATTATTGTTCATTTATGTTTTTTTAAAAATTCCAACATTCTCTTTTTACCAGGAGACAAAGACTCATTATCAATATATTTTAATTTTGATTTAAAAGAACCTTCTTTTGAAATATTGGTACTAAATGCAGTATTATTCATTTCCGATAAAAACCTTGAAGGTATAGAGAAATTATTAACACCATACGTATATCTAGAAGTCGCATAAGACATATACAAATTTGATTTAGCTCGAGTTATACCAACATAAGCCAATCTTCTCTCCTCCTCTAATGACTTGTTGCCTTTTTCCTCTAAGGCTCTAGCGCTAGGAAAGATTCCCTCCTCCCAACCAGGTAAGAAAACATGATCAAATTCAAGTCCTTTTGCTCCATGCAATGTCATCAATGTGATATTATTTTTTTCACTATTTTTTATATTGTCATTTACTAAACCTACATGCTCTAAAAATTCTTCTAGATTAGAAAATTCTGACATTGCATTTACTAGCTCTTTTAAGTTTTCGATTCTAGTTTCATTTTCCAATTTTTTTTTAGTATTTTTTTCAATTTCTAACATTTTCATATACCCTGATTCCTCTATAATAAAAATACCAAGATCTTCTAAATTAGTTTTATGCATAAGATCTTTACATTTATCAATCAATGACAGGAAAACTGTAATTTTTATCGAAACAGTTTGAGGAAAAATATTTTTACTCAATAATTTTCTTGAGGATTCCAAGAAACTTATCTTATTTTCTCGAGCATTTTGGATTATAAGATTTAAAGTTTGTTCCCCTATTCCCCTTCTTGGTAAATTTATAATTCTTTCAAATGAAAGGTCACTATCATTTGAATGTGCTAGCTTCAAATAAGCTATAATGTCTTTAACTTCTTTACGTTCAAAAAATCTAGGTCCTCCTATTATTTCGTAAGGAAGCGCATATTTAATTAATTTATCCTCAATACTTCTCATTTGAGCAGTCATTCTAACAAGAATAGAAAAAGAGATGTCTTTATGGGTTATTAGATTTGATATTGTATCAGCAATCCAAAGAGACTCTTCCTCTTGAGAGTAAAAAGATTGAAGAATTATTTTATTATTCTCAATTTCTTTGTTTGCGCATTCTAATTTTTTACCCAATCTATTTTTATTGTGACCAATAATTTCTGATGCAGCACTTAAAATTGAGTCATTTGATCTATAGTTTTTAGTTAATCTTATTACAGGAGCCTTAAAATCATCTGGAAAATTTAAAATATTTTCTACTTTTGCTCCTCTCCATGCATATATAGACTGATCATCATCTCCTACACAAAAAATATTTTTATTCTCATTAAGGAGCAATTTAATCAACTCATATTGAATGACGTTAGTATCCTGAAATTCATCGATTAGTATATGTTCAAGATAACTTTTATAATTATCTAGTATTTGAGAATTATTTTTTAAAATATTATAACTATGAAGAAGTAAATCTCCAAAATCAGCACTATTAATTTCTAATAATCTTTCTTGGTATAAATTATAAATTAAGTCAATATCTTTAATTGAACTGTGTCTTAAGACTGATTTATTATCCGTACTTAAAATAATTTCATCTTTTAAATTTTGTATCTCACTTAATATAATTCCTTCATTTAATTCGTTATCTAGTTTTAAAAAAGAGATAACCTGTTTAATTAGTTTTTTTTGATCCTCAATATCAAGTATAGTAAAATTAGGTTTTAAACCAACAATCGAGCAGTGCTTTCTTAAGAATTTTGCAAAGATTGAATGGAATGTTCCAATCCAATGACTATTAATTGATAAATTTAACTCTTTAGAAACTCTATTTTTAATCTCACCAGCAGCTTTATTAGTAAAAGTAACTGCCATAATAGATTGAGGATTCACTCCTATATTTTGAACAAGATAAGCGAATCTAGAAGTTAAAACTCTTGTTTTTCCAGTTCCAGCACCAGATAATACTAGTATTGGACCATTTTTATAAACAACCGCTTCGTGCTGTTCTGTATTGAGGTTATCAAGAATCATGTTATATAAATGCTATGTTTAATTACATTAAAGTCATTATTTTAAATATGATTTTTATATTTTCTATAAATTTATATATATCTGCTGCAGAAATAATAATCGATGATGATAAAATATCTGAAGGCACATATGTGTATGATCCCTATGAAGGAATTAATCGTGCTGTTTTAAGTTTTAATATGGCTATTGATGACATAGCAATTCAACCAGCTATTAGTACTTATAAGGTAATTACGCCTGATATTGCCGAAAAGGGTATATCAAATTTTTTTTATAACCTAAAAGAACCTTTAAAAACTATTACATTTTTACTTCAGGGCGATCTAAAAAATTCTATGAACTCCATGGGGAGATTTATTGTAAATACAACAACAACATTAGGGCTATATGATACTTCTAAACACTTACGTTTAAAAAAAAATAATAGTGATATGGGAATAGTACTTGGGAAAGCTGGTATTAATTCAGGTCCTTATTTGATTATACCCATAATAGGACCGACAAACTTTAGAGATTTAACTGGAAAAGTCTTGGACTTATCAATCAATCCAATAAGTTTAATGAGTGCAGGCTCTTCTGTGAACTATACTATAGGCTCAGCTTTTTCTGTGAGAGCTGAATATGATAAAGAATTAAAAGATCTGAAGTCAAATTCTAACGACCTTTATAATTCTTTAAAATTAATTTATCATCAACGTAGAATGGGAGACATTAATAATGATTACCTTAAAGATTTACCAGTACCAGAAATTTATATAGATTAAAAATCAATGTTAAAAAAAATTAAATATTTTTTAATTATTTTATTTATACCTTTACTTCTCAATGCTAATGAAGAATTAGAAATTTGGTTTACGGATATGTCTAATGACTTTATACAAATTGTTGAAAGAGCTGATAAATCTAATTTACAAAAAGAGCTAAGTTTCCTAATTGAGAAAAAATTTGCAGTTAACTCAATCAGTATGAGTTTAATCGGAAACATCTCTAAGAAAAATAGCCAAGAAAATTTAGACAAATACAAAAAAGCATTTTTATCTCACCTAACAAAGACTCTTTATAATTTAGTTGAAAGATATGACGGTCAGATAATTAAGCTAGATAAAATTGAAAAAGATGTAAATGGATTTTTGATTTACAGTAAATTAGAATATGAAAATAAATCTTATTCTATTGTTTGGAGGGTTGTTTATATTGAAAATGAACCAAAAGTGTTGGATGTAATTATCGAAAATACTTCTTATTATGTTACAAAAAAATCTGAATTTTCTCAAATTTTAAGAGATAATAAAGGAGAATTATCTCAATTAACTAAAATTATTAAAGAAGTAAATCTTAATTAAACTTTGGTGGGCCCGGCAGGACTCGAACCTGCGACAACGGCGTTATGAGCACCGCGTTCTAACCAACTGAACTACAGGCCCTTGTTGTCTTTTAGCTACCACCGATCAGAAATGCTGATCTTGTTTTCACAATTTCCACAAGGAAGGGTTAGAAAATGTATATTAGAAATAGATTACAAAAATCAGAAGTTCAAGCAAATTATACTTATGAATCCATAAAGGATTTAAGTTTTTTAGATCTAATTGGATGCTTTAATTTTCTTAATGCTTTCGCTTCAATCTGCCTAATTCTCTCTCTAGTAACACTAAATTGTTGACCAACTTCTTCCAGAGTGTGATCAGAAGACATTCCAATACCAAATCTCATTCTTAACACCCTTTCCTCTCTAGGAGTCAAGGTAGAAAGAATTTTAGTAGTAGTTTCTCTTAAGTTTAACTGCATTACAGCCTCTTCGGGAATTACTGCATTTTTATCTTCAATGAAATCACCTAAGAAACTGTCATCATCATCCCCTATAGGGGTTTCAAGACTTACTGGTTCTTTTGCTATTTTTAAAACTTTCCTTACTTTTTCAATAGGCATCTTTAATCTTACTGAAAGCTCTTCAGGTGTAGGTTCTCTTCCCAATTCAAGAATTAATTGTCTGCTTGATCTTACAATTTTATTTATAGTTTCGATCATATGAACTGGTATCCTTATGGTTCTTGCTTGATCTGCAATAGATCGAGTTATAGCCTGCCTAATCCACCAAGTTGCGTAAGTAGAAAATTTATAGCCTCTTCTATACTCAAACTTATCTACGGCTTTCATTAATCCGATGTTGCCTTCTTGAATTAAATCTAAAAACTGAAGACCTCTATTTGTATATTTTTTTGCAATAGAGATAACTAGTCTAAGATTAGCTTCAATCATTTCTTTTTTTGCTTGATTAGCAGTTCTTTGACCAGATTGTATTTCTCTAACTTTTTCTTTAAATTCTATAGTGTTTTGATTTGCAATTTTTGATAAATCCAATATTTCCTTATAAACATCTTTTATTTGATCGGAATATTTTACAAATAAATTTTTGAATCGATCGTCTGAAGAAGACATGAACTTATGATAAATAGCATAACTATCCTTTAGGCTATGATGCTTTAAAAAAACATCTCTAGGTATTTTAGTTTGATTAGAGTAATTAAGAATAAGGAGTTCCTTTGACTGAATTTCCTTATTTATTGAATACAAATGAAGGATAATCTCTTCGAGTTTATGAGGCTTAATTTTAATCTCAACAAAGTATGCCAATATTTCATTTTGATATTTTGTTAAATCTTTTAGAGATTTGACATCTACAATTTTAGTAATATTTTTATTTTTTTTAATTTTTGTTATATTCTCTGATAGAGCTAAAACCCTATCTAATTTTTTTAGAATTTCAGGTTTATAAAAATCCTCAATAACAGAAATTGAAAAGCTTTCATTTTCTAAGTCTTCAGAAGTCGTCTCCTCAAGTTTTTCTTTTTCAACTTCTAGACCTTGGTCTTTAAGTAATTGTTGTTTTTCTTTAACTAAGGCTTTCTTTTTATCATTTATAATTTTTTGGATTTCTTTTCTTTTTGATGAATTGGAATAAGGATCATTGTCCTCATTAAAGTACTCATCAAAATCGACAATTTCTCTAAGATTAATTTCATTATTCTTTACTTCTTGAACCCATCTTTTAATTATATCTAAGGAGGCAGGACATTCCAAAATGGAATTCATCATTTTGTCTAATCCAGATTCAATTCTTTTTGCAATAGCAATTTCACCTTCTCTTGACAATAGTTCAACATTACCCATTTCTTTTAGGTACATTCTTACCGGATCATCACTTTTTACGCTTGGGGCTTTTTCCTCTTCCTCAGAATCATCATTTTTAGAATCATTAGCACTATCAGAATCAGTGGTTGCATACTTAATTAAAAGTTTATGAAGATCTTCGTCAATATTCTCTAAATACTCTAAAAAATCTTTAGTAGTTATTATTACATCTTCTATTCTGCTGAATGATTTTATAAAAATTTCACATTTAGCTAATATCTCTTTATCGAATTCCTTTAATATTAGATCGCTTAATTTTTTTTCATTTTCAATTAATAGAAAATCTTTAGCACTTATAGGTTTATTGGATTTATTTAATTTTTTTTCTTTAGTAGATGTGGAGGTTTTACTCACCTTAGACTTATCGGACTTTGGTGATTTTTTTTTATTTTCTTTGACTTTATTCATTTATGATTTTGTCTTATTTATGTATTCTAATGCTTTTTCAACTTCTAGGTAGAAATCACCCTCAAAAGAGGAATTGGCAAATCTACATAATCTGCGAATCTCTCTTGAAAATAGTTGATTTTTTGTAAAATTCAATCCCTTTAAATCAAGTAATTCAAATAAATCTGCTGGAGATTTATTGAAATGTATAGTTTTTGTAATTAAAGATCTAATATCCTCAAAAATACCTTCAAAATTTGATATTAAAAGTAAATCGTATATCTGCTCTCTCTCCTTTAAATTTTCAATAAATGCGAGAATAACACCTGCACTAAATTTTGACTTAAGGTCATTTTTAATATCAAGATTAATATTATTTGAAGTATTTGGCTTACTTTTAATACTTTGAAAATCTTTAAAATGGAACTTTAGGACATCTTTCAAGTCTTTATTGGCTGTGTCATTTATTAACTGCTTAAGAAATTTCTTTCCTTTGTATTGAGTTTCCAGGTTTTCACTTAATGAAAATTTTTCTAAATATTTTTCAATAAATTTTTCAATTGTTAAGGGTTTTTTTAAAGTATCCTTAAGGTAGTTAATTTCATTGTTGTCTATTAATTGATCGGGATCAGCATCTTTAGGTAATAAAACAAATTTAACGCCTAATTCAAAATTATTATCTTTAATTAAATTATCTAGTAACCTAAGCATTGAATTTCTTCCAGCGGTATCACCATCAAGACAAATAATGCATTCAAAACCTCTTTTTACAATTTCTATAATTTTTTCATGATTAATAGAAGTTCCAAGAGGCGCTACTACATTTTTAATATTATTTTGATGCATTTTAATAACATCGAAATAACCTTCCGTGATAATTACTTTTTTTTCTAAATTTTTAGTTATAGCCATTTCATTAAATAAAATATTTTTTTTCTTAAAGACTTTAGTTTCACTGCTATTGATATATTTAGGCATGTCATCGCCTGTTGTTCTGGCACCAAAACCAAAAACTTTATTGGAACTACTGAAAATAGGTATAATTACCCTGTTGGAAAAAAAAGAATATAAATTAGCATTATTTTTTTTAAGAATAGATGATTTGAGAAGTTCATCTTCACTAAAATTATTCATTAGATTTTTTGTGAAATCTTTTTGATTTAAAAGAGATCCTAATTTAAAAAAATCAATACTCTCTTCATTAAATTTTCTTATATTTTTATAATAATTTAAATGACTTTTATTATTAAATAACTCTTTGTGAAAATAATTTTTTGCAAACTCATTGATATCATAGATATTCTGATAATCCTGACTTCCTTTATAGGATTGGAGTTGGACTCCAGATTTATCAGATAGTTCATTTAAAGCTTCTTTAAAAGTGTATCCTTTAACTTTAATTAAAAAATCAAATACGTTACCTCCCTCGCCAGTACTAAAACATTTGTAAATTTTTTTTTCTTCACTTACGGAAAATGAAGGTGTCTTCTCATTTTTAAATGGACTTAAACCAAAAAAATTTGAACCTTTTTTTGTAAGAGATATATGCTTACCTATAATCTCTACTATCGATATCCTATCTATAATTTCTCTTACTGTGTCATTTGACATTATCTAATTTAGCAAACTATTGGCAAACTTAGCCGCTTTTGACAAATCAATTTCATTTCCTTGATTGGATTTTAACAAACCCATTAATTTACCAAAATCTTTCTTTTCGAAATTATTTTCAGAAATATATTTTTTAATTAAATCCTCAGTTTCTTTATCGCTTAAATATTTTGGCATAAACGACTCAAGATATAATAAATCGTAGTTAATAATGTCAATTTTTTCTTGATCATTAACTTGAACTAAATACTCCTTAGTTTCCTTTTTTTGCTTAACTATAGTTTTAATAACTTGTTGAAAAGAATCATCCGATACACCAGATATATCTCTAGGCAGATTCTCTCTTATTAAAAGATTTTTAAGCTCAGATAAAACGTTTCTAGATACGGCTAAAAGTTTTTTATCACCCGCTTTTAGAGCATTTTTTACATCAATATTAATTTTTTCAGCTAAACTCATTTGAAAATCTCCTTTAATAATATACTAATACACATGTTTTAACATGGTTCTAATTGATAATTCTCTAATTCAAAATTATCAAGAGGCATTTTTGATTTATGACGAAAATCATATTTTTAAAGGCAAACTTCTTTCTCACCATGAATCAATAATATCTGAGATTTGCTTTAATACCAGCATGACCGGTTATCAAGAAATTTTAACTGACCCCTCTTATAAATCACAATTTATTACTTTTACTTTCCCTATGATAGGTATTGTAGGAACAAACAATGACGATTATGAGTCTTGGAAAATTCATGCGTCTGGCCTAATAGTTAAAGAATTAGTGACAGATTCATCTAATTGGAGATCTACAGAAAACTTTATAAATTGGATGATTGATCAAAAATCTTCTATTTTTTGGGATATTGATACAAGAGCACTAACTTCTCTAATAAGAGACAAGGGCCCAAAAAATGTGATGATTTGTACTAAAGAGAATCTTGAAAAAAAATCTTTAAAAGAAATTATTAAAGAAATAAATGATTATAAAAAATTAGAAGAAAATGATGTGATCGCCGATTACACTATTCAACTAAATAAAAAAAATCACAATCCTGAAGGCAAATTAAAAATTGCTTTTCTTGATTTCGGAGCAAAAGACAATATTAAAAAAAGCTTAATCAAAAGAGATTGCTCTATAGATGAGTATGATATGAACTTTTCTTCTGAAGAGATAATAAGCAAAAATTATGATGGGATTTTTTTAAGTAACGGTCCTGGGGACCCTAAAAAAGTTTTTTCAAATATTGAAAAGGAATTAACTTTACTTATTAATGAGAAGATACCTACTTTTGGAATTTGTCTTGGACATCAAATTCTTTGTTTGGCATTAGGAGCAAAAACAAAAAGAATGAAAAAAGGACATCGTGGAGCTAATCATCCTGTTAAAAACTTATTAAATAATAAAGTTGAAATTACTTCACAAAATCATGGATTTGTTGTAATTGAAAACAGCATTCCTGAAAATATGGAAATAACTCATTTATCTTTATTTGATAATTCGATTGATGGTATGAGATCGACTAATCAGCCTTTATTTTCGGTTCAATATCACCCTGAATCAAGTCCGGGTCCTCATGATAGTAGATATTTATTTGATGATTTTATCACTCTAATGGAAAAAAATGCCAGCTAGAAAAGATATATCAAAAATACTAGTTATTGGTTCGGGTCCTATTGTGATAGGACAAGCTTGTGAATTTGATTACTCGGGTAGTCAGGCTTGTAAAGCTCTTAAACAAGAAGGTTATGAGGTTATTCTAATAAATTCAAATCCTGCAACTATTATGACTGACCCTGAATTTGCAGACAAAACATTTATAGAACCAATAAATTCGACAATAGTTAAAAAAATAATAGAAATAGAAAAACCCGATGCCATTTTACCAACAATGGGAGGTCAAACGGCATTAAATGTAATAAGAGAATTAAACAATGAGAAGTATTTTGAGACAAGTACTATAAAAGTACTAGGAGCCAGTCCTAAATCTATAGATGTAGCTGAAGATAGAGAGCTTTTTGCACAAGCTATGAAAGAAATCAATTTAGAGACTCCTTTTAGTATTATTGTCGATGATAAATCCGATTTAGAAAAAATTAGTCATGAAGTTGAATATCCAATAATAATGAGACCTTTTTATACCTTAGGGGGCACTGGAGGGGGTATAGTTAGCAACCAAAAAGAATTTTGCATAAAAGTTCAAAATGCAATTGATTTAAGTCCAGTCAAAAAAACTTTAGTTGAAGAATCTTTAATAGGATGGAAAGAATTTGAATTTGAAGTAGTAAGAGACAGGAAAGACAATTCAATTATAGTTTGCTCGATTGAGAATCTTGATCCAATGGGAATTCATACTGGAGATAGTATTACTGTAGCTCCAGCTCTGACGTTAACTGACAAAGAATATCAAGAACTAAGAAATCAAAGCATAGCTATTTTAAAAAAAATTGGAGTTGAAACAGGTGGTTCAAATGTTCAATTTGCTCTTAACCCATTAAATGGAAGAATTCTAGTAATTGAAATGAATCCTAGGGTAAGTAGATCTTCAGCATTAGCTTCTAAAGCAACAGGTTTTCCAATAGCAAAAATTGCAGCTTTATTAGCTGTTGGCTACACTCTAGATGAACTAGATAATGACATCACTAAAGTTACTCCAGCAAGTTTTGAGCCAGTTATTGATTATATAGTTACTAAAATACCTAAATTTAATTTTGAGAAATTCAATGGCACCCCCTTAGAATTAAATACTGCTATGAAATCTGTTGGGGAAATTATGTCGATTGGAAGAACTTTTAAGGAGTCTATTTTAAAGGCATTATATTCTATGGAATCTGAGACATATGGATTTGAAAAAAATCATTCTCTTTTAAATATCACAGATGAAAAATTAGTAGAAGAACTAGCTAAGCAGCGCCCTGATAGATTATTATTAGTTGCGGAATCAATCAGAAGAAATTTATCTTTACCGGAAATAAATAAATTAACTTTTATCGACATTTTTTTCTTAAGAGAGATAAAGCAAATTATCGATTCAGAGAAAGAAATAATTAAGAAAAATGGAATTCTAGATGAAGAGTTTTTAATTTCGATTAAGAGTCTAGGTTTTTCGAATCAGCATATAGCTAATCTCTCAAAATTATCCCTTAAAGATATATTAAAAAAAATGGAAAACCTTAAAATTAAAACCATTTTTAAAAGAGTTGATACATGCGGTAATGAGTTTAATTCATCAACAGCCTACCTTTACTCTACTTTTGAAAAAGAAATTAACTCTTATAGCTGTGAGGCAAGGCCTGAAAATAAGAAAAAAATTATTATACTTGGTTCTGGACCTAATAGAATTGGTCAAGGGATTGAATTTGATTACTGCTGCGTGCAGGCTGTAAAAGCTTTTAAAAATCTTGGCTATCAAACAATTATGATCAACTGTAATCCTGAAACTGTTTCTACTGACTATGATACATCGGATAAATTGTATTTTGAGCCTTTAGATTTTGAATTTGTTAAAAATATTATTGATAAAGAAAATGAAGCCGGTGAAGTTGAGGGGGTGGTTGTTCAATTTGGCGGTCAAACCCCATTAAGAATTGCAAATAAATTAAAGGAATATAATTATAAAATATTAGGTACATCTTTTGATGCTATTGATATTTCAGAAGATAGAGAAAGATTTCAAAAATTAATTTCTAAAATAGGACTGAAACAACCAAAAAGTGATATTTCTCTTGGAACTAAAGAGTTATTAGTTAAATCAGGAAAACTAAATTTTCCAATTTTACTCAGACCTTCGTATGTAATTGGCGGTAGAATGATGGAAAAAATGAACAATCTAGATGATGTAAAAGAATATATAGATCAAAACTATTGGGCCCTTGAAAATAATGTGATTTTAATTGATGAATTTCTAAAAGATGCAACGGAAGTTGATGTGGATATTTTAAGAGATAATAAAGGATCTGTTATGATTGCTGGAATTATGGAGCATATAGAAGAAGCGGGAATTCATTCTGGTGATAGTGCCTGCTCAATTCCAACTTTTTCTTTAGATAATAATACTATTGATCAAATTAAAAAATTTACAATTGATTTAGCAAATTCTCTTGAAACTATTGGTTTAATGAATGTGCAGTACGCTGTTAAAAATAAAGATATATATATATTAGAAGCAAATCCAAGAGCATCTAGAACAATTCCCTTTTTAGCTAAAGCATTAGGAATTCCTTTTATAAGAATAGCAGCAAGTCTTATTGCGGGAAAATTATTGAGTAAAGATATTATGGAAATTGACACTAACAAGTTGCCTTATTTTGCTATTAAAGAAGCAGTATTCCCTTTTAATAAATTTCCTAATACTGATGTAATACTAGGACCTGAAATGAAAAGTACTGGAGAAGTAATGGGAATAGATGAGGACTTTGATATAGCTTTTTTTAAAAGTCAGTTAGCTGCAGGACAAAAGATAAACAATATTAAAAATATTTTTATTTCAGTAAAAGATGAAGACAAAGAATCTATGTCAAAAATAATTGAAGAATTAGTTTCTTTTAACTTTAGTATCTTTACAACGAAAGGTACTTATTTATATTTAAAAGAGAAAAATATTCCGTCTGAAGTTATAAATAAAGTAGCAGAAGGTTCACCTCATATTGTTGAATATCTAAGACAAGGTAAAATTGATCTAGTCATCAACACAACTGAGAATAAGCAGGCAATAAGAGATAGTTTTACCATTAGAAGAACAGCTGTTGACTTAAATGTGCCCTATTATACAAACCTAAGAAGTGCCAAAATTTTATGTAAATCCATCATAAAACTCCAAAATACAGAACTTAAAGTTAAACCAATACAAAAACATCATGTTTATAGCATAAAAAATTCATTTGAATTTTAGTCATAAATTTAATACTTTCTTAATCTACTCAATTAAGAAGTAAATTTAAAAATGGATAAAATACCAATGACAGAAAATGGGCAAAAGAGGCTCATAGAAGAATTAAAAACACTTAAAACATTTGAAAGACCACTTATAATAAAAGCAATAGCTGACGCAAGATCAAATGGAGACCTTTCTGAAAATGCTGAATACCATGCAGCAAGAGAAAAACAAAGTTTTATCGAAGGACGTATAGCTGAAATAGAAGACATAATATCAAAAGCTGAGGTTATTGATTTAACTCTTCTTTCAGGAAGTATTATTAAATTTGGAGCTTCTGTAACTATTATTAATCTTGAAGATAAAAAAGAATCAAAATATCAACTAGTTGGCGAAGTCGAAGCAGATATTGAAAGTAAAAAAATATCAGTAACAAGTCCTCTTGCCAGAGCCCTAATAAGTAAAAAAAAAGGAGACTATATAGAAGTTTCAACACCTAAGGGAGTCACATCTTACGAAATTAAATCAGTAAGATTTAAATAATATTAATTGAAAGAATTTCAAATTCTAACTATTAGCGAAGGAGCCGCTGGCATGAAAAGTCAGATTGAAGGCTTAGCAAATTTAATAGGATACAAATATAGAAATATAGATTTAAAAATACACTATTTATTTAAAGTATTTCCTGTTCAATTAATTCCTTCCAATACTTTAATTATAAAAAATATAGATGACTATCAAATAAGTAAGCCAACAGTCCTCATCAGCTG
>Ga0222652_1000658_pt1 | contig 13320 bp, 14 predicted proteins | sample AntAcemetagen371_FD_179803 | JGI IMG/M metagenome (GOLD analysis project Ga0222652, IMG submission 179803) | Saline water microbial communities from Ace Lake, Antarctica - #371 | ecosystem: Environmental > Aquatic > Non-marine Saline and Alkaline > Saline | place: Antarctica: Ace Lake... | reverse complement strand
AAGATTTCAAATTACCTAAACCAATTTTCTTGACATGGGTCATGAGTTAATGAAGTTGTAAGTCAGTGGATGCGTTTGCGTGCACTGGAGGATTCTATACCCAGCATTTCACGGTATTTGGCGACAGTTCGACGGGCGACGACGATGCCTTCACTTTTAAGCATTGAGGCCAATTTACTGTCGCTATAAGGCTTCTGCGGATGTTCTTCGCGAACCAGTTTTTGAATAAGGGCCTTGATGGCAGTGGAGGATGCTTCTCCTCCAGAAGTGGTAGATACCTGACTTGAGAAAAAATACTTGAGCTCGAATATACCGGCCGGACAGCTCAGATATTTCTGGTTGGTCGCCCGGGAGATAGTTGACTCATTAAACCCTAGTGCCTCGGCCAAGTCGCGCAGCACCAAAGGTCTCATATATTCTGGCCCTTTTTCGAAAAACTCAACCTGATTGGTGACAATTGATGTGGCTACTTTCAGCAGGGTATCGTACCGGCTTTCCAGGCTGCGCAGAAACCAGCGGGCTTCCTGGTATTTGCCTTTCAGGTATTGTTGATCCTTGTCGGAAGTTCGACTGACGAACTCGGTGTACTGTTCTGTAAGCTTGATTTTTGGCAGGGTTTCCGGATTAAGAGAGACAACCCACTGCCCTTTGAGTTTATCAACTAGTACATCGGGAACGATGTAATCGGCTGCGGTTTCCGCATACTGAGCGCCAGGTCTTGGATTAAGGCTTTTTAGCAGATCAAGGGCTAGCATAATGCTTGCCTCGCTACTCCTGGATTGTTTCATCAGGATGCCGAGGTCTCCCTGGGAAACCAAGGGCAAGAACTTGTCAACAATCTTGATTGCGGTTTTCAGGGCTGGGTCTTCGGAATATCCAGGTTCGCCACTGAGCAACTTTAACTGAATCAGGAGGCACTCACGAAGATCCCGTGCACCGACGCCGGGTGGATCGAAGTGTTGAATTCGATGAAGCACGGCTTCAATTTCATCCAGCTCAGCCGGCTCTTCCAGTGCTGCCGCGGCAATGAGCTCATCCTGATTGGCCTGCAGAAGGCCATCGTTGTCAATGGAGTCGATTATCGCTTCACCAATAATCAAGTCGCGTTCGGATATATGGGAAAGGCGTAGTTGCCAGCTAAGATAGTCATGCAGACTTTGCGAGGTAGTTTGCTCAATACTGGTGAAGTCTTCTGCCGGAAGCTGGTTGCCTGTCTTGCGCGTGGAAAAATACTCTGTGTCCATTGCCTCGCTCATGTCCGCTGGAGGCGGCTCAGCCATTTCATGAGCTGTTTGATTGTCGTCTGGGGTGGCCGTAGTGGCGTCTTCGTCGATTTCCAGTAACGGGTTGGAGTAAAGGTTTTCCTGGATTTCCTGCTGGAGTTCCAGCGTGGAAAGTTGCAACAATTTGATCGCCTGCTGCAGTTGCGGCGTCATTTTTAGTTGTGTACTGATTCCGAGAAAAAGCTTTTGCTTCATTAGTTTTGGAGCTATCGAAGAAATTTTGGAGAAGTCTGGATTTTAACGGTACGTTTTTTGCTTCACAAATGCTTTGCGCACCATGATTGATCATACGCGAAGATAGCCACATGTTTTACCGTAAAGTAAACCGGCGGTCTGGACGAGTGTCTGTTAGAGGCGAAAATCCTTGCCCAGGTATACAGAGCGAACCAGTTCATTATTGAGAATGGCTTCGGTATTGCCTTCGGCAATGATATGACCTTCGCCGACAATGTAGGCCTTATCGCATAAAGAGAGCGTTTCACGCACATTGTGGTCAGTGATCAAAACGCCTATGTTTTTTGATTTCAGGTATTGGACGATCTTTTTAATGTCTCCGACTGATACGGGATCGACCCCGGCAAATGGTTCGTCCAGAAGAATAAACTGCGGGTTAACCGCCAACGCGCGAGCAATTTCTACGCGCCTCCTCTCGCCGCCGGATAGAGACATCCCCAAGCTGTGCCTAATATGATCAATGTGAAACTCTTCGATGAGCTCCTCTACTCTGGCTTTGCGTGTGGATTTGTCAATTTTGGCGGATTCCATTACGGAAAGAATATTTTCTTCGACGCTTAGTTTGCGAAAAACGGATGCTTCCTGCGGCAGGTAACCCAATCCCATCCTGGCGCGTACATGTATGGGCGCCAGAGTGATATCTTTTCCGTTTATCCATATTTTTCCGGCATTACCTCGAATCAGGCCTGCAATCATATAAAAGCAAGTTGTTTTCCCTGCGCCATTGGGTCCGAGCAGACCGATAATCTCGCCACTGTCCACCTTGAGAGAAACATCGATGACGACTTGTTTTTTGCCATAGGATTTGGCGAGTCGTTGTGCTTCCAGCGTTGCCATAAATCAGTTTCCGGTTCCCAGGGATGGAATAGTGACTCTCACCCTGTTGCCATTGTCGCTGGATTCCTGATTATTATTGCGATTGTTGGCCTTAAGGAGGTGGTTGCGAACATCGTAAGTAATCAGCGCTCCATTAAGGGTGGCACCATCCTGAGTCAGGCTTGCGTTCTGGATAAGATTAATCAGGTCATCCTGCAGCAGGTATTCGATGGTGCTCGCCTGGGCGATGACCTTGCCCTCGTTTTCTGCCGGAAGCTGTTCGTAGTAGGCCCTGTCGCCTGTTGCAACGAGTCTGTAAACATCGCCGCCCTCGAAGTAAATGCTAATCTCGGCGGCTTCGAGCAGGATGCTTCCTTGGGAAAGTCGAACATTACCACTGTAAATTGTGTAGCCATCGAGTTCATGAAACTCGGCCCGATCAGATTCAATTTCAATAGGTTGATCGCGGTCTGACTCAAGTGCAAGTACATTTGTGCAAAGCAAGAGTGCGCTTGCCAGTGCGGCAAGGAATAAATGAATCAGTTGGAACAGCTTATAGCGGCGCATGGCGACTTCTTACTTGACTCGTTAGAACATAAATTGATTTTGCGAGATCCACGCTGATGCCGTCGCTGCGTATATCGTGACCGGTTGCCTGAATGCTCACCGGTGTGTCAGTTTCTGCCAAGTGCATATCAGGATAATAAACCAGTTGAGTGGTTAGCATGACAATGGGGGTATCTGAATCATGTTTTTGCAGTGTTACTTCGCCATTCAGGGTAAGCCGGTTGTCGTTTTGATAAAACACGCCATTTTGGCTGGTCGCAGTCCAGAATCCATCGTCCGTATGTAGCTCGATCGTCGGCTGGCTGATCTGGATCAGTTCGATGGCGTCGAAAGATGTGAGCCTTTGGCTGCTAACGCGCTGAGATTGCAGGCCCCTTTGATCGAATTGGGTTAATTGTGCCTGTTCGAGGATAGTCAGCGGCAAATCGTTGAAAACCTGCTCCGATTGCGGAGCAGGACTGCTGGTAAAATCTACATCAAGATCCCAGATAAATACTGCCAGCGCAATAGGAAGAAAGGTCATAATCAGGAGCAAACGGCTTTCTTTCATCAGCTTTTTAGACCGGATGTTACCTGTTCGTACTTGTCTTGAGCCTTTAATAGGAAATCACAAAACTCCCGCACGGCGCCCTGGCCGCCGGCCAGGGTAGTAATATGATCCGCGACTTCCCTGACGTCAGGATGGCCATCGGCAACAGTGACGCCAAACCCCGAGCAAGCAATTGCCTGGTAGTCGGGCAGATCGTCGCCAATGTATGCAATAGCATCCATGGGAATGCCTTCCTGCTCGGTCAGCTCTCTCAGCGCAAGTGCCTTGTCTTCACGACCCTGAATCAGGTAGTTGATCCCCAATTCATTAGCCCTTCGTTGCACCATTGGGGAAACTCGTCCGGTAATTATGGCGACCTGAATACCTGCTTTTTGCAAGAGCTTGATTCCCAGGCCATCCTTGATATTAAAGCGTTTCTGTTCATTGCCTGCGCTATCGTAGGAAATCACACCGTCGGTAAGCACGCCATCGACATCGAGAACTAGCCACTTGATGGCAGTTAGTCTTTGTCTTGTGTCACTTGGATAATCCTGGGTCAAGGTTCTGGTGCTCACTATTTATACTGATTCGTGGATCATTTTAAGGATCAAATAACACCGGCGCGAAGGATGTCATGCAGATGGATGATGCCTGCCGGGTGATCATTATCATCTACTACGACCAGCGCGGTAATTTTTCGTTCCTCCATAATCCCCAGGGCGTCGGCGGCAAGCTTGCCCTGATGGATTCTCAATGGGTCAGCATGCATGACGTCTGCTGCGCTGACCTCATCTATATTGATGCCTGCATCAAGAACGCGGCGCAGATCACCGTCAGTAAAGACGCCCTTAAGATTGTTATCCATGTCAACTACGGTGGTGATGCCCAGACCTTTGGCTGTCATTTCCAGAAGTACGCGCTTTAGGGGCATGTCATCGGGAACTCTGGGCAGCCTGGCGCCGGAATTCATCAGGTCAGAGACCTTGATAAGCAATCTCTTGCCAAGTGCTCCGGCCGGATGGGAAAACGCAAAATCTTCTGAGGTAAAGCCGCGAGTTTCGAGCAGGGCAATGGCAAGCGCATCGCCCATCACCAGTGCAGTTGTCGTGCTTGCGGTTGGCGCCAGACCCATCGGACAGGCTTCAACCTCGACGCCAACATTCAGGTGAATGTTGGATGATTTGGCAATAGGTGAGTCTGGATTGCCGGTCATGCTGACCAGGGGGACGCCCATAACCTTGATCAGGGGAAGTAGGGCCAGAATTTCACCGGTATTACCGGAGTTGGAGATAGCCAGAACGCTGTCCTCATGAGTGATCATCCCCATATCCCCGTGGCCAGCTTCTGCCGGATGCACAAAAAAAGATGGTGTCCCTGTGCTTGCGAGAGTGGCGGCAACTTTGCGGGCGATGTGCCCGGATTTGCCCATGCCAATCACGATTACCCTGCCTCGGGTTTTCAGAAGACATTCACAGGCTTCCGCAAAACTGTCATCGAGCAGGTTTCCGAGTCGCTCGAGTGCCAGTGTCTCTATCTCAATGGTGCGTTTGCCGATAGCTACAAGGTTTTTATCGGTCATAAGCCTTTGATTTCTCCCGTCCTGATACGATTTGGTTAGCTAGACTAATAGCAGGCCATAATAGCCGATGTATAACAACAGCATCAGCCCGGCGGCGGTTCGGCCAAGTGTGCCTGAGTGGTTGCCTGTTGTGTGGTGAATACAAATAGCGCTTAGCAGAGCGCTCATTAGTAATAACGGTCCGAAGTCCACCCAGAAATTTGCTCCATCAATGAAACCTGGCCTTACAAGCCCGGCGACAGGGAGTACTGCGCTCAGATTAAAAATGTTGGAACCGATGACATTGCCAATGACCATTTCCGAATGCCCCTTGATGGCGCCAGCTACCGACGCCGCCAATTCCGGCAAACTGGTTCCGACAGCAACTATTGTAATACCGATAACCAGATCGCTTATACCGAAATGGCTGGCAACTGTGGTTGCACTCCATACTAGAACATTGGACGCAGCCAGCAAAAGCATAAGGCCGCCAAGCGTGTTTAAAATGGCGCGGGGCCAGGGGGAGCTGTGGACTTTGAGTGTTGGGTCAATCGGGTGGTCTGACGCAGTTTTTACTAAGTAGATCATATAAAAAATCAACAGGCTTGCCAGGGCGAAAGATTCAATTCTGCCCAGATAACCATCCCATAATACCCAGCCGGAAAACAGAGTGATTCCCACCATGATGGGGACTTCTCTGTGGGCAACGCGCGAATCTATGTTGATAGGAAAAACCAGGGCAGTCATGGCCAGAACCAGACCCATGTTGGCCAGATTGGATCCCAGCGCATTACCAACTGCTAATGATGGTGTTCCAGCTACTGCTGCAGAAGCAGAAACCATGATTTCTGGCGCGGATGTACCGAATGAAACAACGGTCAGTCCAATAATTAATGGGCTAAGCCCTATATTGCGAGCAATAGCCGCAGCACCTTCCACAAAAAGGTCGGCGCCCCAAACAAGGACACCAATAGCCAGAGCCAGAATAATAAAGTGGACGTAAATCGGCAGGGAAGACACACGGTACCTTTGTTCAGATTTGAGAGGCGGAATGGTATAGTCCCCGCTGTCTTGTGTCAGCCCATAATTTGGTTCTAGTCACCAATCATTTGAACTACCGTGAAATTCTTATGAATTACCTTAATATCTTAAAAAGTCGAGCTTTTCAAACAACCAGTTTCTGCCTGATATTGTTGATGGCCGGGACAAGCCTGGCCCAGTCTGAATACCCCAAAACTGCGGAGGAAACAATCAGGAGTGTTTTTGGAGACTTGTTTTCCAATCTGGAAGAGTTGATGGATACCTACGATCAAGCTGAGTCGGAGTATTACCGCAGAATTGATTCGGTCATGTCACCCTGGATCGACTATGAAGCTATCGCCAGAGGTGTAATGGGGCGCAAGTACTACACCATGGCTACCGAGGAACAGCGCCAAAAATTTCAGGAGACCTTTAAGCATTCACTGGTAGAAACCTACGGCAAGAGCTTGTTGGGCGTGCAAAACCCCGATTTTGAGCTGGAAACGCCTGGGTCAGGTAATACGGATTCGAATGTGCAAATCAGGCAAACGCTCTTTTCCGGAACCGGGCGAGTTGTGGTGATTTACTCCATGGGGCAGGTTGACGATGGCCGCTGGCAAGTAAGAAACGTGATTTTGGAAGGGATCAACCTTGGCCGAACGTTTAGAAACCAATTTGCCCGCTCAGCCCAGGAATACAACGAGGACCTGGATAAGGTTATCAATAACTGGTCACCAGAGGCATAAGGCCCGGGTGACGAAAAAAAATTAATTAAGAGATTTATCATTGGATTTACAAGATATTGAAAGTCGTATCCGCAGCCACATAGCGGGTTGTGAGGTGCAAGTCGAGACCGATGGCTACTACGTCACTGTGCATGTCGTCAGTGACCAGTTTGAGGGTATGCGTGTGGTCAAGCGTCAACAAACAGTCTATGGAGCCCTGTCGGACCTGATCGCGGATGGTAGTCTGCACGCCGTCAATATAAACGCGAAAGCGCCTTCGGAAGTCGGCTAGGATCGAATTATGGACAAATTGATTATTGAAGGCGGTGTTTCACTGCAGGGTGAAATTCGCATTTCCGGTGCTAAAAACGCGGCATTGCCTCTGTTGGCGGCCACATTGCTAACCCAGGACAAAATGCGGTTAGCAAATTTGCCACACCTACATGACATCACGACCATGATCGAGCTGCTCGGTTGTATGGGTGTTGAAGCTGTGATCGATGAGAAACTCTGTGTTGAGGTAGATAACGGTCCAATACACAGCTTTACTGCGCCCTATGAATTGGTAAAAACCATGCGTGCTTCAGTATTGGTGCTTGGGCCCATGTTGGCTCGATATGGCCAGGCGCGGGTTTCCTTTCCCGGTGGCTGTGCTATCGGTTCCCGTCCGGTAGACCAGCACTTGCGAGGGTTGGAACTGATGGGGGCCAGAGTCGATATTGAGGACGGCTACATCGTTGCGACCAGTAAAGGCCGCCTGAAAGGTGCGCACATTTTTATGGATATTGTGACAGTTGGTGGAACCGAAAATCTTTTGATGGCTGCTACCTTGGCTGATGGGCGTACCATAATTGAAAATGCAGCACGCGAGCCGGAAATCGTTGATCTGGCTAACTGTCTGGTCAAGATGGGGGCTAAAATTGAAGGAATCGGCTCGGACAAATTGATTATTGATGGTGTTGAAACATTGCATGGGTGTGAATACCGGGTCATGCCAGATCGGATTGAGACTGGCACCTATTTGGTGGCGGCGGCGGCAACCCGTGGAAAAATTAAACTTCGGGATACTGATTCCTCCTTGCTCGAAGCTGTGATACTAAAATTGCGTGAAACGGGCGCGGAAATCATTGAAGGTGATGACTGGATTACCCTGGATATGAAAGGTCAGCGTCCCAAGGCAATACATGTAAGAACGTCGCCCTATCCGGGTTTTCCCACAGATATGCAGGCCCAGTTTACTGCACTCAATGCAGTAGCGGATGGGACAGGTACCGTGACGGAAACAATATTCGAAAACCGTTTGATACAGGTGCATGAGCTCAATCGTATGGGCGCCAGGATTACTCTGGAAGGTAATACGGTTATTGTTTCGGGGGTTGAGGAGCTTCTTGCTGCGCCAGTGATGGCATCTGACCTTCGTGCATCAGCTAGTCTGGTGATTGCAGGTTTATTGGCTAAAGGGTCGACAGTTATTGACCGCATTTACCACATTGACCGTGGGTACGAGTGTATTGAAGAAAAGCTGCAGCAACTGGGCGCCAGCATCCGCCGTGTGCCTTCCTAAGGCTTCCGTAAGACTTGTTATTTTGAGAAAAACCTGATGTTTACTATTGCTTTGACAAAAGGGCGTATCCTGGACGAAACCTTGCCCTTGCTGGCAGCTGCGGGCATTGAGCCTTTAGGGGATATCCAGTCCAGTCGCAAGCTAATTTTCGAGACCAATAAAGCCGATGTGCGCTTGATCATTTTGCGAGGATCTGACGTGCCGACCTATGTTCATCATGGCGCGGCTGATGCGGGAATTGCCGGTAAGGATACCCTGATGGAATACACCAGTGATGCCTTTTATGAGTGGCTGGATCTGGGCATAGCCCGCTGCCGTTTAATGACAGCGGCTCCCCGGGGGGCTGAACGTAAAACTGGTCGAATCCGGGTTGCTACCAAATACGTCAATGTTGCCCGTGAATATTATGCTGAGCGCGGCCAGCAGGCAGACGTTATCAAGCTCTACGGTGCTATGGAGTTGGCGCCGATCATGAATCTGGCCGACGAAATTGTCGATATTGTGGATACGGGTAACACCCTCAAAGCGAACGGGCTGGAGCCGCTGGAAACCATTGCAGATATTTCCTCCAGATTTATCGTCAATAAGGCGGCTATGAAACTGAAGCGCACGAAAGTGACCGATTTGCTTGCCAGGATAGAGTTGGCGCTTACGGTTTCTTCGAGTGGTTGAGAATAAATTATGAGTTTGTCCATGCGACAATTAAATAGCAGTGCCCCCGATTTTGATCGGGAGTTAAGTGCCCTGATTGCCTGGGACGATGTTTCCGATGCCAGCGTACAAGCAGTTGTCACCAGAGTGTTGGAAAATATCCGCAGTCGTGGAGACAGCGCGCTGCTGGAGTACACCAATAAATTTGACCGGCGCAACCTTCAGTCGGCCGAAGACTTTGTCGTTACGTCTGAACAAATCCATGCAGCCAGGGGTCAGGTATCGCCAGAATTTATTTCAGCACTTGAAGGGGCTGCCGCGCGAATTCATGACTTCCACAGTCGCCAGTTACAGACATCCTGGACATACCGAGACGCTGCAGGCAATTTACTTGGACAGCAGGTAACGCCCATCGCGAGAGTGGGCGTGTATGTCCCTGGAGGCAAGGCTACCTATCCATCTTCAGTTTTGATGAACGTAATTCCAGCGAAAGTTGCCGGCGTTCAAGAGATTGTGATGGTGACCCCGGCTCCGGACGGGGAGCTCAATCCAGTAGTGTTGGCTGCAGCGAGTGTGGCCGAAGTAGATACCATTTTGAGTATTGGTGGTGCCCAGGCGGTAGCGGCGCTGGCTTACGGTACGCAAACAGTTCCGGCGGTGGACAAAATTGTCGGGCCAGGTAATTCCTTTGTCGCGACGGCAAAAAAAATGCTGTATGGAACAGTGGGCATGGATATGATTGCCGGGCCATCCGAGATATTGGTCATCTGTGACGGTTTGACGAATCCGGACTGGATTGCCATGGATCTGTTCTCCCAAGCTGAACACGATGAACAGGCGCAATCTATTTTGATATGCCCTGACCCAGATTTTTTGGCGAAAGTGGAAGCGTCTATACGAAGACTTCTGCCGCAAATGGAGCGGGCGCCAATTATTGAGGCAAGCCTGAAATCACGTGGTGCTTTTATCAAAGTCAGTAATCTGGACGAGGCCATTGCCATTGCCAACCGGATTGCCCCGGAACACTTGGAGCTGTCGGTTGAAGATGCAGAAAGCTGGTTGCCGAAAATTAGCAATGCCGGTGCGATTTTTCTGGGCCGCTATACGCCAGAAGCGCTGGGCGATTATTGTGCGGGCCCCAATCATGTGCTGCCTACGTCGACGACGGCCCGTTTTTCCTCGCCTCTGGGTGTTTACGATTTTCAAAAACGATCTTCAATTATTGGCTGTTCACCAGAAGGTGCGGCTGAGCTGACTTCTATCGCCTCAACCCTGGCGCGTGGAGAGGGCCTGATTGCACATGCCCGCTCGGCCGAGATGCGTAAAGAAGGCTAATTCCCTGCCTTTTCGCTAGAGCGGTTGCTCCGGCCGTTCATCAACTTCCGCTGTGATTGTGAGTGATTGACCGCGTCGCAGTACTTCAAAATCAAGTTTGGAGTCTGGGCGGGCATTGGCAATCATGCTGATTACCCTGCGTCCGTCGCTAATTTCACGGCCATTGATCTTTATCAGTACGTCGCCGGCTTCCAGTCCCGCCCGATGACCAGGACCGCCAGGATAAAGACCAGTAACGACCATGGCACCACTACTTCTAAGTCCCAGGGAAGAGGCGGCTTCATCGGAAAGTTGGCGGGCTTCAATGCCGAGCCAGCCGCGAACGACCCGACCTTGCTCAACAATGTCCTTGACTACTTTGAGTGCAACGTCGGCCGGTATGGCAAACCCAAGGCCGACAGAGCCGGTACTCTCCAGTTTGCGGGAGTTAATGCCGAGCAGGTTACCGTAGACATCGACCAGAGCCCCGCCGGAGTTGCCATCATTGATCGCTGCATCGGTTTGCAGAAAATTGACCAGGCTGCTCAAATCAACCAGATTGCGACCGATACCACTGATAATTCCCTGGGTCACTGATTGTCCAAACCCGAACGGGTTGCCGATGGCGAGGGCTACGTCACCAACCTGGGCGCTATTGGGATCTCCCATATTAATCGCCTTAAGGTTTGACATTTCCACGCTAAGTACCGCCAGGTCAGTTTCTGCATCTACCCCGACTACCTCGGCGACTGCCTGGCGCCCATCGAATAACATCACCAGAATCTGGTCGGTGTCATTGATTACATGGGCGTTGGTAAGGATATAGCCATCGGCACTGATAATTACCCCGGATCCGAGTGAGCGTTGCTCCTGGGTCCGATTAAGCAGGGGTCGATTAAAGAAACGGCGAAAAAAGGGATCGTCTAGCAGTGGGTTAGAATCAGCAGAGACTGTTTTGGTGGTATAAATGTTGACGACGCTGGGAGCAGCGCGCCTTGCCGCGTCTGCGTAAGATACCGGCCCAGTCCAGCTTTCATCACTGGTCTGGCCAGAGTCATCAGCATTCATGGCATCATTGTTGCCATTGAGCCATTCAGGTGCCAGTGCGGCAATGGCAATGGCAAGCAGCAGGCCGCACAGAATCGGCCAGAAATACTGGGCTAAATGGGATAAGGTACGATGCCAATTCATACGAAAGTTGGAAAACTCCTGCTGTTCATGGATAGTAGGATCTGTAAGCGTACGGATATAATGGCCGACTGAAATACAGATTGCAGACAAAAAACGTTTGAAGCTTGCCTCAATGCTTGACTGTCTGCAACAGAGTAAGTGTATTCATCTATAGGAAACAGATGCCTTCTGATATCCATTTTTTTTCCTCTCAGGATCGATTCTTCTCAATTACAGGATCGTCTGGCCAGCTGGAGCTTTTAACTCGGGGGGGCGGGTCGAGCACCAAGGAGCTGGCTGACTGGCTGGTAGTTGTCTGTCACCCGCATCCCCAGCATGGGGGCACCATGCATAACAAGGTCGTGACAACAGTTGCCAGGGCAGCCCGTGAGCAGGGGCTGGACTCTCTCAGGTTTAACTATCGGGGTGTCGGTGAAAGCGAAGGTAGCTATGGCGAATTTGACGGTGAGCGAGAGGATTTCCGGTCAGTTGTTGATTGGGTCCTGAAAGAAACGGATAAAAGCCGGCTTGTTTTGGCTGGTTTTTCCTTTGGTTCAGCCATTGTGGCTACAGAGTCAGCTGCGATCGACCAAACCAGGCATATTATTTTGATAGCACCTCCCGTTGAGCGTTATCCCTACACTACCCGTTTTAACGTCCCGGTTTCTGTCATCCAGGGGGCAGAAGATGAGGTGGTAGATGCAAATGGTGTAACGGATTGGGTACGACAACTTGAGTCTCCCTACGATTATTATTACTCCAGCGATACATCACATTTTTTTCATGGAAAATTGGTAGAGCTGCGTTACAAATTGCGCTCTATTCTTGCATTGGCAACGTCCTGAGCCCGGATGGTTCCATGACTACGCCACTTGAACATTACCGGGAAGATCTAAAGCGTGAAGACTTTGTTCCCGATCAGGCCCAGGCTCTGGCGGTTGAAAAACTGGAGGCACTTCATCATGCACTGGCTGACGCCAGTCAACCGGTTTTTTGGCGCAGATTGCTGGGGAAAACCACTAAAGAGCCAGTGAAAGGTCTCTATTTTTGGGGCGGAGTAGGACGCGGCAAAACCTACTTGATGGATATCTTTTTTGATTCCTTGCCTTTCCCGCAAAAAATGCGTGTGCATTTTCACCGATTTATGCGGCGGGTGCATGCAGATCTTCGCACTTATAAAGGGGAAGTAAATCCGTTGGAAAAAGTAGCAGATGGCATTGCCAGGGAAGCTCGTGTACTTTGTTTCGATGAATTTTTTGTGGCAGACATTACCGATGCCATGATCCTGGCGTATATGTTGAAGGCATTATTTGACCGAGGCGTTACCCTTGTTGCTACATCCAATATTGCCCCGGATGATCTTTATAAAGATGGTTTGCAGAGATCCCGGTTTTTGCCAGCGATTGCCCTGCTCAAACAATATACTGAGGTGCTCAATGTCGATGGCGGAGTAGATTATCGTCTTCGCGCGTTGGAGAGAGTTGAGCTATACCACTATCCCTGGGATGCAGGAGCTCGCAGGATAATGCAGGCAAATTTTGAAAATCTGGTGGCTGATGCCAATGAAATTGAGCGGGACACACATATTGAAATCAATGATCGAAAAATACCGGTTGAGGCTATTTGTGAAGATGTCATCTGGTTTGATTTTTACGCCATTTGTGATGGCCCGCGCAGCCAGAACGATTACATTGAGATTTCCTGCGAGTTCCATTCCGTCCTGATTAGTAATGTGCCCGATTTTAAGTTAAAAGATGATCAGGCAAGGCGTTTTATTAATCTGGTTGACGAGTTTTATGATCGTAATGTCAACTTGATTCTCGGCGCCGAAGTTGCGCTGGAGTCTCTCTATGTGGAGGGGAGGTTGTCATTTGAATTCCAGCGGACCC